>Ga0066636_10003215_pt1 | contig 10459 bp, 10 predicted proteins | sample CryGeyCG2014_080_2_FD_62736 | JGI IMG/M metagenome (GOLD analysis project Ga0066636, IMG submission 62736) | Groundwater microbial communities from aquifer - Crystal Geyser CG07_land_8/20/14_0.80 | ecosystem: Environmental > Aquatic > Deep subsurface > Groundwater | place: USA: Utah: Grand...
ATAGCGAAACGCAATCGTGCTATGCTTGAGGTTTTATTCTCAACGGGTATGCGTATTTCAGAATTAATGAAGCTCAATAAAACACAAGTTGATAGCGGAGGACGCATTTTTATCATAGGAAAGGGTAAAAAAGAACGATTTGTTTACCTGACCGAACGCGCGCTCAAATACCTGCGCGAATATCTGATTACAAGAAAAGACGACCATCCCGGAATGTTTATCCCCTACCGCGGCAGAAACGCAGAACAAAAAGGGAAAACAATTTCAACAAATTATCTGCAAGAAAAAATAAAACAGTATCGCGAACTGCTTGGTATTAATATCCCTATCAGCGCACACTCATTGCGCCACGGGTTTGCCACGTATTTAGCAGAACAAGGAGCAAATCCTGCGGCAATTCAGATACTTTTGGGTCATGAATCATTGGCGACCACTACGCGGTATGTACACGCCTCTGATAAATACGCCCAAACCACCCATAAAAAATTCCATCCTTTGCAGAAATGAAATTGTGATGCGCCATCCCTACGCAACGGATTTGCTCACGCAAGACGTTGATTTGTGATTGGTACAGGAATTTTTGGACCATCGAAATATTCTGACCACTCAAATCTACACGCACGTAACCAAAAAATACCTTTTGTGCCGTCTAATCCTTGCTTGGCGGCTCGGGCCTCACGCCGAACAACCAGGCAAAAATGCACATGACCCCGATTAGGAACTCAACCAGCTTATTGCGTTTAGGAAACGGATATGAAGAATTGTCCATGGGACATCTCCTTTCTGCCAGTATTATACCAACAAACAAAGGCAAGTCAAAAACATAAACAAAATGCTATAATTACTCTTATGATTGTAGATGATGTTACTATTCGCGTTCAAGCCGGAAACGGCGGAGATGGCGCGGTTGCTTTTAATAAAAACCTGTTGCAACTCGGACCCGTTGGTGGTAATGGCGGAGACGGCGGTAATGTCTATGCAGAAGGCGTTGCGGAGTTGGATATGCTCAATCAATTCAGGTTCAAAAAAGACATCAGGGCTGCCGATGGCGAAAGGGGCAAACGCCAAAACAAAAACGGCCTGGACTCTGAAGATATTATTTTGAAAGTACCGGTTGGCACGGTTATTCATAACCTAATACTCAAAACCGACGGCGAAGTTACGCATATTGGCGAACGGGTATTGCTTGCAAAGGGCGGTATGGGTGGACGCGGCAATTTCCATTTCCGCTCTGCAACCAACCAATCGCCAAAACAATTTGAAAAAGGAACTTTGGGACAATCATTTGATATACGTTTAGAACTTAAATTGATTGCGGATGTGGGATTGATTGGACTTCCGAATGTTGGTAAATCAACTTTGCTCAATGAACTGACAAACGCAAAAAGCAAAGTCGCAAGTTACCCGTTTACCACTATAGAACCGAATCTCGGCGCGTATTACGAACTGGTCATAGCCGACATTCCGGGGCTTATAGAAGGCGCATCGCAAGGCAAGGGGCTCGGCATCAAGTTTTTGCGCCACATTGAACGCACCAAGACCTTGTTTCATTTGATTTCCGCTGAATCCCCAGACCCGGTTTTTGATTATCAAACCGTGCGTGCTGAAATGAAAATGCACAATCCGCGTCTATTAGATAAGGATGAATATGTGTTTTTGAGCAAGTGTGATAATGTCGCGTCAAAAGAAGTGGAACAAAAAATCAAACTGCTTAAAAAAATAAATCCCCACGCGTATCCCCTATCAGTTTTGGAATCAGAAACCCTAGATACAATCAAAACAATATTGAATAAAATCAAGGATGCAAAGATCGCCCCGATTGACAAAGAGTAAAACATCTGTTATAAATAAAACATAAAGTTATGCATTATCATAACCGCCAATTGAATACAGTATGGATGAAGCCGCTCTGCGCAGGTATTTCTCCTGTTCAATACGGCTCAATTTTCGGTTTGTTTAACCATGGCGGTTTTTATCATGTTGCATAAATAAAAAGAATACTTCTTTTCACGTAAAGAACGCCTTGGCTAGACAAGCCAGGGCGTTCTTGTTTGTCTAGAAGTTCTTTTCCAACTTCCCTACTCTATTTTCTTGAAAGGAGAAAAATATGTACGCGCAACTGAATAAAACGCAAAAAAGGACAGTCAAGACCTACTGGATCGTTTGGGGGATCCGAGAATTGGGGGCATCATTCTTTGCCACAACCTATGTGCTTTTCCTGCTGGCACGCGGGCTCAATTTGTTTGAGGCAAACCTAGTGAATGTCGTATTCTTCGCCACGCTGTTCCTGTTTGAAATTCCAACAGGAGTGGTTGCCGATGTGTGGGGCAGAAAAATATCCACCGTGATCGCGTACGGCGTTACGGCACTGTCAATGGGACTTTACTTCTTTGCCAACTCATTCCTCACATGCGCAATCGCGGAGGCTGTGGGGGCAATCGGTTTCACGTTCCTGACAGGAGCATTTGATGCTTGGGTGGTAGATGAACTCAAATACCACAATTACCAAGGCCAAGTGCGCTGGATATTCGGTCGGGCCCAACAAATCGGCAAACTTGCAAGCATTGCAGGATCATTCATCGGCGCATTCATGGGGAGTTTCAATCTTGCACTCCCGTGGCTGGGAGCCAGTGTTGTGCTTGTCGTCGGCTGCATATATGCGAGTGTATGTATGAAAGAAAAATCCTTTCAACGCAGGCCGTACTCGTTTGTCGGCGGATGGCGCGAAATGGGAACAACATTCAAAACAGGCATTGCATATACTCGTGCCAGCAAACCCATGCGATTTCTCATTATTATGGGAATCGTACAGTCATTCAGCGTTATGGCTCCAAACATGCAATGGACACCGTGGTTCAAGCAATTGCTTGGGAGTACTATAAACCTCGGTTTTGTGTGGTGGGGTATTGCATTGGCAATTGTCTTGGGAGCAGAATTTGCCCGAGCCATTGCAAAAGGAGATTCAAAGCAGAACGAGAAGCTATGGCTTATCCTATCTCAAATTGCAATCGGAGTATGTATTATCTCAACGCCGTTATTGCAAAACGTGCCATTGGCGCTCGTTGCATTTCTGATGCATGAATCCGGACGAGGTCTGTACAAACCCCTGAAAGACGCATACCTGAACGCAAACATCCCATCCGAACAGCGCGCAACGCTTCTATCGTTTGATGCCATGGCATTCCACATTGGCGGAGTAATTGGTCTTGCTACAAGCGGAGCAATTGCAAATGCTTTTGGCATCCCCATGGCATGGGTTGTGTCGGGAAGCGTACTGATTCTTGGAACGCTGGTGATTGCCAGAAATAACAATCATACAAAGAATCGGTAACCAATAGTAAAGATTGTTACAATATATAACGATCGTAACATAATGTAACATATCAAACCCCCGCGAAGAATTCGCGGGGGTTTAGTTTCACTCATCTTCCTTCAAACCCCACTACCCCAATAACACTCACCTGTCCCGCTCATTAGCGGGACGGTTTATTTTCCAAACAACGCCAAAAACTTGATTGGATCAATAGATATGCCCCCTAAACGCACGGTGATATGCAAATGCGGTTGTTCTGCATAGCCTGTCATACCCGATTTTGCTATCAATTGTCCCGGCAGTACCAATTCCCCCACGTTTACATATATTTTTGATAAGTGCATATACATTGTTTGCACACCTAAGCCATGGTCAACTACAATTGTTTTTCCGTAATTGCGGAACATTCGCGCCAGTCTCACCACGCCGCGGTTCATTGCATATACTTTTGTGCCTTGGCTTGCGCGCAAATCAACACCCTTATGCGCAATCGTATATTGGCCAGTTAAACGCGTGTACCCGTACGCGTCGGTTACGGTATTGCTCGCAAGTGGATAACGAAATACTTGAGTCCAAAACGCTTTTTTGCCTGTCCAAAGCGAATTCAAAATCGCGTTTTCCTGCACAAGTGATGTGACAAGCGCTATTTGCGCTTGCAAGGTGTTGCCGCCAAGTTTTTCAGGAATGCCTAATGGTTCGGTTTTCTTTTCGCGCGCCAAAACAGTAATAGTTTGCGTAATGCTTAAACCGTTTTTCAGGGATGCAACAAACGTATACTCCCCTGCCAGTTTATTCAAATCAATGCCGAGCAAGACAGTGGGTTTATTTTGATACAAAAATACCGGAACAGATTTTCCGTCAAAAGTTGTTTTGGAAATCTCAGAAACGCTTGCAACGTCGTCAATTCTCACCATTACCGGCTCACCTTGTAAAACTTGCTGATTTGGCAAAACAAAAACCGATGCCGCGAAAACGGATTGGAAGGTGAAAAATGAAACAAGAAAAATGTAAAGAAAATAACGCATACCCATACAATCGCGCAGGTTTACCCCGTCAGACGGGGTTTACCTTTGAATCCGAACACTCTACACTGGCTGGTACCGTGGGGGGCTTATACCCACGAATTCTTTTTATTCTTCCATTATCACTTCAACCCAAAATGCGCGAATCGGATACTTTGCCGCTTTTTGAAGCTGTTGCTGGTAGTCGCGTAAACGCCCGATCGCTGCTTTGTGCTCGTGCTGGTCAACATCAGACAAAACTTGAATTGCTTGCATAAGTAATTCCCATTGCTTTGGGTCGCTAATGTCGTACATTTTTGCTTGTTTTGCCCTTCTCCTTCCTTTGATTTGAAACAAACACTTCTCCGTAATATCCCCATCTTCGTTTTTATTATCACATATGAGGTCAACCGCATGGTCTACATCTTCTGAAACAGTCGGAACATAAAATACCGCATCAGGATATTTCTTTTCGTGCAAATACCAATACGCGCGCATCGCTGCCAAAATGCCCGGCGGAAAGTTTCCCAACGACACCAACTGCAGCTCAAATGACAATGAATTTTTGTAAAAAATATCCTTATACAAATTGAATACTTCTTCCGGTTCAAATCCGCATTCTTTTTGCACTTTCATGAAAAAATCAACAAACTGTAAATTTGCGCGCGACCCCAGTTTATAATCTTCATATTCAATTGGCTGCTCATTTTTATCCCTTTCATCAATTCGGTTAATATATTCAGATACCGCAATAAGCGCCTGAAGCAATTCTACGGTGATAAAACATGTCTGTTCCGAAAGTTCTTCAAGAGACAAGCCGCGCGAAGCCAATTCGTCCAAAACGCTTTGCGCAACACGGATTTTGCCGCGGCGCACGTCAAGTACTTTCTTGTAATCGCGAAGCGTTGCTCGAAGCTTTTCAATTTCTTCAAGCGGAACTCCGCGATGCATATCAACAATGCGCCTTTCCAACGTTACGCACACATCTCGAATCTGCTCAAGAATGTTCTCATGCGCCGCATGCTCTCGTAAAGCCGTAATCGGCGGATTTCTTTGAAGCATACCCTGTAGTGAATTTTCAACTTAATTAACGTTCATTCTAATTACATTATTAACCTTTAGTATGCGGGCTATTTCTTTTTGCGACATCCGATATTTTTTTGTCGCTTCGCGACTGTTGAAAATCTACTACGGGGCATACCCTGTAGTGAATTTTCAACTTAATTAACGTTCATTCTAATTACATTGTTAACCTTTAGTATATATGACTATTTCTTTCTACGACGCTATATATTTTGTCGCTTTGCGACTGTTGAAAATCTACTACAGGGCATAGTTTATTTCTTTTCCCAAAATCCTTACGCTATCTCAACTTCATGCCCTTCATTTCTCGTTTCACTTCTTCAGTAAAGGGCAGAAAATGAGACACTTCATCCATAATACCCACAAGCTCTTGTGAAGGAATACGAAATACATCAGCAACTACCTGCGGATCAAAAAGTGTTAATTTATCGCCAGCTTTTAAATCTGGTTCTCTTTTTAAACGTGGTTCTCTTTTTAAACGTGGTTCTCTTTTTAAATCTGACTCCCTGACAAAAAAGTAACCTGATGGATTATGTAGCTCGTGAAGCGGATCATGGGCAAAAGCACCCCCGCCAGTCCTCGAAAAAATAACGCCTGATTTTCGCAATTTTGCCATTTTTTTAATAATGGCCTCTTTCGAAAATCCAGAAGTGTCCATAAGCTCCTGTACAGAAACCGAATTTCTACCCTGCGACCATGATAACAATATAAACTTCACTAACGCCAAATCACGTTGGCGGTCGTACGGAGTTTGTGTAGAGTGTGTAGAGATAGACATAGTACTGTGCCAATTAATTTATGTTTCGAACAGTATCATATAATACACAACCGCTATTATCGTTATTATTAATTACCTACTAATTCTTATTTCTTTTCCCAAAAATTTGGCGGGCAGTTAATCGTGATTTGCGAATCTTCAAACAGTTTCGCGCCTAAAATCACCCCAACTGCGAACGCGCCAGAAACGAGCAAAAACACGATTGCTGCGGAAATCGCGTCGTCGCGGTGGTCTACCCACCATTCCTTGGTCCACGCACTAATTCTCGCAAATGATATGGCGCGGGATTTCATCGCTATATGAGAGCTTAATTCCTGCGACTCAATTTTCTGCTTAACTGTTTTATCTTTTCTTGAATTTTGTAGCTCCATGTTTTATGTTTTTCCCGCCAGCTGGCGTATTGATACTTCGATATACTCAGTATCAATCCTGAGCAAGCCGAACGGATTGATTTTTTGACATTTTTCCTGTATAATAATACTAACTTATTATAAAGCATCAATCAACAAAATCCAAATACCAAATAACCCTCAATTTTCAAAGTTCAAAACAGTTTGGAATTTGGCGTTTGTAATTTAGATTTTACCCATTATGGCACATACCAAAGCCGGCGGCTCCACAAAGTTAGGACGCGATTCCGGTCCAAAATATCTCGGCGTAAAGGTTTCAGATGGCCAAACAATCAGGGCAGGCGAGATTATCATTCGCCAACGCGGCACACACTATCATGCAGGAATCGGCTCTAAAAAAGGATCTGACGACACAATTTACGCAATGAAACAAGGCAAAGTCAAATTCACCAGTAAAATGGTGCGTAGATTTGACGATTCGCGCAAACAACGAGTTACGGTGCAGGTGCTTTAACTAACAACTGACAACAAAACGAATTATAACAACAAAAAAACCGCTGAAAGGCGGTTTTTTTGTTACTTTGTAATATTAAGGTCTTCGCAAGAACAAAGTTCTTGCGAAGACGAGGACACAAGATTCATGATTCAAGATTCATGAAACAGTATACTCGTAGTAGATTTTCAACATCTTGCTCGCACTTATTATTTAGTAATCTTCTTCTGGAAAACCCTGTCCAGCTTCGCCTTTTGGCCCTTGTCTTTTTTCCGGCTTATCGGTAATGATTGCATCTGAAGTCAAAATCAAACTCGCAACCGATGCCGCATTGGACAACGCGGTCTTGACTACCTTGGTCGGGTCGCTGATGCCTGCTTTGATCATGTCAACGTATTCGCCAGTCAAAGCGTCGTACCCAAATCCAGGTTGGTTTTCCTTGATAAGCCTGCCGAACACGTCTTCTGCAGACTTTCCCGAGTTTTCAACAATCGTGCGTATAGGATATTCAAGCGCGCGAAGCAAAATATCAACCCCGCGGGATTCATCTCCGAACACGGCAAATGCCGAATCTTTTTGCTTTTGCAATTCACGGCTGATGTCAAACAGCGCAACGCCGCCGCCCGCTACGATTCCTTCTTCCAACGCCGCGCGCGTTGCGTTAATCGCATCGTCAATGCGGTATTTCTTTTCTTTCATTTCGGTTTCTGTCATTGCGCCGACTTTTATCACCGCAACGCCGCCGGAAAGCTTTGCCAAACGTTCGTTAAGTTTATCTTTGTCAAACTCGGATTCTGTTTTTTCAAGCTGCATCTTGATTTGCTTAATACGTTTTTCAATTTCGTCTTTTTCTCCTTTGCCGCCAACAATGGTCGTCGTATCTTTAGTGGATACCACGCGGCGCGCTTGCCCAAGCATATGAACATCCGCGCTTTCAAGTTTCAACCCCACGTCGGGCGAAATGACTTTACCACCAGTGACAATCGCGATGTCTTCAAGCATTTCTTTTCTCTTGTCTCCAAATCCCGGGGCTTTCACTGCCAATGCGTTGAATGTGCCACGCAGTTTATTGACTATCAATGTTGCCAACGCCTCACCCTCAACATCTTCCGCAATAATCACAATATTCTTTTTGCCTGATTGCAAAACTTTTTCCAATACAGGCAATAAATCGCTCATAGCGGAAATTTTTTGGTCCGTAATCAAAATGTACGGGTCTTCGTATTCAGCTTCCATCCTGTCCGGATTAGTCATCATATACGGAGATACATATCCGCGGTCAAACTGCAAACCTTCAACGACCTCGCGCGAGAGCCCCAGTGTTTGCGATTCTTCAACCGTTACCACGCCTTGTTTTCCAATTTCATTAAACACTTCAGCAATGAGTTTGCCGATTTCCTTGTCATTTGCAGAAATGGACGCAACTTGTTCAACTTTTTCCTCGTCTTCAATTTTTTCGCTTTTGTTTGACAACATGTCCAATACCTTTGCCAGCGCCGCATCAATGCCGCGCTTGAGCAACACCGGATTAGCGCCTGCCGCAATCTGGTTAAATCCTTCACTCACAATCGCCTGCACCAACAACGCTGCGGTTGTTGTTCCGTCTCCGGCAATGTCAGCTGTTTTGCTCGCAACTTCCTTGACCAACTCTGCTGCGACATTTTCCATTTTATCCGGAAGTGAAATATCTTTGGCAACCGTCACGCCGTCTTTGGTGATAATCGGTGAACCATATCCCCTGTCCAAGATAACATTTCTGCCTTTCGGGCCCAGGGTCGCTTTAACTACATTGACAACTTTATCAATGCCGCGCTTTAACGCTTCGCGCGCTTTATCTTTGTACAAAATTTGTTTTGCCATAGTAGTTTTTAAATTTTAATTTAAAATTTTAAAACAAATCCTAATATCTAATCTCTAAATTCTAAATAAATTCAAAGTTCAAAATTCAAAACGTGTTTTGGTCGTTTGGATTTTTGTCATTAAGATTTGTTTAGGGTTTCGGATTTAGGATTTAGGATTTCTCGCGATTATTTTATTATTGCCAGAATGTCTTCTTCTTTCGCAATCAAGTATTCAACTTCCTTGCCCGATGCGTCCCGCGTTTTGAATTCGTCGGGCCCGTATTTTTTGAAAATCACCGTATCGCCCGCTTTGACCGACATAGCAACGCGCTCGCCTTTGTCATTTATTTTGCCCGGACCAACCGCAATGACTTTTGCTTTTTGCGGGTGCTCTTCCGCAGCAGTATCCGGAATAATAATTCCGCTTGCGGTTGTTTTTTCATCCTTGATCGGCTCAAGGAGAATGTGGTCGTAAATCGGAGTAATAATCATACAATTAAGTTATATCTAATTATTTATTCTCATAACCAGCTTAGCAGCTTACTGTTTTGACTGCTAATTTTCCATTTTACTCGTATATAGGAAAAAGTCAAGAATAACGCAACATATATTTATTTGCCTAAAATGTGACTCTGTGGTATAATACAACGACGGAGGCCTGAATGATAAAGAGGAAGGTAATTTTCGACCTGCCACCATGGTGGTGGTGGGTAGGGGTCTTTCTTTCTATTGTTCTAATCATGTTTTGTAAAGAACAACAAGAAATGACCCTTGGCAAGGTGGTGGACGCCTTGAATGTCCACCCCGAGTTGGACGCAAAGCAAGTAACTTGCGCCATCTCGGGCTCATTGATCATCGACAAGCTGGTAAGTGCCAATGATCAAGCAATTTTTTATCTGGCAACCGATTCTAAAGCGAACATGTCGGTTGTCAGCACTTTCCTCCCTAAGGGGTGGGAGGAGATAAAATGTAAAGTACCCCTTACATGGCCCGACGAATAGTCGGGCCGATTTTTTATATAAGGAAAATATAAATAAATATCGCGGTCAAAGCTCCCTGCGTCACAAGCCCCCAAATCTTTTTCGTATGCCGCGTTTGAATGTTTTTATGAAAATCCAGCATAAACAGCTGTTTGGGCTTTTCCCAGTTAAATAGCAAATGTAGCAAAAGCAACATGTCAGGAAACAGCGCACCGAAAAATCCAGCAACAATTGACATATGCGTTTGCGCAAATACCAACACTGCAGGAATGTCCCAAAACTTTGGAACAGCGCCCATTGCGGTAAAAAACAAAAAAATCAAAATCGTCGCGGCCATATCGTAGTAGAGCAATTGTTTTCCTTTTTGCGTCAGCCCCGTATGTTTAATATGCTCGTGTTCATCAGTATGATATTTAGCATCAGGGAGCTGTTCGTTTTGCTCTCCGTCCCAATGCGGCAGCCAATCCAAGATATAGTGCGACATAACGCCGCCCAAAAATGCCGCAAGCGGATTTTGCACGTATTTACCAATCACCAATCCGGCCAAAACATGAACTGTATCAAGCATAAATCTTGAAACGTGAATCTTGAAACGTGAATCTTGAAACGTGAACCACGGT
>Ga0066636_10003219_pt1 | contig 10452 bp, 9 predicted proteins | sample CryGeyCG2014_080_2_FD_62736 | JGI IMG/M metagenome (GOLD analysis project Ga0066636, IMG submission 62736) | Groundwater microbial communities from aquifer - Crystal Geyser CG07_land_8/20/14_0.80 | ecosystem: Environmental > Aquatic > Deep subsurface > Groundwater | place: USA: Utah: Grand...
CGGCCGTGCCTCCGCCGGACGCAGTCGCGATAGCCAACGCCGCGGCGCTCTTGCGAGGCGCCGGGATCGACACCGTGGAGGAGCCCCCGCCGCCGGGGAAAGCTCCCTCAGTGTAGGCGGTCCGGCGCTGCGGTCACCAACGACGCTCCGCGAGAACTCATCCGGAAAACCCTTGGTGAGGGCGCGAAGGCATGTGCGTCCCCTCAGCCCCGGTGCCGGGCGACTGCCGGGAGGGAGTGGCGTAACCTTTGCAAATCAGTATTGGTAGCAGAGAGACGCACTAAGAGGTGGCGCGCATGCTCGACAGTCCCAGCGCCCGCATCCTGTACATGGACGATGACGCCGGCCTTCGCCGACTGCTCCAGAAACGCCTGGAGCGCGCCGGGTACGCAGTCGATACCGTTGCCGATGGCGAGCACGGGCTGGCCATGGTGGAGGGTGGCTCCTACGAGGTGGTGTTCGTCGATCACGCTATGCCCGGGCTTGGAGGTCTGGAAGTGCTCCGGGCACTGCAGTCCCGGAAGCAATGCCCGCCGGTGGTGATGGTCACCGGGATCGGGAGCGAGCAGCTCGCTGTTGCGGCTATGAAGGAGGGTGCTGCCGATTACTTGGTCAAGGATTGCGAGGCCCGGTACTTGGACCTCCTGCCTGCGGTGATCGAGAAGGCGGTGGCGCAACGCCACGCCGAGGCGGCGCTGCAGGCCGGACAGCAGGAAGCGCGCCGCTTCAGCGAGCGATTGACCACCCTCCACGAGGTGACGAACGAGCTCACCCGGGCGGGCAACTTCGACGAATTGTGTCTGGCGGCCGTCGAGTTGGGGCGCAGTCGGCTGGGCTTCGAGCGACTGGGGCTGTGGTTTGTCGGCAGCGACTCAACGGAGGCGATTGGCGCTTTCGGCGTTGACGAAGAGGGCGGCATTCGGGACGAGCGCGGGCAGCATCTGAAGGTCAGTCCGGAGTCGGCGCTGGGGCGTCTCTTTCGCCGGGAAGCGTTGTCCGAGCTGAGACGCGAAGACCCTCTGCTCAATGACATGGGAGCACCGGTTGGCTCTGGCGACCATGCAGTCGCGGGGCTCTGGGACGGCGAGAAGATCGTTGGCTGCCTGTGCCTCGACAACCTACTGACGGGTGAGTCGATCACTGAGCGCGACCGCGAGTTGCTGGTGCTGTACGCCTCCGCGTTGGGGCATCTATGTACCCGCAAGCGCACCGAGGCAGAACGCGAACGCCTGGCGACGGCCATTGAGCAGGTGCCCGATACCATCGTCATCACGGATCCCGCGGGCACGATCCAGTACGTCAATCCGGCGTTCACGCGGATAACGGGGTACTCCCGCGAGGAAGCAATCGGCGAAAACCCGAGACTTCTCAAGAGCGGACAACACGACGAGGATTTCTACCGAGAGCTTTGGGACACGCTCGGCCGAGGCGAGGTGTGGTCGGGAGAGTTCGTCAACCGGCGCAGGGACGGCACTCACTATCAGGAGGAGGCGGTCCTCTCGCCGGTGCGCGAGGCCGGCGGCTCCCTCGTAGGGTACGTGGCGGTGAAGCGGGATGTGACCCACGAGCGTCGCGTGCAGAAGGAACTCGAGGAGCAGAACCGACTCGCGACGGTGGGCCAGTTGGCCGCCGGGATCGCCCATGAGTTCAACAACCTTCTGACCGGCATGATGGGCACCGCCCAGTTGATGCAGATACAGGATCGGTTGAGCGCGCGTGCGGAGCAGCGGGTGGCGGTGATCTACGAGCAAGGGCAGCGGGCTGCCCGGCTGATCAGTCAGCTCCTGGATTTCAGCCGGAAGTCGGTCCTGGTGCGCCTACGCCCGTTGGACTTGGTGGGACTGGTGCGAGAGTCTGCCGGGCTGATCCGGCAGCGGCTCCCGGCGAACGTCTCGCTGTCAATCGACACCGCCCTGCGGGAGTGCCTGGCGAACGCCGACGTGACACAAGTTGAACGGGTGCTGGAGAATGTGACTGCCAACGCCATCCACGCGCTGCGCGGCGGCGGCGAGCTGCGGATCGGCGTCTCGCGCTTGACGGTGACAAGCGAAGACGACGCCCCTGCAGTCGGCATGGCACCCGGCAATTGGGTGGCGTTGAGCGTCCAGGACAACGGTGTCGGCATGCCCGGGGCCGTTGTCGAGCGAATGTTCGAGCCGTTCTACACCACCAAGGATGTCGGCCAGGGCTCCGGGCTCGGACTGGCGCAGGTCTACGGGATCGTCCAACAGCATCAGGGCGCTATCCAAGTGCAGAGCGCGCCTGGGAAGGGAACTACGCTCACTGTGTACCTCCCGGCATACCAGGTTGCGGCCGACGCCCAAGAGACCGCCGAGCCGCCCCCTGCAGAGCCGGTGACCCTACTGGTCGTGGAGCACGAGCCCCGAATCTTGCAGGTGCTCCGCGACATGCTCGCGGGTCTGGGATACGAGGTGCTCACTGCTGCGGATGACGCGCAGGCAGCGGGCGTGTATGACGACAACGCCGAGCGGGTTCAAGCAGCAGTATTGGGTGTGGGAGTGCCCGGGCCGGCTGGCTGGAAGCTCCTGCAGAGCCTGCGCTTGCGGGACCCTTCTCTGCACGCCGTGGCGGTAACTGGCTACCCGTTGCGCGAGGACTCGCCCAGCCTGCAAGAACCGGGCGTCGCCGCGTGGGTGCAGACGCCCACGACCATGAAGGCCCTACACGACGCCGTCGGCAAAGCCGTAGCCGCTCGAAAGGCGGCAGCGACATGAGCGGCCTTCCGCACCGGCCGCCCGACTCAACGGAGCTTGGCGCTCACGCCACGACGGAGCGGGGGGGGGCAGGCCTGCCGCGACCACCTGGAGGCGTTGCTTGCGCAACGGACGGCCGAACTGGAGCGGATCGACGAGGAGAACCGGCAGTTCGTCTCACTGCTGTCCCACGATCTACGGGCACCGCTGGTTAGCCTGAAGGGCTTCGTGGACGAGCTGCGGCTCTCCCTGGAGGACGTGGAGACCGCCATCCGGCCTGCGTTGCCGCACCTGACCGACCCGGCTCGGCGGGCCCTCGCGGTAACGCTCGGCCGAGAGGCTCCCGAGGCCCTGGCGTTCGTTGAGTCTGCCACGGCGCGGTTGAGCCAGCTCCTCGGCGCGGTGGTGCGACTCGCGCGGCTGGGACACGTCGAGCTTCACCTTGAGGAGGTTGATATGGACGCCCTGGCCGGCGAGGTCCTGGAGTCACTGGCCCCGCGGGTACGGGAGTGCGGCGCCGCGGTCACCCTCAGTCCTCTGCCTCCCGCCATGGCTGACCGCGACGCCCTGGAGCAGGTCCTCGCCAACTTACTGGCCAACGCAGTGAACTACTTGGACGCGGCTCGGCCTGGGCAGATCGAGGTCGTCGGCGAGGCCGGACCGACCGAGACTCTCTACTGCATCCGTGACAACGGCCGCGGCATCGCTGAGGAAGACCGCGACGGGGTGTTCGCTCCCCTTCGCCGGGCCGGACATGACGACGTGCCGGGTGAGCGGATGGGGCTGGCGTACGTGCAGGCGTTGGTTCGCCGGCACGGCGGGCGGCTCTGGTTCGAGTCGGAGGTGGGAGTGGGGACGACATTCTCGTTTGCCCTTCCGCGTTTGCCCGACGCGATGGGCCGGAGCGCGCTTCGGGAGGGAGAGTAGGGCGTGGGCACACCGGGCTCGGCCCCTCAGCTCCCTGCAGTGGAGCCAACCGCTCACGAGGTGAGGGAGCGGTGTCGGCGCGTGGCTCTCGCTTGTTCGGCGGGCGCGGCGCTCCTCGGTGTCTGTGGCCTGCTGGGCTACCTGCCCGGGCTCGGCCTTCTCGGGGCGATTCGGCCGCACTACATCCCGATGGCGCCGGCCACCGCCCTCTGCTTTCTAACTACTGGCTTCGTCGTGGGGGGCGTTGCGAAGGAGAAGTGGCAGTCGGGATTTCGGCTGGCGGCCCCGGCTCTGATGGCGGCTGCCGTTGCTGCGTTCGGGCTGCTGCGAGTGGTTCGGTACCTTACGGGCAGTTCCGCAAGCCTGGAGAATGCCTTGCTGCCGGACCTGGTCCTGAGCGTCTTCCGCGACGCCACCGAGCGGAAGCTCCACGAAGCTGTGCGTGAGCACCTCATCCGTGAATTGGAGCGGCAGAACGCCGAGTTGGAGCGGTTCACCTACACAGTGTCCCACGACCTGAAAGCGCCGCTGATCACGATCCGCGGGTTCGCGGGTGCGCTGGAGGAAGACATCGCCGACGGGGACGTCGACGGCGTGGCAGCCGATGTTGCCCACATCTCTCAGGCTGCGGCGAAGATGCAGCACCTGTTGGACGACCTGCTGGAGCTGTCCCGGCTGGGGCAGATGGTTGGTCCACCGGAGGCGGTCTCGTTGACCGAGCTGGTGCAGGAGGCGGTCGAGTTGGTCTCCGGCAGAATCAGCGCCGGTGGCGTCCGGCTGGAGATCGCCACCGATCTGCCGACGGTGCCCGGCGACCGCGCCAGGCTTCTGGAAGTGTTCGAGAATCTGTTGGACAACGCCGCCAAGTTCATGGGTGGGCAACCGGAGCCGCGAATCGAGGTGGGCGTCCGCCAGCAGGGCGGCGAATCGGTACTGTATGTGCGGGATAACGGAATCGGAATCGAGCCGCGCCACCAGGGGCGGGTATTCGGTCTGTTCGACAAGCTCGAGAAGACGGCGGAAGGCACGGGCGTCGGTCTGGCCATTGTGAAGCGCCTCATTGAGTTGCACAATGGGCGTATCTGGATCGAGTCCGACGGCAAGGGCGGCGGGAGCGCTTTCTGCTTTACGCTGCCCGGCGTCACTGCCCTGGAGCCTGATTGAGATGCAAGGGACCGCCCTGGAAATACTGCTGGTGGAAGACGAACCGGGGCACGCGGAGCTGGTCAAGCGCAACCTGCGTCGCCATCGCGTCGCCAACGAACTGCATCACGTTGAAGACGGGGAGCAGGCGCTTGACTACCTGCACCAGCGAGGCGACTTCGCCGACCCAGAGACCAACCCACGCCCCCACCTAGTGCTGCTGGACTTGCGGCTCCCCAAGATCGACGGGATCGAGGTGTTGCAGGAGATCAAGGCGGCCCGGAGTCTGCAGCCGATTCCGGTGGCCGTCCTGACCAGCTCGGACGCGGAGACGGACATGGCCAAGGCGTGCGAAGCCCAGGCCAACAGCTACCTCGTGAAGCCGGTGGACTTCGACAAGTTCCGCCAGCTCATCGAGGACCTCGGCTTCTGTTGGCTGGCCTGGGACCGACGATCTGGGGACCGTGACCGCCTCGGCGCCTGAGCGCCAAGGGAGGCCGGCCTCCGCCGAGGAAGGGAACCAACCGTGAGACTGCAAGGAAAAGTGGCCGTGTTGACTGGCACGGGCGCGGGCATCGGCAAAGCGACCGCCCTGCTGTTCGCCAGCGAGGGTGCTCGCCTCATCACCGTGGATCGAGACAGAGAAGCCGGTGAGAAGACCCTCGCCCTAATCGAGGGACTGGGAGGAGACGCGCTCTTCGAACAAGCAGACACCTCAAGGGTTGAGGACAGCAAACGCTTCCTGCAGGCGGCTGTGGACGCCTACGGGCGCCTCGACATTGTTTTCAACTGCGCCGGCATCGTGCCAGTGGGAACCATCGCCGAGCAGGACGAAGACGAGTGGCAAAGGGCGCTCGATGTCAACCTGACCGGCGTCTTCCTGGGCTGCAAGTATGCCCTTCAGCAGTTCCTGAAGCAGGGCGACGGCGGCTGTATTGTCAACATGGCGTCCATCGCTGGTCTCATCGGTGTGAAGCAGCGTGGCGCGTACTGCGTCACCAAGTTCGGCGTCGTCGGGTTGACCAAGAGCATCGCCCAGGACTTCGCCCCCCACGGCATCCGCTGCAACTGCATCTGCCCCGCGACAGTCGCAACTGAGTCGTGGCACGAACGCGTCAACAACGCGCCCGACCCCGCGGAAGCGCTCCGGGCGTTCATCGCGCGCCAGCCGTTGGGCCGTGTAGGCACGCCGGAGGAGATCGCCCACGCGGCGCTCTACCTGGCGTCGGACGAGGCGGCGTACATCACGGGGCACTCGCTGGTGCTGGATGGGGGGATGGCGCCGTAGCGGCCGTCGACGATCCTCACGGAATCAGCAACGCCTTCAGCGCCCGCAGCTCCTCCACGTCCTCGAACACCTTCTCCCAGTTCGCCAACGGTTCGCGGTGCGAGATGACCTCGCCGGCGGGGAGCTGCCCCGAGGCGATCAGGGCGATGGTCCGATCCCAGCTTGTGTACTGAGTGGACAGGTTGAAGATGAGTTCGCAGACCTTCTTCATGGCGTCGTCCCAGGGGAACTGAACGGCTGTTCCGCCGGTCAGGCCGATGGCGCAGATCTTGCCGAGTTTGCGGACGTACTTCACCGTTGAGGCGATGGCCGGCGGCGCGCCGCTGCACTCGATCACCATGTCGGCGCCAAGGCCGTTGGTCAGGTCCATGACAGCCTCCACCGGGTCCGTCTCCGCCAGGTTGAGGACGGTGTCGAGACCCAGTTCGCGGGCTTTGCTCAGGCGGACTGCTTCGTCTGCCGGCGTGCCGACGATGGCGACGTGGCGAGCGCCGGCTGCCTTCGCCGTCAGCGCCGACAGCAGCCCAATCGGTCCCGGGCCGAGCACAACCACGAAGTCGCCCGCCTGCAGGCGAGCGCGCTCGACGATGTCGGTGACGCAGTTGGCGGTCGGCTCGACCACTGCCGCTTCGTCGAACGACATCCCGTTGGGCATGCGGTGCAGCAGCTTCGTCGGCATCACCAGGTACTTGGCGAACGCCCCGTCGATGCCCCACCCCGGGGACCGCTTCATCGCGCAGATCTGCACATTGCCCGTGCGACACAGATAGCAGTGCCCACAGTGCTGTGTGTGCGGCTCGCCCACCACGCGCGCACCGACCTCGATACCCTCCGCCTCGGGCCCGAGCTCCACGACCTCTCCAGCGAACTCATGCCCGAGGATCACCGGCGGCCAGTACGGGAACTGATCGTGCTTCACATGTACGTCGGTCCCACAGATGCCGCAGGCTTTGACCTCGATGAGGACTTCGCCGACGCCGGGCTTGGGCTCCGGCTTCTCCTGCAACTCGAGGTAGCCGATGCCCTTCTGGGTCTTGACCAAAGCTTGCATGGTTCACTCCGGTTTGGTGAACCGCGGAGACACGGAGTACACGGAGAAGGGCTGGGGCAAGGACAGACGAACGCCTTTTCCAGTTCTCAGTGCTCTCCGTGTTTCCGTGGTGAGATCATCACTGGCGGCCCCATCGCTGCAGGAACCGCCCCAACACCTCCGCCCCCTTCGCAATCTCCTCCATCGCGATCTGCTCCTGGTTCGAATGCGCATACTTAAGCGTGCCGCAGCCGAAGACGACGGTGGGGATGTTGAGCTGGTTGTTGTAGAACCAGGAGTCGCACGAGGCGGTCATGGCGGTGACTTCGGTGGGGAGGTCCAGCTCCCCGCATGTTGCCAGCAGGGCCGTAACCAGCGGGTGCCGCGGGTCGAGTACGTGTGCGTCGTGGCGGTACATGAACGTGAGGTCGAAGTGCTCGCGCAGGTACTCGTCGCCTTCGTCGAGGATCGCCTGACGCATTTCCTCGGTGACGTGCTTCCACGTCTTGTTTGGCAGCAGACCGAGGACGCCCTCGATGGTCGCCTGACTCGGCGCTGTTGCCGGCCAATCGCCGGCGCGGAGCTTGCCGAAGGTGATGGGCATTGGGTTGGGGAACTGATCGAAGAGCGGAATGCCCTTCGAAGACGCCAGCAGCCGCGCGTGGTAGCCTTCGAGGATCTCCATGACGCGGACGGCCATCTTCAACGCGCTCACCGTGTCGCCCGCGCGGCCGCTGTGCCCGGCGCGACCGTGGCACGTTCCCCGGAACCACACGGCTCCGCGGACGGATGGGAAGAGGGTGTACGCCGTCGGCTCCATCACGATGCAAGCGTCCGCTCGTTCGCCGCGACGGACCATGGCGAGGGAGCCATTGCCGCCGACTTCCTCCTCGACGACAAGGTGCAGGATGACGTCGCCGGGTAGGGGAGACCCCACCTCCTTCAGGGCGGACAGGAGCAGGTAGAGGCAAGCGATCTGCCCCTTGGCGTCACAGGCGCCGCGGCCGTACACAACGCCGTCCTGCACCACCGGGTCGAACGGCCGCTCCTGCCCCTGCGAGGCGGGGACCACATCGGCGTGAGTGTTGAAGATGACGGACCTGCCGCCGCCGCTTCCGGGGAGGCGCACGCGGACATTGAAGTGGCCGTCGTACGTCAGGTCGGGCACGGGGTCAGAGTAGTCGGGGTCGGTGCCCAGGTTGGCCGGAAGAGGCACCCGCTCGACCTCCGGTGCGACGGCAGCAAAGGCATTGGCGAGGTACTGCATGGCTTCCCGCTCGTTGCCCGGCGTGGACTCGAAGTGGAGGAGGTCGCAGAGGAGGGACTGGGCTGCGGGGAGGTGGTTGGTGATGGCTTGTCGCAGGCGCGAACGGGACATGGTGACTTGGTGACGCGAAGTCCTTTGTGGGGTAGGTTTCCTAACCTGTCAGCCGCCCCGCCACCCCACAGGTCAGGAGACCTGTGCTATACTCGCGAAGGTTAGGAATACACCGAAGCTATTGCACAAGTTCGACGCCTCTGCGTGCACGGCAGTGTGTTGAGTGCTCACCACACGCCCACGGGTGAAGTTCTGCGAACTTCCACTTCGGTGTATTCCTAACCTTCGCGAGTATACAAGGTGGTCAGCACCTGCTCCATGATATCCAGCGATTCATGCACCTCGGCGTCGTGGATCATCAGCGGCGGCGCAACGCGAATGACGTTGCCGTAGATGCCGACGGAGCCGACAAGGACGCCGTGTTGGGCGGCGTTGTCGATGACTTGGCGGGTGATGTCGGGCGCGGGCTCTCTGGTCTGCTTGTCTTTGACGAACTCCATGCCGATGACCAGACCGCGGCCGCGCACGTCGCCTAGGTACGGGCACTTCTCCTGGATCTGCAGCAGGCGGTCCTTGATGATTGCGCCCATGCGGTTGGCGTTGCCGATCAGGTCTTCCGCTTCCATGATGTCAAGCACGGCGAGACCGGCGGCGCATGAGACGGGGTTGCCGCCACACGTGCTGCTCATCTCGCCTTGCCCGAGCGCGCCGATGACCTGGGACTCCGCCATCAGCGCCGAAGTGGGAATGCCGCTGCCGATGCCTTTGCCGACGGCCATGAGGTGCGGGCGGAGGTCGTCCCACTCGGCGGCGTACATCTTGCCGGTGCGACCATAGGACGACTGCACTTCGTCGAGGATGAAGACTAGGTCGCGGTCGCGGGCCCACGTCTCAAGGCGCTTCAGGTAGCCGTCGGGCGCGAAGATGAACCCGGCGGCGCCCTGGTACGCTTCGACCATCACGGCGGCCAGGCTGCCCGTGGTAGAGGCATCGACGATGGTCTCCATCAGGTCGAAGCACTCCATCGAGCAGGAGTCCGGGCACTTGCCCAGCGGGCAGCGATAGCAGTACGGGAACGGTGCGCGGATGACACCGGGCATGAGCGGCCCGTACTGCCTCTTTGTACCGGCCATGCCCGCCAGACTCATGGCCGCGTACGTCCGCCCGTGGAACCCGCCGACGAAGGAGACGATCTCGAACTTCCCGGTGTAGCGCTTCGCCACGCGGACCGCGGCTTCGCACGCCTCACTGCCCGTGGTCAGAAAGAACGCCTTGTCCAGGTTGGGCGGCGTCGTCTCGACCATACGTTTGGCGAAGGCGACTCGCTCGGGCGTGGGGAAGTCGTAGTTGTTCATCAGGCGGCCCGCCTGACGCTGGACGGCTTCGACGTGCTTGGGATGACTGTGGCCCACATTGGCGACCAGCACCCCGGACGTCCAGTCGATGAACTTGTTCCCGTCGACGTCGGTCACCAGCACGCCCTCGGCATGGTCCCAGACGAGTTGCGCCTGGTAGCCGGTGCACTGGGCTTCGTACTGGTGCCAGGCGTCGAGGAGTTGCCTGGACTTGGGGCCGGGGAGGGGGTGCTGGACGTTGGTTAGGTTGGGCAAGTGTGGTCTCCGTTGTCGGGCTTCTCGTAGCTGCCTGCGCCAGCAGGTGGACGCCCTGTGGCTGCGGCCGCCAGGCCGTGGACCGATCCACCTGCTGGCGCAGGCGGCTACGCGGGACCACCTGCTGGCGCAGGCGGCTACGCGGGTCCACCTGCTGGCGCAGGCAGCTACGCGGGTCCACGCGCTGGCGCAGGCGGCTACGCGGGACCACCTGCTGGCGCAGGCGGCTACGCGGGTCCACGCGCTGGCGCAGGCGGCTACGCGGGACCACCTGCTGGCGCAGGCGGCTACGGGGGTCCACCTGCTGGCGCAGGCGGCTACGCGGGTCCACCTGCTGGCGCAGGCGGCTACGCGGGTCCACGCGCTGGCGCGCGCAGCTACGAGGGGACACTACTTCTTCCGTTCGCTAAGGAACGTGTGAA
>Ga0066636_10003225_pt1 | contig 10445 bp, 3 predicted proteins | sample CryGeyCG2014_080_2_FD_62736 | JGI IMG/M metagenome (GOLD analysis project Ga0066636, IMG submission 62736) | Groundwater microbial communities from aquifer - Crystal Geyser CG07_land_8/20/14_0.80 | ecosystem: Environmental > Aquatic > Deep subsurface > Groundwater | place: USA: Utah: Grand...
GAAAACTGATAGACTATTTTAGCTGGCGAAACTTCTTCTTTGTAACCAAAAACTAAAGCAATTTCCCCTTTTAATTTTTTCATCTCAATTTCTAAACTAGCCCTTTTTAGAGATAGCTCCAATAAAGTTTTTTTAGCTATTTTCAATTCATTATCAGCTGCTTTTAATTTCTTTCTTAAATTTGAAAGATCCTTTACTTTCAAACCAGTAAAATCAACTAAAATCATTGCTTTTTGTTTAGCAATTTTTTCCTTTAAATCCTCAATAATTTTTTGTTTTTGCTCTCTAGTCAAAGCCATAAATTAAAAATGTCTGCCACCGCAGACAACATATTTGCACAGGTCTGACCTGTGTATTTTTCCTCGGCAGGGCTTATTAATTGCCTACTGTCTGCGGACGCCTAATAATTAATTATTACTAATTATTTATTCTTTTGTCAAGGCTTTAACAATCGCTTGGCCAAATTTCTTGGCAGCAGCTGGGCCGTTTCCAGTAATGATTTTCCCATCAGTTACTACCGATTGATCTTGATAAATTGCTCCATTCTTCTCTAAAATTTTAACCGGAGATCTGTCCAAGGGGCTTGACCAAACCGTTGCTCGCTTCCCAGAGAGTACTCCGGCTTTGGCTAAAATTACCGGACTAACACAAATAGATGCCAAAATTTTATTCTGGGAAACAGTCTCTTGAGCCACCTTATAAGAATTTTCATTATCAAGATATTGAAGTGCGCCTGGTCCACCAATGAAAACTACCCCATCAAAATCAGCTGGATTTAATTCGTTAATTAAGAGATCAACCTCTACTTCACCTCCATCAGCTCCCATTGCTATCCCTTTTTGGGTGCTTACAGTTTTCACTTCTACTCCAGCTTCTTCCAAAATTTCCTTTGGTCTAAAATATTCCTCATCTCGAAAATTCCGATAGGCAATAATCATGGCCATTGATTTTCCTTCTAAAGTTTTTTCAGGCATAGAAATTTTTTCCACAGGAGAAGGCAATTCCTCCCCTTTTTTCATTAAATTTTGATAAATCAAAATACCCACCATTACTATAACAAATATTACAATAAAAAGCAAAACCTTTTTCATGAAATTCTCATCAGAAGGAGTGTCAGGCACGTGCCTGACACCGACATTCCTACTCTATTATAAAAAAATAAAAAGGTAGGTCAAGCCCTCCCAAGTTTTTTTAAAATTTGGGGGGGCAAGTAGCACCTACCTTTTTCAATCCTGCTCCAAAACTTATATTCCATCTTTATCAATCTCGTAAAAGGCATCAACATATTCTTTTCCTTTGGTTAAAAAGTAATCCCAGCCTTTTTCTAATGCCTCACAATTTTCAACAAAACCTTTCTCATCAATTAATACCAAAAGAAGTCTTCCATTCTTTTCTAAATGATAAACTAATCGAGGACTTCTCCTAATTCCCGGAGCTTCCCAGATCGCTAACTTTGCTTTTGGATCAGTTATTATCTCTCTGATAACCTTCAAATATTCCTCTTCCCTTTCCAGCGGTCTCCCATAGTAAATTTCACCAACTCTATTTCTATTAATCTCCAGTTTTTTGGCAAGCTCTTTTTCATTTCTAAAACCTTTGATTTCTGGATTTCTAACCCATTTTGCCAGGGAAGTAGCAACATTAAATCCTAAACTTTCTTTAGAAACATATTCAGCAAATCGACAGGTATCTCTTGGGCTTTTAAGAATAAAGTTAAATGAAGGACGCTCTAGAGGGGGAACTTTATCTAATCTTTTCCAAAGATTGTTTAACTTATCAATACTTTCAAAATCTCCTTTATTTACTGCTATGTGCAGAGTCTGTTTCAGTTGTTTATCAAGGTCTTCAATTTTTTCAGCAATTTCCTTCCAGTATTTGAACCGAGGTTCTAATCGAATTAGTTTTGGAGTAGATGGCGAAGAAAATGATTTAGTAAAGCCCATATTGAAATTATCTTTCTCTACAGGCCTCCTCTGCCCCATGGGCAGAAGAAAGCCCATAGAGCAGAAGTTAACTAATTATCCTTCTTTAAATCCTCAGATTAGATTGAGGATTTTTTACTCCATTTTATTCAGTTTTTAAATTACACCTCTTAATAAAGATATTATCATATTTGACCAAAGAGGTCAAGGATTTCCTTGAGGAATTATTTTAGATATTCCCTTTTTGCCTCAATAAATATAAAATATAATTGATGTTAAAATCAAGGCCTATTTTAATTATTGGAACTGTAATATTTTTTTCTTTGCTTTTATTTTTAGGAGTTACTTATCATTTGCAAAAGCAATTGATAAATATCTATGAGAGCCGAGAGTCTCTAATTATAAAAGATAGATATGGTCAAGAAATTTTTATTAAGCCGAATCAAAGAGATAATTTGGCTCGCTATTTAGAGAAAATTCCTCCTAAACTTGCCAAGCTTTTAATTAAGAAAGAAGATAAATTATTTTATTATCATTTTGGTTTTAATCCTTGGAGTATCTCCCAGGCTATTTTATATCGGTTAGGAATAGGTCAGAGAAAAGCCTCTAGTACTATTACCCAGCAATTGGTAAAAAATCTTTTGGGAAGAGAATTAGAGAGGAGTTTAAAAAATAAGATAGTTGAATCCATCTATACTCTTTCTTTAGAGACCTATCAAAGCAAAGAAAATATCTTAAAGATGTATTTAAATTCAATTTATCTTGGAAATCAAGTTCAGGGAGTAGCTACAGCAGCTCAATTTTATTTTGGTTTATCTCCAGAACTCCTTACTGATGGCCAGATTTTACAAATTTTAGCCACAATCAGTAGTCCGAGCCAAAATAATCCTGCTGAAGAAAAAAATACAAAATTAGCCATCTCTATAGCAGAAAGGTTAAACTTAGATGAAAATATAAAATTAACTGACCCTCAGGAAGTTAAGGAAAATATCAAAACATATTCTCATTTCTCTGAATCTTATTTTGAAATTAAAGACTTAATTGGAGATAATTTAAAAGCTGAAGAATTAACAATAGATAAAGATTTAACTGAGAAGATAAGGAAAATTGTTCAAAGAAATTTAAAGGAATTGAAAGAGAGAAAGGCTAAAAATGCTGCTCTAATTGTGATTAAATTGCCAGAAAATGAAATTCTATCTTTAATTGGTTCTCCTGATCCTTATTCTTTTAAAGATGGCTACCAAATCAACCTTCTCAGAAAAGCTCGAGCGGTTGGATCTACCATTAAGCCCTTTATTTATTTGAAGGCATTTGAAAAAGGACTGAGGCCTTATACTTTAGTTGATGATCGAGAATACAGATATGTTACTGCTCTTGGCTTTCCTCTCTATCCTAAAAATTTCGATTATAAATATCGAGGGGAAATTAATCTCCATTATGCTTTATCGAATAGTTTAAATGTCCCAACAGTAAAAGTTTTAGAATATTTAGGATTAGAAAATTTTTATCAATTTTTGGAAGAAGATTTGGAATTCAAACCTATTCAAGATTTAGAAAATTATCAATTGGGAATTGCCTTAGGAGGCCTGGAAATGAGCCTTATGGATCTATCTCATTTTTTTACCATTTTCTCCAATAAAGGGATTTTGAGGAATTTAAAAATTTATCTTAAAGAAGAAAATTTTGAAAAAAGGATTGCAGATCCAGAATATATTCAATTGGTTAATAAAATCTTACAAGACCGAAAAACAGGTGTCGATCAATTTGGATTAAAAAGTGAGTTAAATTTGTTTCAAGAAAATTATGCCTTAAAAACTGGTACTTCCAGAGAATTCAAAGATAGCTGGATTATAGGTTATACTCCTGATTTCTTGGTCGGAGTCTGGATTGGCAATGCCGATTTAACTTCAATGGATGCCATCTCTGGCCAACAAGGAGCAGGAAGAATTTGGTCAGAAGTAATGGAATTACTCTTTAATTCAGAATATAACAAAAAAACTCCTTTTGAATTTAATCTAATTGAGGAGTTTTATCAAAATGGTCATCTCGAATATGGATTGGGCAATGATGATTTTGAAAAAGGTTTAAATACCTTAAAAGAAAGAGAGTCAGTTCTAATTTTAAATCCCCATCAGGGAGATTCTTTTCTGTTTGAAAGAGAAACTAAAATAATTTTAAAAGCAAGAGAAAATGTCAATTGGTTTGTCAACGAAGAATTCTTTGATATAGGAAATAAAGTAATTTTTATTCCTGAGAAACCCGGCCAATATCAAATAAAAGCTGAAGCTCCAGATGGATTTCAAGAGAAAATCACTATTTGGATAATTGAAGACTAATTGCCAGTAGATTGAATTATTTTATCTCAAAATAGCCGCCAGGAGTTCGGCCGAAGTTTTCTGGGAAATACATTTCCGAAGCTACAGCTGGCAGGTGAAGGAATTTTCCTCGAATTAAAGCCCTGACATAATATTCATATTCATAAACTCCGGGGCTTAAATTTTCTCTAAAGAGAAAGGCTCTGTCATCATGAAGCTCTTGAAAATCAGGTCGAAAGCTTCTATCTTCATACCGCCAGTAATAATAATCGTAATCATACCAGTAATCATAATATTCAGGTTCTTCCTCTCGGATTAACAGAGATTTCTGTTCAGTTTCCAATCTTAGATTAACGATCTCCATTCCAGCCGGAATAAAATCTTCGACAATAACAAAATTTCGAGTAGCTGGAACAGTAACTTTCAAATGAACCTTTAAAACATCTCCAACCTTTGCCTCTTTTAAAGGATTTTTGTTCTCTTTATCATCGACACTATAATATCCCCTTTCAATGGTAAATCCCTCATCTCTGGGCGGAATTTGTTCAGCGGGTAAATAATATTTCAAAGAGAGATCATAATATAAATTATTGGGCAAATTGTTGAGATTTTCTTTAAGGAATTTTACTTCATTAATCTTATTAAATTTCAAATCTTTTAAGGGAATTTCTCTTTGATATTGGTCTAAAATTGTTTCAGCAAAAAAGTGATAATTTCCTTCTTTTTTCTCATTAATTAATAGATTGAAAATAAAGTTGGATTCGGTTTCTCTCTTCCATTTGAGGAAATCAGTAAAGGCATCAATGACCGCAGAGGTATTATTGGTTGAACCCCAGGCCCCATCTTTAGCCCGGCTATTCAATAGCCATCTGACTACTTTGTCTAAAACCCTAATCTCTCGCTGATCAGCTGACAAAGCCTTTAACAATAAGGCTGTATCTTTAATTGGGGTCTCATAATAATACCAGAGGAAATTTTGATTTGGTTCTAAGAAGGCACCCCGGGAGTCAATATCAATCCGGTTCTCCAAAACTTGAAAAATCTTATTCTTTAAATCTTCTTCAAAATTTCCTTTGGAAAGCAAAATGGCTAAATAGGAAAGGGAACTATTACTAATCTGCTCATTAATAAATAAATCATCTTGAACTATATTGACAATCTTTTCTCTTAAGGCTCCATCTTTTTTAAAATCAGGCAGATTGAATAAAGTATAGGCAGTTAAAATTACTGCATTTTTATTTTGATAAAGTTGGTAATCAGTGGTAATTTTTCTATAGAGAAAATCGGCAGCTCGAGATAGGCTGTTTTGATTAATCTGATAGCCAGCCTGAGAAAGGTTATTTAAAGTATCAACTACATGCAAGGTAGCATAAAAACTCGATTCCCCTCCCCGCCAAAAAGCAAAACCACCATCATAATTTTGAAAATTATAGATTTTAGCCAAACCAATTTCTACTACCTCATCTATGGTGTATTCCTTGCCTTCCCTATCTTTAATCTTTTCCAACTCAAATTTATCAGCCAAATTGGGTAAATTTAAACCCTTCTTCACAATAGCTATGGCATTTAATTTGCTGGCGGTTTGTTCGACGCAACCATAGGGAAATTGCAAGAGATAATTTAAAGAGTCAGAAAGAAAAACAGCTAAAGTGGCTGAATTTTTTATATTCAATTCTCCCCTATCTTTGACGATGTTTCCTGGCAAAAAGATATATTCTCGGCTTTCTTTTTCTGAAGTATAGTTTGAGGTGGCAGTTACTTCATAAGTATTATTTCTGGTAATGGAAATTGGCATTTCAACCGTGTCTTCCAAGCCATCAGTTTTTGCTGAAAGTAAAAAGAGGTGTTCTCCTTTTTCATAATCTGATGGAGCTTCAACTTTAAAATAGAGGGTTTCGGTTTGATCTGGCTTTAAAGTTAAAAATTTTTCTGAATCATCGAGTAATTTTAAAGTTTGACTTTCAAATCTCAAAGAAATTTTCTGATCATCTTTACTCTGATTGAAGACTTTTCCCCCAATATAAAATATATCCCCAGGGACAATGAATCTCGGTTTCAAAAGTAAAACCATCAATTCCTTTCTGGTAATGAATTCTTGATAATTAACTCCCAATTTGGTGTCTTTAGTTAAACCGAGGGTTTCTGTCTGCCAGGTGGTTAAATTGTCAGGGAGAGTAAATTTAACTCGGGCCTTGCCATTTTCATCAGTTTGAATCACCGCCTGCCAAAAGGCAGTTTCTTTAAAAATCCCCCTCTTTTTTCTAGCTAATTCTTCAACCATTCCCGCCCCAGCTCCGCCTTTTTCTTCTAACTTTTCTAACTCTTCTGGTGATATTTCAATTAAAATATTCTTTAAATTTGAGGCAGTAGAAACAGCCAAAGGAAATCCAGCATAGAAAAAGATTAAGGGATTTTTCTTTGGATTTCCTTTTAGAGCCAGGACACTTAAATCAACCACTGCCACCGAGACCTCAGCTGAAACTGGATTTCCCTCCCAATCTTTAGCATTAATATCTAAAATAACTTCTTCTCCTGGCAGATAATATCTTTTATTCGATTTGGCTTCAATCTTTAATTCTTTTTCCTCGGTTCCAATTTTGAATTCAACCTTTCCAAATTTTATTTCAGCAGTAGAAGAAATTAAAGTCACCGAGACAAAGACATTGGGAATATAATCAGATTTGACTTCAAATTCATATTGATAAAGATTTTGATTAATATCTCTGATTTGATAATCAAAAATTTCTCCCCTCTCAATGCAAATTAAAGCCTTAGCTTTGAGATAAGGAGACTTAATAATAATTTTTCCCTTTTCTCCAACCTCTAACTCGCTTTTTTCAGCTTCAATTTCTAATCCAGTGTCTTCAATTGGCTTAATTGAAACTGGTCTCGGTCCAGAAACATAAAAATAATGTTCTGCAAAAACTAAATTCCCCTTCTCATCTTTAGCCGAAATCTCAGCTAAATAACTTCCCTCCTCAGCTATTTTTAATTTTTGAATATAATTCCCTTTTTCATCTGTATCAAATCTAAAGTTTTTAACCAATTCTCTTTTCTCTTCCCAGTGATAATAGTATCTACCATCAGTACCCTGCCTTTTGGAATAAATCCAATCTAATTTATAAATATTTAAATCAATATTTCTGACTTTTAATTCTTTTCCTTGAGTATCTACTGACTTCGCTTTAATTGAAAACTCTTCATTTTTGGTTAAAAAGTATTTCTCTGGTTTTAATCCCAAATAAAATTTTCCAGCATGAACAATGAATGATTTTTGAGCAGAAACAGTTTGACCCTGAGGATTTTTTATGGTGACATCAAAAATAACAATCTTACTCTTTCTGTCTTCTTTGTCTTTGAATATTTTTTCAAAATCCAATTCTTGAGTTATTTTAGCCTGACCATTTTCATTTAAATTAGTTTTTCCCCTCAAAATAAACTTTTCTCCATAACGATAAGGAGGCCAGTAATACCATCTTTGATCAAAACTAAAGTATTCATCTTGATAACGATCGAAATAATAATTTTGGCTGGAAATGGTATAGCTAACTTCTCCTCCTTCTAAAGGAACTCCGAAATAATAACTGGCTTCAATATCTAAATTGACAATCTCCTTTGAAACATATTCATCTTTATCAGTTTTTAATTTTATTTCAAAGGCAGCCGGAACATATTCTTCGACATCAAAGTAGGCACAACTTTCTTTAGCACAGATTCGATAGCTCCCCAAAGGAGCATCTTTGGCTAAAATGAGAATAGTATTAAAGGTTCCAAAATCATTGATTTCTAAATCTTTGTTGAAAATTTCATCGCCCTTTGAGTTATAAACTCTTAAATTGATTTTTTCTTTTGGAATCCAATAATCTCCATCATAACCCTTTCGATAAATTCCTTTGATAAATACTTCATGAGAGGGTCGATAAATTGGTTTATCAGTATAGAGATAAATTTTTTGAGCTAAATAGGCCGAGCTAGCCCAATCTAATTTACTTTCTTGGCTAGGGATCACCGTTGAATCCTTTCCTTTCCCCACAATTACTCCTCTTAAATTATAAATCACATCAGTTAAGGCAATTCCTTGAAAATTGGTTTGGAAAGAATTAACAAAATTTAATTCCTGATTTTGATAAAGGTCAATTTTTGCTCCCAAAACCGGCTCCAAATCTCTTAAATCAAGAATATAATAGAGATTTTTTAGTTTCCTTAATTCAGCCGGGCCAAGCAGCTCTCCACCATTTTTCCATCTTAAGTAACGAACTTCAGTCTCAGGATTTATCTTCTTTTCTATTACTGCTAAATTAGTTACACTTAAATAACTTTTTTCATAAATTCTCCGTTTTTCACCCCACCTTTCTCTATAATTTGGATGAGAAAGGGTTAAAATATAATGACCTAAGGGTTCTTTAAAATAATCTTCGATATTTACTCTAAAATAATTTTTAACCCAATATCTTTTTGGTAATTCAATTTTATCTTCAATCAATTCTTTGCATTTTGCCGTTGGCAATTTTTCAGAATAGCTCGGTTTATTTTCTAAATAATAAAGGAGGTCTCGAGGCTCTAATTTACAAATTTCTAAATCAAGATATTCCATATTTTCAGTCGCAAAAGTTAAATTTGTTTTTTCAGGAGTGGTGACATTATATCTATTTTGTAAATGATAGAAACTAAGTTTAAAAGAAGGCATCTCACCAGTTCTAAAACTTAAAGAATAATCCAATTTTTGGCCAAAAACATCTTCTAATTTAAATTCCAATTGATATTCAGCGAGAGGAATTAAACCATAAGAAATGTTGGTATGGAATTCATTAATCTGACAGGGTTCACCATTATATCTCCTTTCAACTCGCCAGGAAGAGCCCCAATCTGTTATTTCATAATCCAAATTTGCCTTTAAATATTTCTGATAATCTTCTTTGGCTGGAACTGAAATTGGTGAATTTGAACAAAAAATAAATTCTGTCAAACTAGCCCCAGAGGAATTATTTTCAGGAACCGTTCTTAAAATCTTAAATTCAGGATAAGAAATTATTGAGTTTATAATTAGCTCAGGATTAATCTTTAGTCCCTCAAAGTTAACAATTTTTTCAAATTTAATTTCTAATCTTTCATTTTTTCCAATTTCTTCTGATTTAAAAGTAATATAAATTCTTTTCTTATCAGGAATTTTTTCACATTCTTTAGTATTTTCTGTTTCCTCTTTACATTTTTCTCCATAATTAATTTCTTTCAACTTTGGAACAGAAATCCGACTATTCTCCAAATTAATCTCCTCATAAAAAGAGACCCAGAGCTTTCCTTGGGGGTCAAAGAAATTGAGTTCAGCCCACTCTGTCCTTTCAGATTCAGCCCAAATGTTTTCAATGATATCAGTGACATTAATACTAGTTGTCCTCCTTTCATCTAAAATAATATCTCCTTCAGTGGGATAGGCCCGATTGATTATTAATTGATAACTATTCTTGAAATCCCAGAGTTTCTCTCTGCCGAATTTATCTCTTTCAGGGTAGACCCGAATTATGGATTGGTCAATTTCCTCTCTTTTTTTTCCGTATTCGAAAGAAGCTTTTATCACTTGATTGGTAATTAAATTCTTTAATTCTATTTCCTTTTTTGTTTTTTCTAAATCCACTGGCTGATTAAAATAAATTGAAATGGGCTGATTATAAATGGTTTGGCCTGAGTTTAGATTAAGATACCTTAAAGGTCGAGTGAAAAACTTAATTTCCTGACCTTCAACTGGTAAGCCATCCATTGAAATCAATCCTGATTTTACTTTTACGGTATAATGGGAAGACCTGATTAATCTTTCCTTAGGAATGAATTGCAAATTTCTGGTAGTAATCCATTTAAAACGACCTTCAGTTTTAGGAATAATTTCAACTGGAACCTCCTCTTTTTCAAGATATCCTAAAGTAGTAAGAGGAACCATTGGCCGATTAAACAAAATAGTAATTTCTGATTTTTCATTAGTTTCAGAATTTTCTCTGGGAAAGATGGCAACAATTTTGGGATCTTCTACCGCTAAAAAATCACCCTTGAGAACAGCGCCATTAAAACCAGTAAGCTCAACTGAGTAATATCGATTTAACTTTAATTTCTGTTCTGGCTTGAAGACAGCGATGTTTTCTTCTGGAAAAATATTAACCAATTGGGCTAGATATAAAATTGGGTTTTCCCAAAAAGTTTGTTTTTTAGTTTCCAGCCA
>Ga0066636_10003227_pt1 | contig 10441 bp, 8 predicted proteins | sample CryGeyCG2014_080_2_FD_62736 | JGI IMG/M metagenome (GOLD analysis project Ga0066636, IMG submission 62736) | Groundwater microbial communities from aquifer - Crystal Geyser CG07_land_8/20/14_0.80 | ecosystem: Environmental > Aquatic > Deep subsurface > Groundwater | place: USA: Utah: Grand...
AATTTTCGGTACTTATCTTTTACAAAGGATAGCCCATAAACCGATGTTAATGACAATAAAAAAGCACTGCTAACCAGGAATCTCCAGGGAAACTGAAAATATTTCATTAAGGGTACATTGCTCCAAATAAATTCAGATCTTTGATGGACCATAAATAAACTGAACAAACCTAAACCTGCCAACAAAAACACCGTTTTTGACTCATCTTTGTGTTTTTTATAGTATGTTATTGCCAATATTACCGCCAAGACGCTAAATAGCCACTGGATCTGACCGACGGATAGTGATATCCCGTCGTTTAATCCCAACTGCGATGATCCATACCCCCAGTAGTTTGAAATAAATAGTTGATATAAACTGACAAAGTGTTGCTGATAACCAAAATAGCCACCGGTCATACTTTCTAAATGCACATAACTTCTCTCCAATATTAAAGGCAACACATAAAAAGCACTAAGTCCCAGACCAATTAATAAACCTATTCCTATTTTTTTAAAAGCATCCTTACTTTTTTCAACCAAAGACCAATAGACTATCCAAGCAGTCAAAAACGGAGCCATGGCTATCGACATCAGATTATGAGTCAAAAACATCCCTGAAATTGCCAAACCAAACCAGATAATGTTGTATTTACCAATTTTTCTTATAATTCGATACGTTAATACAAACAATAATGGAAAAAATATCATAGCCAAAAATTCACCCAAAGATCCCCTCACATAAACTTCCACTGCCCTCACCGGAACATATATGTAAATAAGCGAACCGATGAAAGCCAATGGTCCCGATTTAAACAAAGATGATATCAACCAATACATAGCTAAACCTGACAGTATAAAACCGGCAATAAATTCTAGTTTAATAACGTCAATATACTGCCATCCCAATGCGTGTAGACCCGCTCCGAGATAATATGGACCGGGTGAATAATACAAAAACAGTGGATAGCCAAAACCATATCCCATATCTGGAACCCAGCGGCAAGGTATCTGACCATCAGCTAAACATATATCCATTTCATAAACTCTAAAATATTGCATATTATCCTGTATGCTCTGAATTCCCGGACGTATCAATGCGACAAAAGACGGAATTGTAAACAACAGCATCGCCAACAACCAGCCATATCTTTTCATCTCATTCATTATATCCCAAACATTTCCAATTCTACTCCAATTTACTTATAATCTATTCCATATTCACCAAATTTGTGACTAAGTATCATCAGTTAATATTTTGGCTTGTTTTTATTATTTCTCTTTTTTCACGATTTCTTTATCTTGACAAATACCCGGTAAGCCTAAATTGGGATGAAATCAGCCATGGCTACAACGCTTATTCTCTTTTAAAAACTGGTCGTGATCAGTGGGGTAAAACTCTGCCCATATTCAATTTCCGAGCCTATGGAGATTATCCCACTGCCTTAAACCTCTATCTGACCATTCCTTTTGTGGCCGCATTTGGTCTTAATGCCATGGCTCTCAGGTTTCCGGCCGCTATTCTTGGCTTTTTGTTTACCTGGCTTTTATATTTTCTTTGTAAATTTATAACTAAAAGCCAAATATTAGGGTTAATTGCTTTTATTATTGCCTCCTTTTCTCCTTGGACATTTTTCACTTCACGGGCCGTCTTTCAGTCCAACCTGGCTCAATTTTTTCTTTCTTTTGGAATACTTCTTTTCCTTTACTCCTTTAAAAAGAAAATATTTTCTATTCCTTCAGCCCTGCTTTTGGGATTATCGATGTATTCATATCACAACACCCGTATAGTCACCCCTCTTTTAGTTCTCCTTTTGTTTATTATTTATCGTCAATTCAAAAAATCTTACCTTCCATTTCTTTTAATTTTTCTGATAATGGCGCTACCCAATCTTATTAATCTTATTTCCCCCGAATCTTTAGCCAGAAACCGTTGGGTTGGGATTATCAATCCCGTTTCTATCAATCTTCTTAATGAGCGTCGTCGGCTCTTTGACGGTCCTCCTTTTTTCAATATTCTTGTCAACAACAAAGTCACTTATTTTATTTACCAATTTGGTGTTAATATTTTAAATTTTTTCAACCCGTTTCCTCTCTTTTTTTCCGGTAGTCAAAACTACCAATTCAACCCTCCTCATACCGGCCTCCTATATATATTCCTTCTACCTTTCTTTTACTTTGGTATATATATCTGTCTAAGAAATTTCACCAAAAATAAAAACTATTCTTTTATTTCTATTGCATTTTTGATATCTCTGATACCAGCTGCTCTCACTACCGGTGATTTTCCCTCTATTCGTCTAAGCATCAGCACCCCTTTTATCTACCTTTTCATCGTCCTTGGTTTGTCACCCTTTGTCTCAAAATTCAAAACTTACTTTCTACCTCTCTTTTTTATTCTTTCTCTGACTTTCTTTTTTAAATATCTTTTTATCTACAAAAATTACTGTCAAACCTATGCCGCCGCCTGGCAATCCGGCTATTCCGAAGCCATCTCTTATATAAAACCTTTATACTCCCAATATAATCAAATAGTTTTTACCAAGAAATATGGTGAACCCCACCAATTTCTTCTTTTTTACTGGCCCTGGGATCCTGCCTCCTATCAAAACGATCCCAAATTAAATACTGACTTTCATTCCGACTGGTATTGGGTTAACGCTTTTGATAAGTTTATTTTTCTTAACGATTGGGAGATAAAAAACTTTATCCCAACCAAAAACACCCTAATGGTAACCGGTCCAAATAATTATCCGCCCCTATCCTCTAAATTATTAAAAACTCTTTATTATCCCGATAAGTCTCCGGTGTTTGACATCGTTGCCTATGAATAAATTATTGTTATTTATATTAATTCTTATTGCTTTTTTCATTCGTTTTATTAATTATCGATATCCTCCTCTTCTTTGGGACGAAGCCGCTATCGGCTATAACGCCTATTCCTTGCTCCAGACAGGTCGTGACGAATACGGTCAATCATTTCCCTTGGTATTTAAGTCTTTTGGAGACTACAAACCCGGCATTTATATCTACGCCACCCTTCCCTTTGTCGCTATTTTTGGTCTTAATGAACTATCTGTTCGCCTGCCTTCAATTATAGTTGGTTCTCTTCTTCCCCTAATTTTTTATCTTCTGATTCGTAAACTTCTTCCTCGGGATCAAAAAATAGCTTTTCTTGCCGCTCTTCTTTTGGTATTTAACCCCTGGAATATTCACTTTTCCCGTGGTGCTTGGGAAACCAACCTACTCTTGTTTGAATTGGTACTGTCTAGTCTATTTTTTTTGAATAAACGCTTCTTTTTTTCTGCCCTTTTCATGGGATTAGGTCTTTACACCTATCAAGCCGCCAAACTATTGGTTCCCATCCTGACTCTTTTACTTTTTTTTCAATCAAAAAAGATTTCCAAGTTATATCTTTCAACCCTATTTCTTTTTTCACTCCCCATCCTTTTTGGTCTACTCTTTGGTGCTGATGCCAATCGCTTAAAGGTCATGAATTTATACTCATATCAACGTCCCCCGGAAGAGGTAAATCAAATCATTTCCGAATCAGGATCTCTCGACTATCAACTTTTTCATTCTCATCCTCTTTTTTTTCTACAAAACTTTCTTACGCGATATTTTAATTATTTTTCACCCCGCTTTCTTATTTTTGAAGGTGACTGGCAAATCTCCCGCCACTCAGCTCCGTATGTCGGGGTTATACTTTATCCGACTTTAATTTTTTTTATTCTGGGATTCTTTTCGTCCCTTAGGGTCTGGCGATGTCATCTCTTTTTTTTATTTTGGCTTTTTCTTTCTCCGCTTCCGGCCGCTCTATCACTGGACATTATTCAACCCGTCAGATCTTTGTCTTTGTCCCTGCCTATATTATATTTTGCCGCCATTGGATTGAGCCTTTTTAAACAACGTCTCATTTTATTAATTATCTTTATCCTTTATCTTTTTTCATTTTTATACTATCAAGAAGCTTACACTTTTCATTTGACCAAAATCAAACCATCTCAATGGCTAGTCGGCTACAAAGAAGCAGTTGAATACATTGTTGTCCATGGTCAAAACCGCCAAGTTTCTTTTACTCAATTTTATGGTCAACCTTACATTTATTATCTTTTTTATACTCAATATTCCCCTCGTCTTTATCAATCCCAGGCCTTTTTAACCACCAATGGAGTTGATGTCGGTACCGTCAATCACGTTGACAAGATCCTATTCCAAAACATTAATATCCAATCCCTAAAATCATCGGCTGAACCTGTATTGAGTATTCTTTCTTATGATGAAATAATTCGTCAGGGTTATAAGCCGGAAGAATTTATCAAATTAAGTCCGCTTTTTTATGTCTATCAAAATTAAACTTTTATTGATTTTATTACTGGCTCTCTTGATCCGTTGCTGGAATATAAATACTCTGCCTTCCTTAAATCCCGATGAGGCCGCTTTAGGCTATAACGCCTATTCCCTTTTGAAAACCGGCCTTGACGAACACGGGGTCCCGTGGCCAATTCATTTTAAATCTTTTGGTGATTACAAACCCGGTGGCTATGTTTACCTATCTCTACCATTCATTAAAATTTTTGGTCTTACCCCTTTGGCTATCCGTCTCCCCAATCTCATTTTCTCTGTTTTAACTATTTATGTTTTATATCGTTTGATTCTTCTTTTGACTTTAGACTTTAGACTTTCACTGCTTTCTTCCCTGGTTTTAACCCTATCTCCCTGGCATATTCATTTTTCCCGTGGCGCCTGGGAAAGTAACACCGCTCTCTTTTTTATACTTTTAGGCGTTTATTGGTTCTACTCATTTGCCATAAACCTGCCTGCCGTCAGGCACGGTCATAAATCGTATTTCTTATATCTTTTCCCTTTACCTTTAGTTGTTTCCCTTTACACCTATCATTCCGCCCGTATTATTGTCCCTGTCCTGTTCTTAATACTTTTCTTTATTCATAAATCATTTTTCTTAAATCATAAATCAAAATTTCTCGTTTCTTTACTTATCGCTTTTTTTCTTACCCTGCCTGTATTTATTTCTTTTTTAAAAAGTGGCGGCACCACCCGCTTTTCCGGCATCGGAATGTTTTCCGATACCGGCCCCCTATCCCGCTCCGAAGAGCTTCTCAATCAACACCCCGGCTTTACTTATCTTGACCGTGTTATTCATAATAAACGCGTTCTCTATTTTCTCTCTTGGGGTCAAAAATATCTGTCTCACTTTGATCTTAACTTTCTTTTTCTAAAAGGTGATGAAGTTCCCCGATCCAAAAACCCGGATCTCGGCCTTCTTTATTTATTTGAACTACCTCTTTTACTTTTAGGTGTTTACAATCTGTCAAAGTCAAAACAAAAACAACTAAAACAACTTACCTTTTCCTTACTTTTAATTTCTCCACTAGCCTCCTCCTTAACCTTTCAAGCACCTTCGGCACTTAGATCCTTACCTTTGACAATACCTTTAACCATTCTTGTTGCTTATGGTTTCCTTTCTTTTAAACGACCTCGATTATTAATTTTTCTATATCTTATTTCATTTATATATTTTGCTGATTCCTATTTTATTCATGCTCCCAAACGCTACTCTTTTGCCTGGAACACTGGTTTTAGAGAAATTATTCCATTTGTTGAATCACAAAAACCAAACTACCAGAATATTTTCTTTACCAACCATTATGATCAACCATATATTCTTTATCTGTTTTTTTCCAAATATCCGCCCCGGCTTCTACAATCCCAAATAAAACTAACTCCTCCGGATTCATTTGGTTTTTCCACCGTCTCCAAAATTGACAATATCACTTTTTCTATTCCTGACCTTATTCCCCCCGGTTCCTTGGTAGTTGATGCCTCCGATTTCCAAATTAGCTCCCAAAGCTTTAAACTATATGTCAAATAAGATGACTCCCACCATTTCCGTGGCTATTGCCACCTACAACGAAACCGATACTATTAAAACCTGTCTTGATTCCGTCACCTCCTGGGTAAGCGAGATTGTTCTTTATGATGGTCAGTCAACCGACGATACTCTTTCTATGGTCAAAAAATACAAAAATATTAAAATTATTTCTGGGATTAACCACCCTCTTTTTCATCTAAATAAACAAACGGCTATTGACGCTTGTACCTCCGACTGGATTCTTCAGCTGGATGCCGATGAAGTTGTTACCCAAAAATTAGCTGATGAAATTCGGCATACTATTAAAGATACTTCGATAAATGGATACTGGATTCCTCGTCAAAATTTCTTTTTAGGAAAGTTTTTAACCAAAGGGGGGGTCTATCCTGATCCCACTCTTCGTCTCTATCGAAAGGGCTTTGGTAAACTACCGTGTGTCGATGTTCATGAACAGGCTACGGTTGAAGGCCAAACCGGAACACTCGTTAATGATCTTCTTCATTACGCCGACCCGACTTTTGAACGATTTCTCTTGAGAAACAACCGCTACAGTAGTCTCTTGGCTGCCCATTTAAAAAACCCCTCTTTCTTTAATTATTTCTTCATAAAACCCCTTATCACTTTTATCTCTCTGTTTTTTCGTCATCGTGGCTACGTTGATGGTTTTCCGGGTTTTGTTTTTGCATTTTACTCCGCACTCCGATTTCCCGCAGCTTACGTTAAATACTGGGAGCTTTTTCATGCCAAAAATCGCCATTAACATTTCACCGCTTTCTGACGGTAATCAAGTCCGTGGTGTTGGTTATTACACCAAAAACCTAGTTTCCGCCCTGCAAACAGAAATAAAAAGTAATCCAAATTACCGTGACTATCAAACAAAACTAATAACTCGTAACACCCAACTTCTAACTGATTTTGATTTAATTCACTATCCATATTTTGACCCTTTTAAGTTAACCCTGCCGGTTTCCTCAACCCCTCTTATCGTTACCGTTCACGATCTAATTCCAAAAGAGTATAAAAAACATTTTCCTGTTGGTATTCGGGGTGAAATAAAATGGCTAATCCAAAAATTACGTCTCAAAAAGGCCAAATATATCATTGTTCCTAGTCTTTATGTAAAAAATGTAGTTTCTAAAATAATTAATTATCCGCTTGAGCAGATTTTTATTACCCCCGAAGCAGCCGATCCGTCCTTTCGACCTATTTTCAGTCCTCAACGTCTAAAGTCCGTTCAAAAAAAATATAATCTTCCGGATAAGTTTGTGCTTTATGTTGGGGATTTAAACTGGAACAAGAATATTCCCTCTTTAGTTAAGGCCTGTCTTAATTTAAATTATCCTCTGGTAATCGTCGGATCGGCCGCGGTTTCCAAAGTCGTCGACCATCCTTGGAACCGTGACATTATTTGGCTTCAAAGCCAATCATCCCGTCTGATTCATAAAACCGGTTTTGTGCCGGACACTGACTTACCTTTTATTTTTAACTTAGCCACCATATATTGCCAACCTTCATTTTCTGAAGGATTTGGTCTACCCCTTCTTCAGTCCATGCAATCCGGTACAGCTACACTTTTTGCCGATTATTCCTCCCTACCCGAAATCAGCTTATCTTCCGGACTATCTTTTAATCCCTTTTTACCAGAAGATCTTCAAAATAAACTATCTCTCCTTTGGACAAATCCCAACCTAAGACAAAAATATATCAAAAAAGCCATTATCCGTTCCCAAAAATTTTCATGGAAAAATACTGCCCTCTTAACACTTAATATTTATCGTCAAGCCCTGGATGCTAAAAAATAAGGATCATTTTTTATCAGTAATTATTCCTGTCTATAAACAGGCCACCACCATTCGTCAGGATATCTACTCTATATTCGACACCTTAGAAAGAATTAGATATGACTATGAACTCATTGTTGTTATTGATGGGACTGAAGTTGACAGCTCGTATAACAAAGCCAAGAAACTCCGTTTAAAAAAACTTAAAGTCGTTGGCTATAAACACAATCATGGTAAAGGTTATGCCCTTCGTTTTGGCATGGCTAGATCTAGGGGGGATTATGTCGCCTTTATTGATGCCGGTATGGAAATCGATCCCAACGGTCTATCTTTGATTTTGGAACATTTGGAGTGGTATCAAGCCGATATTATTGTCGGTTCCAAGCGTCACCCTGCCTCCTTAATAAATTATCCCTTCGAAAGAAAAGTCATTTCCTTTGGCGCTTATCTAATTTCCCGTTTTCTATTAAACCTAAATATTCACGATACGCAGGCCGGCTTAAAGCTTTTTCGCCGTCCGGTACTGGAAAAGGTTCTTCCCCGTCTTTTAATAAAAAATTACGCTATTGACTTGGAACTTCTCTCTGTTTCCAACCGTCTTGGTTTTTCCCGTATTTTTGAAGCCCCCATAAAATTAAATTATGGTTTCAGCAGCCTGACACACGCTACTGGTTTAAAAATTATTCTCAGTAGTCTTTTGGGTGCTTTGGCCGTTTTTTATCGTTTACGTCTCCTTCATTACTATGACGATCGTAATAAACGCCACTGGATCTATGATCCAGACCTTGACCTAAGAATTAATACTGGCCGCTAATGATCCATAATCCAGTATTTTCAGTTATTATTCCGGTCCGTGTCCCCACTCTCTATTTAAAAGAAACCTTAAAACACCTTCGTATTCAAAACTTCAAATCATACGAGGTTCTTGTTATTACCGATAAAATATCCGGCTCTCCCAACCCCGCCCTAAAAAGAAATTTGGGGGCTAAAATGTCTCGTGGTCGTTTTTTAGCTTTTCTTGACGACGACTCCTATCCTCATTCCGATTGGTTAAAAAATGCCTTTCATCAATTTTCTCTCCACCGGAAACTTGCCGCCCTCTGTGGTCCAAGCCTCACTCCCGAAAGTGACAATTTCTATCAACAAGCCTCTGGTCTGGTTTGGTCTTCATTTCTTGGTAGTGGGGGAGCCGGAACCTATCGTAATTGTTCTTCCTCGCCACGCTTTGTCAACGATTACCCTTCAGTTAATCTGATAGTCAAAAAAGCTGATTTTTTAAGAGTAAATGGATTTGACACCCATCACTGGCCTGGCGAAGACACCATCCTCTGTCTTAATTTAACTCATAAACTAAAAAAACAAATATATTATCACCCATCAATCGTTGTTTTTCATCACCGACGATCAGTTCTTCTCCCTCATTTGAAACAAATCACCCGTTACGCTCTTCATCGGGGTAATTTTGCCCGAATTTACCCCCAGACAAGTCTAAAAATTGGATATTTTTTGCCTTCTCTCTTTCTTCTCTATTTGTTTTCTTTAATCTTTCTTCACTCATGTCTCTTTTTTATTCCACTTTTCGTTTACCTTTTATTGCTTATCCTAACTTTTATATTCCTTACTCTTAAGTATTCTTTCTTTCTATCATTTCTGGCCGTTATTACCATTCCAATTACCCATCTTTACTATGGTATCTTATTTCTAATTGGCTTTTTTACTCCCGCTTTAAAATTTACTGCTCATCAAATTGATAAAAACAAAAACCAATACCTCGACGGTTAAAATATCCGTCTCATATCCTCCGCTATATTCTCCCAAGGGTAGACCTTTTCTTGGTCAAAATCGCCAATTTCAGTGGACTAATACCGGTAATGTTATCTTACCTCTAATTCCTGCATCCGGTGCTACCGCCCTTGATAAATTGGGTTTTAAAGTTTACTGGGATGATGCTATTGCCGAAAAAATCACTTATCAAAAATGGCTTCAAAGATTATTAAAACGTAAACCAAATATTATCTTTATTGAAAGTAAAACTCCGGTTATCAAACGCCATTGGCAGATAATCAAAGATATTAAGGAAAACCTAAAAGATTCCATTGTTGTTTTAATGGGGGATCACGTCACCGCCCTCCCCCTCGAATCATTTCAACATTGTCCCATCGACTACGTTATTACCGGCGGAGATTATGACTTTATGATGATCTCCCTGGTTAATCATCTAACTAAAAAATCTCCACTCGAACCCGGTTTCTACTACCGAAAAAACAAAAAGATTTTAAATACCGGTATCTTCTCCCTTATTCATCACCGTCTCGACAACTTACCTATGATTGACAGACGACTGACCCGTTGGCAGCTCTACGGTCACCACAACGCCAATTTTAAATACCTTCCTGGTGCCTACATCATGTCCGCCCGTGATTGTTGGTGGGGAAGATGCACTTTTTGTGTTACCGGAGATACGGAGATCCTCACAAAAGAAGGAACGAAAACAATAGAAACTATTGTTGAAAACAAAATTCCGGATCATGTTTTAACAACTGCATCAAAATATCAAAAGATAACTGATTGGCATAAAAGAAAAATAAAAGAAAAAATAAAAATAATTTCAACTCTATATTTACCGTATGATTTAAAAATTACCTCCAATCACCAAGTTTATTATTTACCCAAGGTTTTACTTAAATCGCCATCTCCTATTAGAACTGGTAAGGTTAATGATCTAAAAATAGGAGATTTTCTTGCCATACCTATAGATAGAAAAGTTAAAATATAACTCAAATCCGAAT
>Ga0066636_10003241_pt1 | contig 10418 bp, 11 predicted proteins | sample CryGeyCG2014_080_2_FD_62736 | JGI IMG/M metagenome (GOLD analysis project Ga0066636, IMG submission 62736) | Groundwater microbial communities from aquifer - Crystal Geyser CG07_land_8/20/14_0.80 | ecosystem: Environmental > Aquatic > Deep subsurface > Groundwater | place: USA: Utah: Grand...
CTTCTCTTCCACGTCCTTGATGATGGCGGAAAACTGCTTCTTCGCCTCCGCTAGAGGGATCATCCTGATCATGGTTTTACTCCTTTTCAAGCTTCAAAGTAGTCGCAATTGTAGTCTACCGATAGGCCGAAGGCAAGGAGAAACTGTTTCATCCATTCGAAGGAGGAATCACTTACAAAGACAAGGTGCACCTGCCCTCCTCCTTTCAGCGATAGCGGATATTCAATACGTAGAAAGGGTAAGATCTTTAATGTGGGGAAATAACGGAGGGAGACCGGGTAATAAACCGGCCACCTGAACACGATGATTCGGAGGTCTGTTCATGAACACCTATCCCGAAGATTATCTTGTCATCATTGAAACTCAGAAGGTAAAGTCCTATCTCTTTGCTTCTCCATATATGCGGGAAACCAGAGGAGGCAGCGTTCTTTTGGACCTCCTGAATCGCAAGGAAACGAGAAAAATACTCGAAGAACTCAAAACAAAAATTGGTGGTGGTTGTGAGGAAATTTATCTTGGAGGTGGTTCCGGAAGAATTCGCTTTGACAGAAAAGAAGACGCACAACAGTTTGCCGATCAAATCATCGACTTATACCGTAGCGAAACGGTAAGTGCACGGATCTCCGTAGAGGTCGTCGCACGTGAGAACGATAATGGCCAGCCGGAATCTTTTCAGAAATGGGTCAGTCGGGGCGTGGGGCAGACGCAGCAAGACAAGCTCGGGCGTTTGGAGGGCGTTCCCTTGCTCGAAGGCCGCTGGATTCGGCCATGCAGTTCTTGTGGCTGCGAACCAGCGGTAAAGAGATTGAGCGAACACGGCGAGCATTGGCTTTGCCGCGCCTGCATCATAAAGAGAATGGAGGTAAACAACCTTTACTGGGTCACCAAACGAGGTAAAAAAACATACCATGACTTGAAAAGTTCAGATAAACTTTCAGCTCGATACACGGAAAATTTTATCTTTACGACCCTTGCTCGGTACAGTGAAAAAAAAGGTTTCTCGGTCGTACTTCCCCAAGATTTCGAAGATATCGGAAAGGTCTCCCGTCCTTTGAATTACATGGGGTTCATCTATGCCGACGGGAACAGGATGGGTGAAACAATCAAGAGCATGGGAGATGTTTATCCGAAGGAGCAGGAGATGAAACAGGCCTACACGGCCTTTTCGGAAATCGTCGACCAGGCGACGAGGGATGCGGCGGTAGATGCAGTGATGGGAACCGTAAAGCGAAAGCCTGTAGATGATACCCGGTTTTGTGTGCCGGCAGAATACATCATGGCGGGCGGCGATGATTTAATGCTCGTTGTCCCCGCCCAAGATGCCCTGGATGTGGCCGTGGCCTTCATTGAAAGATATCAGGACAATACAAGAGAACTCCAAGCCAAATTCATAAAGGAGGGCAAGCTGTCGAAGGAGTTTTCCTCGGAAGGCCTCACCACATCGGCCGGTGTCATCATCGCTCACGTCAATTACCCCGTAAGCGATCTGATGATCATGGCTGGGGATCTGATGAAACTTGCCAAGAAGAAAGCGGCTGATCTGGCTCGAAAGACGAACGAGAAGCCCGTTTACACGGGCACACTTGACTTTATGGTAGTTCATGAAAGCGTCAGCGAACCCGTCAAGAAAAGGCGGGAGAAGGAGTATATGGATCCGCATAACGCCGGCAGTGGAAAGGTCCAAGTGGCACGAACCGAACGACCTTATACCGTTGGTGAGGCAAAAGCTTTTCTTCAGATAATCAGGAATTTGAAGGCTGAGGGATTTCCCCGAACCAAGCTGAAAGCCCTATATCCGGTTCTCTTCCAGAAAACCATGCAGGCACAATTCGACGCCCAGCGGTTAAGGGAAAGGATCAAGACGACTGGACAAATGGCAGATGCCGGTCAGTGGCAACAATTGACTTTAGAACTCGATCTTTTCCCCTTTCGGAGAAAGGACAAAAGTAACTGGACAACCCCCCTGTCAGAAATCATCGAATTGTACGACTTCATACAATTGCGTCCGTCGTCTACGACCGATGTAAACGGAGGTGGCCATGATTGAATGGAACTACACCCTTGAATTTCGTTCCCCTGTAAGTACCTTCAGCGGTCTTTCTGTGGTGGGCTTGGTGGACCGGATGGTGATACGGGACCGTCATAGGATTCCGTGTATTCTTGGTTCGTCGGTCAAGGGGCGATGGCGTTTTTATGCCGAGCGACTCTTACAGTCGAAGCCTTCTGATGGTCTTTTTCGAGAGCTTCGGATTCACAGCGAAGATCAACCTATCTGCAAGACCCCAGAGGAGGCATGCACCATCTGCCGCCTTTTCGGAAGTTCGGCAGTGCCGTGCTTGGTATGGGTCAGCCAGGCCGATCTGGACAATTCTACTCGCTCCGAAGTTCGACGATTATTAGAACTGGACACCAATCCTGTCCTACATCCGGATACGGAAATCAGGCCCGGCATTGTTAAATCCCGCAGTCTCGGCATAGCAAAAGAAGATCATCTGTTCTTGGATGAAGTCGTTCCCCCAACCCTGTTCAAGGGAAAGATTCGGATAAACGGATATATAACGGAAACCGAAGAACAATTTCTCAGAGTTGCTGGGGAATTGGTCGACGCAATCGGCGCCCGTAAAGCGATCGGCAGAGGTTCATTGAACGGTGGTATACGCATATCGGGAGGGATGTCATGATTCCCATTGGAGTTCATATCAAGACAGAAAGTCCACTAATGTTAGCGGCAAATTCATCCGCGCACAACCTGGTGGAGACATTAGAGTTCATCCCAGGCAATTCCATACGTGGCGCTCTTGCACGGCGGTATCTTGAGAAAGGAGGAAAGGCCGAAGACCCTGTGTTTAGGCGCCTCTTCCTGACCGGTGAAGTCCGATTTGGTTTTGGTCGAATAAACGGCGGCCAGATTATCCCACTCTCGGCGCGCACATGCAAGTACGATGGCGGTTTCAGGGTGGATGGCGGACATGGTGTTATCGATTTGCTCCTTCCTGGCGAAGGGGTGATGACCTGCCCCAATGCTCAATGTGGAAGATCAATCGACTATCTCAAGGGATACTGGAATCCAATATCGGGTAAGCAGGAAACGATCCACAAGCGATTGATCACGCGGACCGCTATTGATCCAAAAAGGGACCAGGCGAGTCAAGGCCGGCTTTACAGCCAGCGTGTTGTAGAAGAGGACCAGGTCTTTCATTCTGTCATAGAAGCGCCGGAGAAGTTGATGAATGAGTTGGAAACCCTCATAGCCATGCCGAATGTGACGGCATTGGGGACAGGGCGATCCAAAGCTGGATCTGGGCAAGGCGTCGGACGACAAAGCGAACAAATGCCGAATGTGATGGCATTGGGGACAGGTCGATCCAGGGGGCAGGGCTGGGTTGTCCTTCAGAAAGGTCCGATCGACCTTCCGGACTGGAGGACGGCCGAAGAACGTTTTGCCCGTTATCATGATGTCGATGGGAAACCAGTGTTGGCTGTCACACTGTTGAGCGACGCCATTCTTACGGATGCGTACCTTCGCGACCGCACTGTGCCTGATATTTCTCATCTGACAACCATGGGCATCAAAAAGAACGAATGGGAGTCCAAACCCTTTAGAGCGTTTGCCGCCACAAGGAAGGTGTCCGGTTTTGACGGATTGCCGCTCCAGTTGCCGCGCTTGAAGCGCTTGGCGATTGAAGCGGGAAGCACATTCCTGTTCAGAAAGGCGGATTCAGCGAGGCCGACCATTCCGGGTGGAGAAGGCGTCGGCTGGATCGGTGAGAAAAACGATGAAGGATTCGGTGAGGTTATCCTGTGGCACGCCTTCCACATCGAGCAGGAAAAGGAGATGCTTTCATGACGGATGAATTCAAAAAATCATTGAAAATAAAAGAGATATTGATGCTCTTGGATGAAGACATCCTGGTCAGGGCCATGGATTTTTATAAAAAAGGTTTTATGCCAAAGAATCTGAGTTCATCGCAAATGGCTGCGGTTCATGACCGGATCAGAGTAGCCGGCAGTTTTAATGAAGCGAGGACTTCGGTCATTTCCTTTCTCAACAATCAATTGGATAAGTTAAAGAAGAAGGAAACCCGCACGGGAGAAAAGAAGTCTTGGTTGCATCCGTTGCACGATGGTTCCGGAAGATCCCTGGGGGATGAACTCAAGGACTGTTTGGAAAGAGAAGCTTATCTGGCGGATCTGACCGAAGCGCAAAAAGCAGGACTTGATGGCAAAGCACGGCTGAACGTCCTTTGTCGTTTCTGGGGCAATGTTTATGGCCTGTATTGTTATGAAAATACATTTGGCGCACCGATGACCCTACACGGAGGTGATGAATCATGAATGAATTTGGACATCATTTTTTATACAACCGTTTCCTATTTGAAGGAAGTCTGAAATTAATCACGGCTCTGAAAATTTCTTCGGGAAGGGCTTCTGATGCAACCGATGCCCCGTTCATGAAAATGTCCGGTGATACACCGTATATACCGGGAAGCAGCCTTCGCGGAGCCGTCCGTTCGGAGGTGGAACGTCTCCTCAATACGCCAGGTATTGCCACAGATCTCAAAAGCTGCTTTCTTTTTGAGGAGGGTAATTGCGAAAGCAACGTAAAGAGACTTTTGGAGGAGATTGATGACCAGGATTCAGAGGCAAAGGATAAGTTCGTTTTTAAAGTTGCCAGGGACAAACTTTGCGACGTCTGCAAGCTTTTCGGCTCCACCATCTATGCCTCACGGCTGATCTTTGAGGATGCTGTCCCGACGCCGACAAGCATTGGTATTCGCACCTGTATTCGCGATGGTGTCGGAATCGATCGTGATACGGGTGCGGCCCGGGAAGGGGTTAAATTCGACTATGAGGTTGTGGAGAAGGATCAATTATTTACCTTCAAGATGAGATCGGAAAATGTCACAACTAAGGACAAGCGGATCATCGATCTCATTCAGTTTATTCTGATGGAAGGCATCTATGTCGGGGGAAAGCGGTCTGGCGGCTTGGGGATGGTCCGTATGGAAAAGCCTTGGAACATTACCGGTTTTATGGATCCTCAATCGCTTTCGAAAGCGATTGAGGAAAGGAGCAGTGCATACAAACCCGTTGACTGGAAGGAGGTTGTACCGTGCTGAAGTACAAGCTTTGTGAAGCTGCTATTCACTGGAAATTGGAATGTTCCGGTCCCCTCCTCATCCGGGATGAGCGATACCAAAGATACAGGGCTGAAAGATCGCCCACATGTCTGTTTATTAGCCGGGCGACTGAAATTGAAGTTCAGAGGATTGCGGTGACGATTAGAAAGGATCCCACTCCTCCAAGGTTGCCATATTATATTCCCGGAACATCCATAAGGGGACCTTTCCGAGCGCATGCCGAGCGAATAATCCGCACCATGCTTTCCGCGGAGGCTGCTTCAGGTATCACCGCATGTGATCCCTTTGAACAAGATGATGAACACAACTCTCAGACTTTGTGTTGCTCCAAGCGACTGGGAAGTGTAACGGACGGCAAGCGAAAATACGACAAAGCCTGTCCGGCCTGTAAGCTCTTCGGATGCGCCGGACTTGCCAGCCGAATTCGGTTCAGCGATGCCGATGTGGCAGCCGGCTATCGATCCGTATATCGAGATATGATCGGCATCGACCGTTTCACCGGCGGCGTGTATAACAAGGCCAATATGCGCTTCCATGCTCTGGAACAGACAAAATTTTCTACTACGGTTACCGTTTCCAATTTTGAGCTTTGGCAGTTGGGGCTCCTTGCCTATGTTTTTCGTGATTTTAGTGAGGGTCTCGTCCCGATTGGCTATGGTAAAACGAAAGGATTCGGACGTGTCCAAGGAGCGATTGAGAAAATCATCCTGACCTATCCAACCGGTCCTGAACAGATCGAACGGATCGAACATATCGGCAGCCTAACCGGTAAGGCGACCCTCGCCGGGTACGGCATTGCCCATGACTCCAATCCCCCCTCGTTCGAGTGCGAGAAGCCGGGCGAGGAGTCATGCTTGTCTTTATATCGACAAGTGGAAGTGACCAATATCCCGGCTTTCTGGGAAGCTGTGGCTCCCAGCTTCAAGGCGTTCATCGAAGGCAGGGGCAGCAATGAGCCCAACGTCAAGGAGGCAATCTCATGAGTTCGGTAATCGGTTGTGCTACAGAATTATCATCCCACCCGCTGTTACCGATGGAGATATTCGATTTTGCCTGGCTGGAGGGGATTCTGGAAGCGAAAATCGTCAAGACGGATGATCACGATGCCCAAGGTTGGGATGATTTCCGTAGATGGACATCCGGGAGACTATTCGGCGAAAAAGGTGAATATCGGTGGCAGTCCACAAACAATAGAATACATGCCGTTTTCATCTTGGACGAAGGTGCGCTGCCAGAAGTCTTTCAGTCCATCATCATAGAAAAATTTGAGGAAGATTCATCATTGATCCTCTGGGGAACGTGGGTGAATCCCGGGGTTGACAAAAAAAGTAATTCAACGGGTGGGCCAATATTCTACGATCGAAGCCTTCCCCGACCCCAATTTTATCCTTTGCCTGTCATTGATGCCCAAAAGAAGGGAATGGCTCCTTGTCTGAGGGTGCGCCGATACCGGCATAAATCATCAGAAACTAATGATAACATTGGCGAATTCATCAGATGTGTAGGATTCTGTATGGAACCAACCAGCGAAGAGGAGGGATGATATGCCTCAGATCAACCCCTATAATTTTGTTCCCTTACCCGAAACAAGTTCCACACAGGCGCGCAACATAAGCTATAGTGGACACGATCGCATTGGAAAGGATCATTATAGCGGCGTCCTGAAAGGCACGCTCAAAGCGTTGAGTCCCCTCATTTCCATCGACCAACGAGAAAAGACGGAATGGACAGGAGAGTTTCAAAATGAACGAGGGGAAAAATGCAATCTGAAGGTGTTTAAATTCCTCAAGAGTTCAGATGGAAGACCGATGCTGCAAGGGGCATCCGTCAAAGGCATGATTCGGGCCATATACGAGACGATGACCGATTCATGCTTGGCTTTAGCGAATGTCGAGAAACATGACGACAAACCCTATAGTTACATGCTTGGGCAATTCGATCGAAAATTCTGTAACAAAATTGATAATCTTTGTCCTGCCTGTCGTCTGTTTGGGAAAATAGAGGGCAATATTCTTCATTCCCAGGGCAAAGTGTCTTTCAGTGATGCTGTTCTCGCAAAGGGAAGTCTAATTGTATGCAACCCACCTCTGTATCTGAAGGAATTGTCAAAACCCAAGCCGTATCACTCTCCCACTTATGGGCAAGGTGGGGTAAAGGAGAGTATCATTGCCGGACGTAAATTCTATTATCATCAAGGTATAAATCCAAATTATTCAGTTCCTGAACGATCAGCAAGTCCCCGTGCCATTGCCATTTCCGAGTATGCGCCGGTAAATTGCGAATTCGCTTTCAAGATCTTCATTCAAAACTTGTCGAAAGACGAGTTGTCAATGCTTCTGTTGGCTATTGAGCTTCATGAGGGTTTGGGTCACAAAATCGGTCTGGGAAAGGCCATTGGCCTCGGAAGTTGCACTTTGACCATCGACAAACCATCGAGTGCGGTCTTTTGTAGCGGGGATCGTTATAAATCGTTGAAGCAGGCTCCAGACCAGTCATGGCATGGTATAAAGGCCGTCAAATCGAAACTGCTCCCTGCGCTCATCGAACTGCTCCGCCTGAACAAATATCGAGACGAAGGAATAATCGGCTACCCAGGGCGTCCTTATCCAAGCAATCGTATAGATGCATTGGGCGTTTTTGGAGGCAATGCAACGAAGGGCGGCCGCCCCGACTGGCCGCTTACGGTAACTTCCACAAAGCCCACAACAGATCCTCCTGCTTTAAAGAAGGATCAGGAGGCTGCATGGCTAAAGGCGATTTATAAAGAGCAGCTGGTCTTCATCGATGTTGAAGGAGATCAAAAAATTCGTGCTCGGTCCGGCTATCAAGGTAAAAAAGAATACTTGAAAGTCGGGGAATGGTTCATTCTGAGTGGTGAAAAAAGGTCAGAGCCAGCCTTGAAGAAATAAAGACAAACGGGAGGAATCTGAAAATGTTGAAACATTGGTTAAGACTAAAGGAATGGATTCCCTGGTTGACTGCCGCTTTAGTCGTGCTCAGTGGAAACTGGGCTGCGAGCGCCATCAGCGATTCCTTATGCTTGATCTTCGGTGGAGAACAGATCAAGCCTTCTGGATTACGGATCCTGTACATCGGTGTTTTTTGTATTTCCGTGATACTTTTTATCCGACAGAGGAAGAATTTATTCCCGCCCCATACTCGTTACCTGGCCGGTGAAGCCATGGAAAAGAAAAAACACCTTGTCCTGTCTCTTTCTAATTTGGCCACTGATTTGGCCGCAAAAGGCGGCATACCGGCAGAACTGCAACTGAAACACAAGAACCTCAAAGAAGATATCGATATCATTACAGCGTATAAAACGACAACGGCAAGCAATGTCAAATGGACATGGGAGATGCCTTTCAGGGCCATATTGCATCACGCAGAAACACCCAGGGTCCTGGAATCCGTCACCGTAATTTGTTCCAGAAAAACGAATGATTCGGACGGAGCAGTGGGATCGATCGACCAACTGCATTTATTTTATGATATTTTTAGAAAGTATGGCGAATTATCGGCGGTTCCGTTGCGTTTATTAGCAAAAAAATCTGATCACTTCACTCTCGTAGAAATCACTTCAAAAGAAACTATAAGTTCATATGAAGGCCTGGATTTCGAAGATTTCGATGAACTTTCACAGGCGCTATGGGTTTTACTTTCAGAATTCAAGGATAGGAAAATAAGAGAAACCGATGTTGCAATCGATATTACCGGTGGTCAGAAGCCAACGAGTATCGTCGGCGCCGCCATCACCTTCAGCAGAAAGATCAAGGCTCAGTACGTTCAGACGAATAGGCCGTGGGGTGTGATCAGTTACGATGTCATTCAGGCAACATCAGATACAGGGGGACTTGGGTTATGACGACGATAGATCTATCATCATTCTTCACTGATAATGCAAAATTACCCGATCTTCCCGACTACATCCATAAAGCCGTCGCCGTCGCGGGTGAAGGAAACGATGTCGTTCTCACCGGCAAGGCCCCGGTCTGGCTTTACCTGGCGGTGGCCCATGCCCTGCACGGAAAAGCGAGGAAGCTAACCTACCAGTCGCCAGTGACGGGCGAAGTGGTCATTTTTGATCACAACCCCTTTTAGGATGAAGACGTACCTCCTGGAGATAGAAGCCCTGTGTCGCGCCTTCGAGCATGTGAAGGAAAATCATGGCTCGGCCGGGGTGGATCAGGTCACGATCTCCCAATTCGAATCCTGCTATGATGAAAATCTATACGTCCTCTTCTGCGAACTAAACGAGAATAGATATCGGCCTCTTCCCCTGCTCAAGATCCTTGTGGACAAGGGCAATGGCGAAGCCAGGGCGCTTTGCATTCCGGCAGTGCGGGACCGTGTTGTCCAGACTGCGGTCCTGCAGATCATCTCGCCGATCCTTGAGCGGGAATTCGAGGATTGCAGCTTCGGCTACCGCCGGGGACGTTCCGTCAAGCAGGCCGTCCAGCGCGTCAGGGAATATTACGAGCGGGGATTCACCTGGGTCATCGACGCCGACATCGATGCCTTTTTCGACCGGGTCGATCACACCCTTCTGCTACAGAAGGTCAGACAATACATTACCGATGAAAAGATCCTCGGTCTCATTGAACTGTGGCTCAAGGCGGAGATATGGGACGGGAAAACGATCACGACGCTGGAAACGGGCATTCCCCAGGGTTCGCCCATTTCTCCGATTCTCGCCAATCTATTCCTGGATGAGTTGGATGAGGCCTTTCAAAACATGGGATGTTGCTTCGTCCGTTATGCGGACGATTACATCGTTTTGTGCAAGTCGCCGGAGGAGGCCCAAAAAGCAAGACAGTTATCCCACGAAATTCTGGATAAGCTCCACCTGGAATTGGACGAGGAGGATGTCGTTAGTTTCGATCATGGCTTTAAATATCTCGGCGTCATATTCGTCAGGAGCATGACACTGGTGCCTTATGACCGGAAGAAACGGGAGAGGAAGGTCCTCTACTATCCCCCGCCGCTGGATATGGAGGCGTACCGGCGGCGACAAGCAGCCTGTGGCCGCTGCGGTTGCGGCCGGCCGGACAAACCCCGGGAAGGATAACCATGGCCAATCTGTACCTCACCGAGCAGGGTTCTGTGCTTCGCAAAACCGGGGAGCGGATCATCGTCCAGAAGGACGAGGAGATCCTTCTGGATGTGCCTTGCCACAAGGTCGAGTCCGTGTTGATCTTCGGCAATGTCCAGGTCACGACCCAGGCCCTCCATGAACTCTTCGAGCACGGCATCGAACTGGCCCTCCTGACCCGCACGGGA
>Ga0066636_10003249_pt1 | contig 10404 bp, 10 predicted proteins | sample CryGeyCG2014_080_2_FD_62736 | JGI IMG/M metagenome (GOLD analysis project Ga0066636, IMG submission 62736) | Groundwater microbial communities from aquifer - Crystal Geyser CG07_land_8/20/14_0.80 | ecosystem: Environmental > Aquatic > Deep subsurface > Groundwater | place: USA: Utah: Grand...
CAATAAGCCCGGATGAAAGCTTTTTGGTATTCGTGAACAGAAAAGACCTATCGTTATACAAAATGAAATTGTGAAAAGTATCGGGCATAAACAAAAGCGCCGCTTCTTAGCGGCGCTTTTGTTGTGCCATTTGTAAGATTTCCTAACGTTGTTTACGCTTTAAAATGAAAGAAATTGGTTTCGGAAACACTTTTGGCAGTGAACTGGTACAGTTTTGGACCAGTAAACTATTTCAGTACTTTATCATTTATTCACCTTTTTTGCATTTTTGTTATATTTGGGTAGTTTATTGATTTTGTTATACCTTTGTTATACCAGAATGGTTTATTAATAATATTTGATTTATCTCTATTTTGAACGATCGTCCTAAATACAGACAAATCAAATTTCTTCATACCTTCATGCATGCTATGCATACATGAATTCTAAGCACTAATGTCCTAAGTCTTCGCAAGAACTTTGTTCTTGCGAAGACTTTAATTGTTTAGAGTTTAGAGTTTGAAATGAAGTCCACGGTCTTCTAGCAAGAAGGATAAAAGCGCCGCTAAGAAGCGGCGCTTTTGTTGTGTCATCTTATATCAACGGCTTAACCACCACGCGCCGATTTGGGTCTTCGCCTTCGCTTTCCGTGTTAATATCCGGCCGCAACGCAAGCTCGGTATGCACAATCCTGCGTTCATATCCATTCATGGCTGGAAGTTTTACCGGTTGCCTGGTAAAAATCGCTTCTTTTGCAGCCCTGTGCGCAAGCTCGCGCAATTGCTGTTCTGCCTGCCACCGGTAATTATTAATATCAATAGTCACGGGCGTAAATGTATGCACAGTATGCGCAATATATTGCTCCAATATTTCCTGCCATGCGCGCAAGTGTTCTCCGTCCGGACCAATAGCAAGTCCCGCTTCGGGAAGCGAAATATCAACACGGAATCCGTTGAGTCCGTCTTTTCTCACTTCAACGCTTTTACATTCAAAGCGCGCGCGGCGAAACAATTCCGCACAAAATGTTTGTAACAATTCCTGCATATCCATATAAAATAAAACATATTTGAATTAGCGCATCCGTTGCTCAATGAAATACTGTTGACCGATTGACACAATCGTTGTCGCTGCCATATATAATGTTATCACGGATGGTAGAGGAATGAGAATCACTATAGTCAAAATGGGCGACATCCAGAGCATTGCCCGCGACACTGCTTGCTGAGATGATTTTTGAGATGTCTTTTGCTTGCGGGCCATCATAAACACTTGTACCGCAAGCAAGATGCCTGCAATACCCACAAATGGAGTGCTTGGTTTTGCCAAGTCTACCAACCCTAAAAACATAGTGTTCAAATGGCCTGGGTTTGCGACCCACGCATACAGCCAATCAAACCGCGCCTGCCCGATACCTGTAAAAAATACGCGGTATAACGCGAACAAAACAGGAAGTTGAACCAAAAGCGCTGCAAAACTTGCGAATGGGTTAAATCCATATTGCTTGTACAGCGCCAAGAGTTCTTGCGTTTGGCGCACCTGGTCACTCTTGAATTCCCGCTGAATTCGCTGGATGTCCGGTTGGATTTTTGAAACAAGCAGTTGGGATTTAGTTGCATTTTCGAACAACGGCCACAGCATCAGCCGAACAAGCGCCACAAGTAAAATAACCGCGCCTCCCAAATCGTGAGTTGGTATCACATTATACACAAAAATCAAAACATTAAACAGTGGCTGGACGAAAAATTTTTCAAACATGATTGATGATGCCGGCGCGCGCAAGCAAATCGCAAATCGGTTGTTGCCATGCCGTACGAGTAGACGCTATGTTTGGGAATTTATAAAGCAGCATTGCGCAATCGTATCCCGTATTGCTCGTTTTCGGATTCAGAAACGGCTGAACAAGGTCCCGCACAACCCGTTTCCATTGATTTCGCTGAACAGCATGACGAAACACGCGAGTTTTTATTAAAAAGCCGAACCGATTTTTTGCCAGTGCGTTCGGCATCCAAAAGAATCGCACATACCCGTTGTCCAGAGTGTTGCCGCGGCGCATGATAATCTCAAAATCGTTGTGCGCCGCAATCCGGTGCGCTTTTGGAAGCATAATCAATTACGGCGCTAATCTCTTTCTGCCTTTGCGCATACGGCGCGTAAGCATCTTTTTTCCGGACGCAGAACGTGAACGCTTTAAAAACCCGTGCGTGGTACTTCGTTTTCGCTTGTTGGGCTGGTATGTTATTGACATTCCTGTGGGTATAAGAGACAATGACCTCGACTGTATATACCCTAACACAGATAAACGCGTTTGGTCAATCGATGATAACAAAGATGCGGCCATCCACAGATTATACACATGCTATGCACATTTCGCATTGCTTGCGCAATGGTCATAGTATGTGATTGTATACAATCATACATAAACTTATTCGCATACAATCGCATGGAACTTCAAGAATTGTGGGAGGCGGCGCTAAACGAAATAGAACTTTCTATATCGCGGGCAAATTTTGCAACATGGTTTAAAAATTCGTATCCGTCCAAGCGCGACGACGGAACCATCACTATCGCATGCCACAACGGATTCACGAAGGAGTGGCTGGAAAACCGGTACAACAAAATCATCTTGCGCTCATTGCGCGCCATTGACCCAAAGGTAAAGAATCTTGAATACGTAATCCAAATACCCGTTAAGAAACCCGAGCGTAAACAACAAGCGCGGCCAGCTATCTCGCTTGAACGCGACATGCAATTGGAACTTGGGGGCATCGCTGTTGACAAAGACACGAATCTTAATTCCCGCTACAGTTTTGAAAATTTCGTCGTGGGGTCCCATAACGAACTCGCTCACGCCGCCGCGCTCGCCGTCACTGAAAATCCGGGCACGAAATACAATCCTCTATTTATTTACGGAGGCGTAGGCCTTGGAAAAACCCATTTGATACAAGCAGTTGGAAACGCCCTACGCGAAAAATACGGTAGCAAAAAACGCATTACCTACATCACATCGGAACAGTTTAGCGAGACGTTGGTGAACGCCATTAGAAAGCAGACTATGAATGAGTTCAAACAAATATTCCGCACTGTCGACCTTTTGCTCATTGATGACGTCCAATTTTTCGCGGGAAAAGACAAGGTCCAAGAAGAGCTTTTTCATACATTTAACGATTTGCATACGAAAAACAAACAAATTGTTTTTACATCCGACCGCCCGCCGAAAGCAATTCCATCAATTGAGGAACGTTTACGCTCGCGGTTTGAGGGCGGCATGATCGCCGACATCAGTTTTCCTGACTTGGAAACGCGCATTGCGATTTTAAAATCCAAGCTCATGCAAAAACAAGCTGATTTGGACGATACGCTACTTGAAACAATCGCGCTCTCGATTCAAAGAAACATTCGCGAACTCGAAGGAGCACTGAACCGCATTTTGACCTACTCAAAAATAAAAGGGAAAAACCCAACGCCCAAGGAAGCAGAAAGTATTTTATCCGAACTCGTGCATCCAAACGCAAAAAATATCAACCTCAAAACCATTACCAAAGTCATTATGGAATACTATGATATTGACGAACAAGGACTTTTGAAACAATCACGCGCAAAGGAATTTGTCAGGCCCAGGCAAATCGCAATGTACTTGCTAAGGGAAATTTTAAAAATGTCGTATCCGACCATTGGAAGTAAGCTCGGAGGCAGAGATCACACAACCGTCATTCATGCGTGTGAAAAAATAGGAAAATCGCTGGCATACGACCTCGAACTTTCACAAGAAATCAGCGCGCTCAAAGAAAAAATTTATTACGCCGGCTGATGGGGATAGGTCGTGGATAGCTCGGGGACAACATGTGACGCATTTCTGCACACATATGAACAAACTGCAATAACCGTGCTCAACTGTCAATGATTATCAGAAATTCAAGCATCCGTTGCGCCTGTTTATACACTTTATATCCATATGCCATGCGCATAAAAACATGAGCGTGTTACTCGTAATCAATCACTTATCCCCAGATTTAAATCACATAATAACAATAATAATATAAGATATATAAAGATTTAGTTTTATTACGCGCATATGAAATTTACAGCGCTTGTCGAACATATTAAGAAAGCATTATTTTTCGCGGAACGCGCGTTAGGCAAAAGTTCGCACCTACCTATTTTGGGAACGTTTTTGGTGCATGCGGAAAAAAATAAAGTGACAATAAGCGCCACGAACTTGGAAATTGGCATCACCACATCCATTTCTGCAAAAGTAGATACAGAGGGTAAAATCGCTGTGCCTGCGCACGCATTTACCGCATTTGCAAATCAATTGAATGACGTCAAGGCGATTTTCGAAACGGATAAAAAATCGCTCAAAGCGAATACGGATTCGTACCATGCGTCGTTTCAGGGATTTGACGCAGAAGATTTTCCTTTGATTCCAAAAGTATCCGATAGCCAGCGCGTGGAGCTTGAAAGCGTGTATTTTGCGCATGCGTTGGAGCAAGTTATTACGGCAGCGAGTGTTTCTGATTTGCGTCCGGAATTAGTGAGTGCGTGTATGTTCATTGACCCCGATGGCGACATAAAAATCGCGTCAACAGATACGTTTCGCTTGGCGGAAAAAACGATTCCGAGGTCTGAAATAAAACTCAATATCACCGAACCGAAAACATGTTTAATCCCTTTGCGAACCGCGCAAGAAGTCATGAGGGTTGCCAAGGAAAAACTTGAACCAATTGAAATTGCCATTGACGCAAACCAAGTTTTGTTCCGCTGGAAAGAAACCGAGATGGTGTCGCGATTATTGGAAGGGGAATTTCCTGATTATCAGGCGGTTATTCCCAAGCAGTTTCAAAGCGAAGCAACCATTTCGTATGCGCGATTCTTGGAAGCGTTAAAAGTCACTGGCATATTCAGCTCGCGCCTTAACGATGTCAAAATCAGGATTGACCCGACTGCAAAGGCCGTGATTTTGCGCGCAGCAGATTCATCTGTGGGTGAAAATGAGGCGCGCGTGCCGGTTGAGGACGTGAAAGGTAATGACTTAGAAGTGGTTTTTAACTTTAAGTTTTTACTTGACGGAACCAATGCATTTGACGCAAAAGACAAGCTTTATATCGGCTTTAGCGACGCTGACAAACCCGCGTTGATTAAGCCGTACGGAGATGCCTCATACTTTTACATTTTAATGCCGCTACGGATGTAAACTTGATTTTTTGGTTTGTGAACAGCTTCACCCAGCGCTACCAAGAAGCCACGGGCGGAAGTCCCTCCCTGCCTGCGCAGGCACGGAGGGGTGGCCGAAATCCCCACAAGGAAATGGACTTGATGCCACTGTTGAAAAACCGTGATGCCGAGTTCACCCAGCGCCACGATGGTGGTGCTGGGCTTACATTCCATTCACATTTTGCGTTACTTGTGTAACAGTTCCGTTTATATCCACTGCTTTAACCGTAACAATATTTGTTTGCAGCACGGCTTTGGGCACGAAGAATACGCTGTAGATATTGTCCGGTGTTGGGTCAAACCTGATAACCATTTCATTGTTAAACGAACAGTCCACATATTTTATTGGCATTACTGACGATACGCGCACCGAAACGCTCAACGCGTTTCCTTGCGCGATGATTTTATTTTGTTGAGGTTCTAAAAATAAAATACTCGGCGCGATTGTTTGGGGTTGGCGTGGTTGATTTTGCACAAGCGTTTGGCCATTTTGCGCCATCCATTGTGTGAGCCCGTATTCCCAATATGAATACGCAGGGTCATCGTATGGGTTGGTTGGCTCTGGCCCCTGCGGATTGTCTTTTTGTATCCAGTACAGCGTGTCGTGAATTTGGAGCCCTGCGGGTGTTTGGATTATATGCTGGCCATTGAGAATCGGTTTTGTTGTGGCAGGATATTCCGGAAGCGTAAACGATTCCTTATCCATTTTTACAAGCGCTTGTTTCATAAAATCATTCCAAATGGGCGCCGCGGCCATGCCTCCGGCACCTCCGCGCTGCATGGGCGAGTAGTCGTTGTTTCCTACCCATACGCCCGCAACCAAATTCGGACTATAGCCAATAGTCCATGCGTCGCGATAGTCCTGGCTCGTGCCTGTTTTTGCCGCAACATCATATCCGGGAACAGTCAATGGTCCGTTCATTTGAAATGTGGGAACTCTGCTTGCGTCATCCGAAAGTACATTGGTTAAAATTCGTACCGTATTCGCGTCAAACACGCGTTTTTCTTGAGGTTGCGCCTCAAACACAGGAGAACCGCTTGGGTCGGTAATTTTTAAAATGGCAATTTGCGGATGCACCACGCCTTCTTGCGAAAATACGCTATAGGCGTTGACCATATCAATTAAACGCACGCCGCCACCTCCCAAAATAAGCGACAGGCCGTAGTACATCGGATTTTGGTCAAGCGTAGTAATGCCAAAGTCCTTGGCAAGTTGGATTGCGTTAGAAATGCCCACGAGGTACAGCAATTTGACTGACGGAACATTCCTTGATTGAGCCAAAGCTTGGCGAAGCGTAACAGGACCGCGAAATTGTTCATCGTAATTTTGCGGATGATAGCAATCTTCGGGTTTCATTCCCTGACCAGGACTTGAATCAACCGAGCAGCGTAAATTAAATTCTGTCGGCACATCAAACAAGATTGTTTCGGGCGTATATCCTTTTTCAAACGCCTTGAGGTATACAAATGGTTTGAACGACGAACCGGGCTGGCGCGTTTGAAGCGCCACATTCAAGTTTCCTTGATGGTCGGTGTCAAAGTAATCGCGCGACCCGGCCATGGCAACGATTTCTCCTGTTTTCGGATTTTGCGCCGCAAGCGCGGCGTTATCTGCGTGCCAGTTTATATCGTTTCTCGCTGCGCCGGCTGCAACAGCCCTTTCCGCGATTTGCTGTAAATCCCAATCAAGCGAGGTAATAATATTAAGTCCGCTGGTTTCAATAGTTGGTTCGTCATACATATCGCTTAAAAGAGACCTGACATAAAATACAAAATGCGGGGCCTTGATGCTTTGCTTGACTTTGGCAAACGCGAGTTTTTCTTTTTTCGCGTTTTGCGCGTCTTGTTTGGTTATCCATCCCAGCGATGCCATTTTATTCAAGATGTATTCTTGTCGAGCCTTCATTTCATCCGTATGGCTGCCGAATGGTGAAAGTCGAGATGGGGCGTTTGCAAGAGCCACAAGCAATGCGGATTCTGCCACATCAAGGTCTTTGGCTGGTTTTTCAAAAAAACTTTGGCTTGCAGCTTCAATGCCATAAGCGTTTGACCCGTACGGGATTTGGTTCAGATACATTTCAAAAATTTTATCTTTGGTATATTGCTGTTCAAGGCGGATTGCCAAAATGAGCTCTTTTATTTTGCGCACAATGGTTTTTTCCGAAGTTAAAAACGAGTTTTTTGCAAGCTGTTGCGTAATAGTTGAACCGCCCTGAATTGGTCCGCGGCGCAGCACATTGTTGAGTATTGCGCGGGCAATGCTTTTGATGTCAAACGCTGGGTGGTTATAAAACTCCGCATCTTCAGCTGCGAGTGTCGCTTGTTTCATGGATTGCGGCATATCGGAAAATGAAATCACTGTGCGTTTTTCTTCTCCATGGATTTCATATAAAAGCACTTTGCCGGTTCTGTCCCATATCTTTGTTGATTGGTTGACCACGCGCGAAGCGAGATTTTGCGGATTGGGGAGTGTGACAACCAAATACGCAATCCAAAGGCTTAAGGCGACAAAACACACAAAACCAATGGCAAAAAACGCCACTATGTATGATTTTTTAAATAAGCGGAAATTAGTTACTCTGCGGCGCATAGAAAATAATCAAATGATAGTATGACATGTATTGTACCGCACCTTTTCTTACAATAAAATAAACACAATACAATAAAAATGGATATTACATTATGTAACGATCGTTATTTAATGTGATGTTTTCCAAGAGGTATGTGTCTATCAGTATGTTGGGTGAGCACAAGAACCGAGTTGCATAATGCAAGATACATGTTGCGCTCCTTGAAGCCATAATTTCATGGAGTTTTTTAATCATATTCATTGCAAATGGGCGGTATTATGCATGCGCTTGACAAAACCAAAACATGTCTTATAATGAACATACTAAAGTTATGAACAGCTTTCAGGACAATTGTAAGTCTTACCGTCATTTTGTTTGGATTCTTTCACAGAAAGCTGATTTTTCTCGTTACACATAAAAACACATACGCAATTCTTTTATATAGAAAATCGGCTTTCTGACAAAAGAGCCGATTTTTGTTTTTTTTGGGTGTAGCTTATTGTGAATTTATAAAAGTTCATAAAAAGCCCCACCTGAAAATCGGTGGGAGACAAAAAGGAAAGGAGGTGAAAGCCATGTTCGCAGACCGCGACTGGGATCGTGATTTCGATCACGACTATGACCACTACGAATAGGTAGCGGCCCATGTTCGGCAACTTTCGGTAAAGTTGCCCCCTAACGGGTAAATAGTGAGGGGCGAGCCAATACTCTCGAGCGCCCGCCCCTCACTCCGATTTTACCACAATTTTTCACTGGAGGTGAAAAATGGACGATATGTTTCCAGGGGCTCACGGGAAGTTGAACATTGAACTCCCGGAAAAATCTCAAAAACCTCAGCCTAAGCAAGGGAAGGATACACGCTCGTATTCCAACCCTCAAGCCGAGAGTGAGCCCGAGGTGGTGGGTTCTGTTCACCACCCAAAATTTCTATTCGGCTGGCTGCACCTTGGCCAGCCCCATCCCAAACCATAAATTGAGTTCAAGAAACTAACGCAACAGCGGGAAAACAGACGGCACCCTTATTATCCCTCCGTCGGAAGGAGATGATAAAGGAGAAATTGTTCAAATCCGATAACCCATGGCAAGGGTGAGCGCCCGAGGGAGCTCACCCTTGCCGAAACTTAATACAATATCCGTGATACTATAATTAAAACTACTATACTAATCTTTATGCCGCAGAATAAATTTATTGCAGGATATTCAAAAGAAATCCAATTTTTTAATCCAAAGTTGGTTGAAAAAATCGCCTGGGATATGGTAAATACCTCCACAAAAGTAAAAAAAGGAGACAATGTGCTGATTCACATGGACCCAGGAGGTAGACAATTAGCATTGGAACTTGCGAAATTGTCAGTAGCAAAGGGCGCGCGCGTGTATTATTTGATTCAGGATAGGGAATTAAACGCAGCGATAGTTGAACACGAAAGCAAAAAAGACATTGCCCGGTTTTTTTCATTTGATAATGCAAAGTTTTTTGAAGCAGATGTGTCGTTTATTATCCGCGCCCCCAAAACTGCATTTGCGCTGGAAAATATTCCGAGCATAGTTGTGAATAAACTGAATAGCGCAGCACAACCAGCGCTTATGGAGTATCGAGTGAACCATTCGCGCTGGTGCTTGATTTACTGGCCAACAATAAAAGAGGCGAGAATTGAGAAAATGAGTTACGAAGAGTATGTCAAATTGTTTTTCAATTCCTGCAACCAGCCATGGAATACAATCCAAAAAGCGCAAGATACGCTCAAGAGCACGCTTGATAAGGGGCGCGCCCTTGATTTGCTTGCTGACCCGCACAATACAGACAAACAAAAGCGTACTGAATTACACATGAGTATTCAAGGCATGACGTTTGCAAACTCCACCATTGATAAAAACTACCCCGGGGCAGAAGTATTTTCCGCGCCAGTCAAAAATTCTGTAAATGGCAGGGTATTTGCACGGGGCATGTATAGCTATAATGGCAAGCGTATGCGTGATATTTCTCTTGTATTTGAAAACGGGAAAGTTGTGTCAGCCAGCGCGCGTAAGGGAGAGAATCATCTTGCGGATATTTTAAACACCGACGCCGGATCGCGGTATGTTGGTGAAGTTGCTCTTGGCACAAACCCAGGACTCAAACAAAGATTGTTTAACCCTTTATTAAATGAAAAAGTGGGAGGAAGTTTTCACATTGCGCTTGGCAGGTCGTACCAAAACGAGCGTTATAAAGGTAAGGTTGTAAAATTATTTAATGGCAACGAGAGTGCGATTCACTGGGATATTACGATTCTGATGCGTAAGCCATATGGCGGCGGCGCAGTGATTGTTGATGGTAAGATAATCCAGCGCAATGGCGCATTTGTGCCGAAGAATCTCGGTGTATTAAATGGATAATTCATATATATGGCAATGATTGAACAATACAAACAACTTTTGAAAGATTTTGTCGCGTTTCAAAGCGTGTCAACAGACACGCAGTTTCAGCCAGAAATTCAGAAAACCGTTGCATGGCTGCAACGCGTATTTGGACAGAACGGTTTTTCTGTACGGATCATTACAGGATATGATAATCCCTTAGTCATCGCATCATTCGTCTATGACCCAGCACTAGAAACTGTTTTGATTTATGGGCACTACGATGTGCAACCTGCAAAAGTTGACGAAG
>Ga0066636_10003251_pt1 | contig 10400 bp, 8 predicted proteins | sample CryGeyCG2014_080_2_FD_62736 | JGI IMG/M metagenome (GOLD analysis project Ga0066636, IMG submission 62736) | Groundwater microbial communities from aquifer - Crystal Geyser CG07_land_8/20/14_0.80 | ecosystem: Environmental > Aquatic > Deep subsurface > Groundwater | place: USA: Utah: Grand...
TAAAGTGCTACCCATATTTAATGTTTCAGCAACTTTTTATGAGGATACCAAGATTGATGAACGCTGATAATGAGAAAAAAACGATAGTGCTTAAAGGCATTGGTGTATCTCCCGGTATTGTGATCGGGAAAGCCTATCTTTTTGATAAGTTCGATACCCATGTGTCCTTCTTTCATCTGAGCGATAAGAACCTTGTTCCCCAGGAAATAAAACGGCTGAAAAGGGCGCTTAAGGAGACGGAAAGACAGCTCCAGGAATTGAAAGCCAAGCTTCATGATTTGGGTGGGATGGAACCCCTGTATATTATTGATGTGCATATCATGATCATGAAAGATCGCAGGTTTATCGATACAACAATAGAGAATGTTCGAGAAAAGGCCGTCAATGCGGAATGGGCGGTCAGGATGACAATAGATAAGTACAAGGAAATATTCGACAAAATGGAAGATGATTATCTCCGGGGCCGGATAAGCGATATTCAGTTTGTGGGTCGGCGCATCCTGAGAAATCTGGCAGGAAGAAAGCGGGAAACGGCGGATGGCATTGGCGAGGGTGTTGTCATGATTGCCAGAGAGCTGTCGCCGGCTGATACGGCTCAAATAAAGATCGACAAGTTTCTTGGATTTGCCACCGACTTTGGGGGAAAAACTTCCCATACGGCCATTGTCGCCCAGTCTATGGGAATCCCCGCCGTGGTGGGTCTGGAGGCGATTACCGGAGAGGTGAGAACCAATGACGATATTATTGTGGACGGTTCCGCCGGTATGGTTATTATAAACCCCGATCCGGAAGTATTGAGAAGATATGAGGAGAAAAAGAGGCATTATCAGAAGTTGGAGGCAATATCGCTGAATCACGCCCGGATGCCTGCCATAACCAAGGATAATTTCAGGGTGGATATCGGATGCAATATTGAATTTACTGAAGAAATCCCCTTCGCACTGAAGCACGGCGCAGAAAACATAGGTCTTTACAGGACGGAATTTATTTATATCAACAGGGAAAATCTGCCCACGGAGGAAGAACATTTTGCCAGCTATAGATCTATCGTGGGTGTTCCAGGTTTGGCGTGGACGACAATAAGGACCTTCGATTTAGGCGGGGATAAATTCTTTTCCGATCCCAAATTAGGGCGAGAGAGAAATCCCCAGATGGGACTTCGAGCTATCCGCTTTTGCCTAAAAGAAGTCGGTCTGTTTAAAGTGCAACTTAGGGCTATTCTTCGCGCCAGTGCTTACGGGAAAATAAGACTGCTTTTCCCCATGATTTCCGGCGTGGAAGAAATCCGCCAGGCAAAAAAGGTCTTTACGGAAGTACGGGACGAGCTTGTCGCAGAAGGTATTCCCATGGACAGCCGCCTCGATATCGGCATCATGATTGAGGTGCCGGCAGCGGTTATTGTAGCCGATGAATTGGCCAAAGAAGTGGATTTTTTCAGCATTGGCACAAACGATCTGATCCAATATGCCTTGGCGATTGATCGGGTCAACGAGCGCGTTACTTATCTTTACGAACCCCTTAACCCCGCCGTTTTACGGCTTATTACACAGGTGGTAGGCATCGGACACAAAAGCGGCATCAGGGTGGCCATGTGCGGCGAAATGGCGGGGGAACCGGCCTATACCCTGATCCTTTTAGGGCTCGAGCTGGACGAATTGAGTATGCCTCCCTCAGCCATACCGCGGGTAAAAAAAATCATCCGCGGCTCAACTCTAAAGGAATCGAAGATGCTGATAGAAAAGGTCATGACCTTTTCCCTGGCTGCCGAGATTCGCGAGTATGTGGATAGGTATATGCGTGAGAGATTCCCCGAAGAATTTTCCGCTAACGGGTAGCCGGCAACTCTTTCAGGGGTTATGTTAATTGAAGTCAAGAAAAGAGTTGATGGAGATCGTTCTCAATGCTCCTGGCATTCGCAGAGCGATGGAGATATCTGTCCGGGCCGGCGAGGGCGACGAGCAGACTCTTCAGGAAAGGGCAAGGAAATATTTCCTGGAGATCGCATCCGACTTCGATGAAGGATGGCTGAGTATATGGGAGAAGGTTTTAAACCGGCTCTTCAGTGCCATATATAACGATTTTATTATCGATCAAAGCGGCATAGCAAAAATCAGGGAAATTGCCCTGAGGATGCCCTTCGTTACCATTCCCTGTCACAGAAGCCACGTCGATTATCTTATCTTTTCCTATATACTGTACAAACATGGCATCCCTCTGCCCTACATAGCCGCCGGGAACAATATGAATTTCTGGCCTTTGGGATCCATCTTTCGACAATCAGGCGCCTTTTTTTTGCGTCGCAGTTTCCGGGGCAATGATCTTTATGCGGAAGTCTTTGCGACCTATCTGGCAACCTTGTTGAGAGAAGGAGCATCCATAGAGTTTTTCCTAGAGGGAGGCAGAAGCCGGACGGGAAAAATGGCAGCGCCCAGGTATGGCATGCTTTCGACGCTGATCCGCGCCTATCAGGAAAATGTATGCGACGATCTGGCGCTGATCCCCGTTTTTCTCGGCTATGACCGACTCATAGAAGAGAATTCTTTCGTGACGGAGCTCAAAGGAATCCCCAAAAAGCGGGAATCAATATTGGACGTGCTTAAAAACATGAGGGTACTCGGCAAACGTTATGGACATACCTATATAAATATCGGTACGCCCATTTTTCTCAAGGCTTATTTTGCGTCGCAACAGAAAAACTTTGCCGATATGACCTATGACGAAAGACAGTCCCTTTACAGAAATATCGGTTGCAGGATCATAAGAGAAATCAACAGAGCCTCCGTGATAACGCCGGTTGCACTGCTTGCCGCCGCTTTCCTTTGTCGCGCCGGTAAAGAGTCTTCTGAAGATCTGCTGCTGAAAACATTTAACGCCTTTTACGACTATTTGGACCACAAAAAAGTAAATCTTGCCCCTGCTCTGTCCGCACGGGAAAAAGCGCTTCCCGCCATGCTGGAGCTGTTTTATGACGCAGGCTACATATCAAAAATTAAAAGGGGGAATGGACAGGAAGAAAGCGTTGTCTATCTTCTTGCCAATGACAAACGCCTGAACCTCGAATATTATAAAAACAACGTCATCCATCACTTCCTTCCCATAAGTTTTGTATCCGCGTGCATTCTTGTCTGCCGTGAAAACAAAATATCATTGAGCCGGATTGAAGAAGGATACGGTTTTTTAAAAAGAACCTTCCGGTGGGAATTCTTTTTTGAGGGCGATGATGATGGTGGAATGGCCGGCGCCCTTTTGTATCTTAAGGAATGCGATTTGCTTAACGTCGCCGAGGAAGAGGGGATATGGCGCCTCGTAGATGAAGGGTGCCGGGAAAAGCTTAAACCATTTGCAGGTCTTATCGGAAGTTATCTGGAATCATATTGGGTGACATTTAATGCCGCTTCCCATCTTAAAAATGAATTAATGGTCGAAAAAGCCTGGTTAAATTACATCCGGACGCTGGCTGAGGACATGTATGAAAAGGGAGATATATTAAGGGTAGAGTCTTTGTCTCAGGAAAACTATGTCAATGCCCTGAAATTCCTCCGTGAGGAAGATGTGATAAATTTTGCGGGCTCCCCGGGAGGGAACAGTGATGAAGATTGTCTCATTGTAGCCGATGAGACCCGTATGGAAACCCTCCGCCTCCGCCTGTCTAACTTCATGTATTGCGCAAAAACTTGAACTTGACTTTGCAATGTTCGTCCTTTTGGAAGGTCATGCGGGGGAAAGTATTGATGCAAGGGGAAAGTCAGGTAAAGACATTCCTCTCTTTGGCAGAATAGTTACAATTGCTGATGTCTTTGATGCTCTGATATCAAAGCGGGCTTACAAAGAATCATGGGGTGAAGAACGCAGTCTGGAAGAAATGATAAAAGCAAAGGCGGCAATATTTGATCCGGAACTGTTGGATCACTTCCTCTTGAGGCTTCCCTTGATCAGACAAATTCGGGAACGTTACAAAGAAAAAGATGCAGCGGAAGCGAAGTGACGGAGATCGTGTTTCTGCTCATTTGTCCATGTCGTGCAGTCAAATCGATCTGACTCCACGTTTTTTACGAAATGTTAGGTTAGCTTAACTTCCATCCCTTCGGCGGCTCCGAAACATCGGATGTTGGATTTCTGTATCTCGAGCAACTTCTGCGCATGCTTCACCATTGCATCAATGGTAGCATCATCATGCGTGGGATCATGGTGAAAGAGAGCCAGTTGTTTGACATTTGCTCTGACTGCTAATTCCACAACCGATTCCACCGGCGAATGTCCCCAGCCAATCTTCGACCGATATTCCTCCAACGTGTATTGCGCTTCGCTAGCAAGAAAATCCGCGCCTGCGAGAAACTCAATGAATTTCTGATCTAATCCCGCTCCAGATGGAGATGCACCTTGTTCTTCTCTTATTGCATGCAGCGTATATCGGTACGGCTCATTATCCGAAGCATAGATAAATGATCTGGCGCCCGCCGTTACCCTATACGAAAGCGTCATCGCTGGGTGGTTTACGTAGAATGGGATTATCTTCACATCCTCAATAGAGAATGGTTCATGTACTTCTTGCATCACGATCTGCGCGTTCAAATCACCTAATGGTACAGGGAAGTATTCCATATCCATCTGAATTTTCATAAGTTCTTTCAGACTCTTGTTACGTGCCGGAGGTCCATAGACCATAATCTGGAAATTCTTTGCATATGCTGGCATAAAAAAAGGAAATCCCTGTATATGATCCCAGTGTGTATGGCTGATGAAGAGATGCAGTGTGACAGGTTGCGAATGGAACTCCCTGATTAGTTGATTGCCGAGATTCCGAATCCCTGTCCCCGCATCGAAGATGAGTATGTGTTTGTTGACACGAACCTCAATACATGGTGTGTTGCCGCCGTATTTTAATGTTGATTTCCCCGGTGATGCAATTGATCCGCGTGTTCCCCAAAAACGAATATTCATCATGAGTGGTTTGCTCGCTTATTCACATGTGGAATGGCGATTTCAAGAAGTTCTTTTTTAATAGGCTATATATAACAGGAGCCGGGCCATATGTCAATCAGATTTAGCTCAGCGTAACCCGCCGCTTTCATTCGGTGCTGTTCAAGACCCAAGACCCCATTTTTGTTTCATTTTTGGTTTACCTCCGCGCAGGCGGGGCGGGAGTGACAGGATTTTAGATTTTTTACGCAGTAGTCAGGACTTGCCAAATTCCTTTTCAATTCTTGCCATTGCCTCTTCCAGCCGGTTGTCCGGAACGGTAAGCGAGATGCGGATGTAGCCCTCGCCGTACTGACCGTAAGCGGTGCCGGCAGCCACCACAACCGCCGTTTTCTCAAACAGGCGGTTCGTGAATGCGAGGGAAGTCATGCCGGCGGGTACGGGTACCCAAAGATAAAACGTGCCCTTTGGAGGATCAAAGTTGATACCGATGCGTTTGAGGGCCTCCAATACTCTTCCTCGGCGCCGCGCATAAATGCCGAGCATGTTGCCGATTGCCTCCGTTTCATGCCGCAAGGCATGGATGGCGGCATGCTGGATGGGGTTAAAGATGCCGGAGTCCGTGTTCTCCTTGACCTTGCTGATGGCGGCAATGAGATCTGGATTGCCCGCGGCCATGCCAATACGCCACCCCGTCATGTTGTAAGGTTTGGACAGAGAATTCAGTTCAACGCCTACATCTTTTGCACCTGGCGCCATTAAAAAGCTCAACCTCTCCTGGCCATCGAAAAGTATTTCGCTGTAGGGGTTGTCATAGCAGACGGCAATGTCATGGGCATTGGCAAAAGCTACGACGCGGTCGAAGAAAGCCCGCGTGGCGCAGGCGCCTGTGGGGTTGTTTGGGTAATTAAGGAACATCGCTGTCGCTTTCGCTGCCACGTCCGACGGAATGTCTTCAAAGATGGGAAGATAGTCATTTCCCGCCAGCATGGGCATATTGTAGGGAATCCCTCCGCCCATCAGAATGCTGGAACGGTAGGCGGGATAACCGGGGTCCGTCATCAACACCACATCGCCGGGATTGACGCGAGCCAATACAAAGTGATGGCATCCCTCCTTAGAACCGATAAGCCCCAGAACTTCATCGGCGGGATCCAAAGAAACGCCGTAACGGTCATGATACCAACGGGCCACCTCCTGCCGGAAAGCAAACATACCCTTTTCCTCGTCTGTGGGATAACGGTGATTTTCCGGATCCCGCGCCCTAAAACACAGTTCATCGATAATAGCACCCGGTGTGGGTTCTACGGGATCGCCGATGGCCAGACTGACGACATCCACGCCTTCGGCCTTGGCCTTGGCAATCTTCTTTCTCAACTCCATAAAAAGGTACGGCGGAATCTTTGTTAAACGTTCAGCAATCTGCAAAACATCCCTCCTTCACTTGTAGTAGGCTTCTTCCCACAGCAAGCCCTGGTAAACGACTTTGACGCCACCTTCAAGATAAATGTTTTCAAAGCCGGTTTCCGTCATATCAAAATAAATCCGCAGTGCCTCACCGCTCTGCACCAGTACATCCACCGGCGGCGCCACCAGCCCCTTCCGGGCCAAAATCAGCGCCGATGCTACGGCCCCCGTGCCGCAGGCCAGGGTCTCGTCCTCCACGCCTCTCTCATAGGTCCGCACCCTGATGGTATGACCGTCCACAACCCTGACAAAATTGGCATTTGTTCCGGCGGGCCGGTAATGTTCGTGGTAACGAATCATCCTGCCGGTATTGAATACATCGAAATGCTCCAGGTCATCCACAAAGCGGACAACATGGGGAACGCCAGTGTTGATGCTGCTTACGACAAGCGTTCCCTCCGTCGTCTGCAATTGATAATCAAGCTCCAGGTACAGGGGATCAGTCAGGCGGAGCTTTACCATATCGCCCTTTACGGTGGCATCGATAATGCCGGCCACCGTTTCAAAAGACATATTCTCCGAGGCCATCCCCTTGATATAAACAAAACGGGCAGCGCATCGGCCGCCGTTGCCGCACATCTCCGCTTCGCTGCCGTCGGCATTAAAAAAACGCCAGCGGAAATCGGCACGTGACGATTTTTCAACGATGATCAGGCCGTCCGCGCCTACCGAACCCTTTCTTTCGCAGAGAATCTTGACAAATCCCACGACATCACCCACCGCAAGCGAGTCGTCCCGGTTGTCGATCAGGATAAAATCGTTTCCGCTGCCGCTCATTTTGAAAAATTCAATCAATTGCTACACCTCCGAAAGTAACGGGAAGATTGAAATGTCGGGCTATGGCCTGGCGCCCCAACCCAACCTGCGATCTCACATCCGCACCAGGCATGCTGTTTTGAAATTTCGCGTTGCTTAGCAAATTTATGATCTTCTGTCTATATTATTGACGACCTCGTAAAAAGTCCGGATGCTGCGTTGCACTTCATCCCTCCCTTCGACAAGCTCAGGGCAGGCTATCTTCCGCTCATGGTGAGCCTGTCGAACCACGCGCGCCTTGCCTGCGGCCTCTTTACAAGGTCGTCGGAAATTGCCAGTTTTGTGACTTTTTATGAGTTCATCATATTATTGGAGGCGGAAGACAGGTTTTTATCAACTCAGCGTAACGGCGGGAAGCCCCCATGTTTGCCGCGATCATCCGGCGACATCTTTCTCCCCTTCCGGCCAGCCCATCAGGATCGGCCATCATCTTCACAATACCCGCCAGCAGTTCGACGCCGTTTCTCACCGGAATGCCCGTCCCGGCCTCTTCCAGCATTGCTTTCTCCTCCAGGAAATCATCCATGAACGGGCCGTAAAAGACCACCTTGCCCCAGGCGGCAGCCTCCAGGATATTCTGCCCGCCTTTGGGGACAAGACTTCCTCCACAAAAGACCACGGTCGCCAGGCTATACGCCTTAAAGAGTTCGCCGATCACATCAACAATAATAATACGTTCGTCACGGCGTTTTTTGCCGCCTGCGATCTCCGTCATCGTTATCCTGCCCCCAAATCCGGCATCGTCCGCCAAGGCAAGCACTGCATGCGCCCGCTCGATGTGGCGCGGCACAATAATAAGCTTAAAGTCGGGCCAGGTTTTCAAAAGTTCCCTATAGACGTCAAGGATGATCACTTCCTCTCCCTCATGTGTGCTGCCCGCGATAAAGACATGCTCTCCAGGTCTTATATTCAGACGCAGACTTATTTCTTCCTGCACAGCGGAAGAGGCCTTGGCCGCCAGGCTGTCATACTTGGCATTGCCGAGGACGTGCAAGCGGCTCTCCGACACCCCTAAGGAACGGAAGCGCTCCGCGTCGGCTTCTGAAATCGCACCTACTTCATCAACAGCATCCAGTATGCCTTTCCAGAAAAACCGTGTAAGCGCGTACTTCCGGTAGGAACGAGGCGAAAGGCGCCCGTTTGTCATAACGATCTTCACCCCCCGAGACCGGCAGTGCCAGATGAAGTTCGGCCACAGTTCCGTCTCCACGAGCACAAAAATATCCGGCAGCACCTGATCGATGGCCTTACGCGCCACAAAGGAAATATCGATGGGATAATAGATGAAGGCATTGGCCGCGGTGACGATACGGCGGGCCATTTCCTGACCTGTTTCGGTAGCAATGGAAAGAACAATGCTGGCATCCGGAAACTGTTCTCTGAGAGAAGCTATGATAGGAGCAGCGGCCGTGACTTCGCCGACCGATACGGCGTGCACCCATATCCGGGGACTGCCCTTAGCGCCCGTAAGGACCTCAGGCGAAAAAAGGCCGAACCTCTGGCGGAGTCCCTTTTTATATTTCCCCGTCAGCAGCATCTTCGTTCCATAGTACAAGGCGATAAAAGGGAAGGCAAGCCAGAGCAGGATGTTATATATCAACAACATGGGCAGTCTCTATCACTCAAAACGGCCAGAGTGCAAGAAAAAGAAGGATTACAGGCTCATTTCTTTCTGACCACCGAGCTGCGCCCCTGAAGTTCTTTAAGCATCCTTTCCCCCCTGTCAGGACTTAAGAATGTATTTTCAACCCCCCGTGTTACCCCCCGTGTTATTAAATCGGGGGGATTAAGACGAGACTTTCAGACCTGAGGCAAGAGTTACCCACAGCCACGCCTGACTTGCTCCCTAAGGGCCGCGGGCAAGGCTATGGATAACTCAGACGCCTAAGCAGGACAAAGCTCTTACATCCCTTCTTCACTGTACCCAATGATTCTTCAATGGTGACAAGTATGCTACATTTCAAACGGTAGTCAATATTTGACTGAAGGGTACGACTTGACTTTGGCATATGACGAGAGCATTATTGTCGGGAAAATGCGGTTTGGAACTGGCGGGTATCCATCGCTGGCGCTGGGCTTTGAAATTGCGGACTTCCACGCCCCTTAAGGGCAAATACAGGCGTTGAAAAAATACCTTCAACCGTCGGAATTATGGTAATGACGAGGGATAGCGAATATTGTCAAGACAATAGACCAGGCCATCTGACCCCGAATTCATCGAGCCTACAGCTTTGCTGTAGGTCATGACTGAAAATACCATGGACTACGCTGAAAGCATTGATATATTATCGAAATGGGCAGAATATGGAAAAGGCCTGCCATCACGAAAGCCGATACCCCGCTGGGGAGATATATCTGAGTTCATAAAGGCGGGTATTAAACTCCAAGAGATCAGCTTTAATAATGCACGAAGTGACGCGGAAATCATTGATAGCATGTTCCAACTTGTCGGCGTCCAGGAACCGTTTCTTATGGATCTGTCCAAAAATCCCTCATTTTTCGGTGCACGGGAAGAGAAATATTCCGATTACTTAAAATGGATTATCGAACAAGTCTCTGATAATACAGAATGGCTTTTTAAGCTTTTTAAAATAAGCATAGATGATCATAACTATCTTGAACTCAAAGGGAAAAAACCTGATATAAAGCGCGAAGTTCCTGTTGAAGAAGGTCATGAAGGACAGAGCGGAAGAATAGATATACTCATCCGGTATGAGCATGCCTTGATCGATATCGAAGTTAAAGTTGTTGATGCTGAGAATGCAGATCTGGAAAAAAATGACGGTTATCGAAAGTCTCTGGAGGCTAAGTATAGTAAGGAAAGATATACGCATTTTCATCGACTTCTCGTTACCGATGCAAAGAAGGACTATTACAATGACGAATCCGAAGATCAAAGTGAATGGTATCATGTTGTTACATGGCCCGAGGTATGTTGTTCTTTAAGACAGCTCGTTTTATCAGGTGTATTAGTAGACAAATTACTTCTGAGTGCTCTAATGGTTAGTTTTGCGGGGACTGTAGAACAAGCATTGCTAGGTTATCGGTCTCTTGAAAGTCAGGATAATCGGAAGTATATAGATGATAATACAAGAAATTATATTAATAAGAGCCAATTGCAAAACTAAAAGTTTGCCAGGAGTTGATACTACAAAAACTACAGTCATAACGTCAACCCTGGGGCAGAAATGATAGAT
>Ga0066636_10003263_pt1 | contig 10378 bp, 16 predicted proteins | sample CryGeyCG2014_080_2_FD_62736 | JGI IMG/M metagenome (GOLD analysis project Ga0066636, IMG submission 62736) | Groundwater microbial communities from aquifer - Crystal Geyser CG07_land_8/20/14_0.80 | ecosystem: Environmental > Aquatic > Deep subsurface > Groundwater | place: USA: Utah: Grand...
GAAGTTCTGTGAAATTCTGTGGCTAATAAAAAAACAAGCCACTGAATCACACAGAAAGGACACAGAAGAAGACATTTCAGTGAAGTTCTGTGAAATTCTGTGGCTGAATTACAGAACCAAATAAAAATTGGAGGAGATCCAAAATGAAAGAACTTGTTGAGTACATTGTAAAATCACTCGTTGATAAACCGGAGGATGTTAATGTAGCGCTTGACGAATCGGAAATGGGAAAGGTTATTAAAATAAAAGTTGCGGATGCAGATAAAGGCAGGGTCATAGGCAAGCAGGGAAGAATTATAAAAGCCATCAGACAGGTGGTTTCCGCCGGCGCCACCAAAAACGGCGAAAGATACAGAGTGGATGTGGAAGAATAAGAGACCACGAAACAGACACGGAAGTAATGACCACGGAACAGGCACGGAATAGTTCCGATTCAGTTCCGTGTCAGTTCAGTGTATTCGTGAAGCGAAATGCAAATAGATATATTAACCCTTTTCCCGTCGCTTTTTGATTCCGTTTTTTCCCAGAGTATTATAAAAAAAGCGGTTGATAAAAAAATCGTAAAAATAAAAATTACGAACATACGGGATTTTTCCGAAGGCCGGCATAAAACTGTTGATGATAAACCCTACGGCGGCGGTGCCGGAATGATTATGATGACTCCGCCGATTGTAAAGGCGATAGAGTTTGTCCGAAGTCCGAAGCGACTGCGTCGAGTCAAAAGTCAAAAAATTATTCTATTATCACCGCAGGGAAAAGTTTTCAATCAAAAAAAAGCGAAGGAACTCTCAAAATATAAACATCTGATATTTATCTGCGGACATTACGGCGGTGTGGACGAAAGAGTTCTAAAATTTATTGATGAAGAAATTTCTATCGGAGATTTCGTTTTGACGGGCGGCGAGGTTCCGGCTATGGCAGTTGTTGATGCCGTGGTTCGCTTACTTCCTCACGTTGTGGCAAAAAGCGACTCCGTTGAAAATGATTCTCACTGGGCGGGCTGCCTTGCAAGTTCTGTCTATACGAGACCTTACAATTTTCGCAACTTAAAAGTTCCCGAAGTGCTGTTATCGGGTAATCACCAAAAAATAAAAAAGTGGCGGAAAGAAAATGCCCGTCGAACTACTTTATTAAAGCGTCCGGAATTGCTAAAAGGCAATTAAAAATTCAAAATTAAAAACGACGCTCTGCTAAAATTGTGGATAAAGTAGTATTAAATCTTTTCACCTAAATTTTTAATTTTGCATTCTACATTTTTAATTGGTTTTACTGGAGGAAGAAAATGGAAAACATTTTGAGTGTTGTTGAAAGTCAGTATCGAAAAAAGGAAATACCTGTGTTTAGACAGGGAGATACGGTAAAGGTTCACTACAAAATTGTTGAGGGTGATTCTGAAAGAACTCAGATTTTTGAAGGCACGGTTTTAAGAATAAGAGGCGCCGGTATCAGCAAGACAATTACCGTCCGAAAAATTTCTTTCGGCATCGGTATTGAAAGGATTTTTCTTCTTAACTCGCCACGCATAGAAAACATAGAAATTGTGAAGCAGGGAAAAGTAAGAAGGAGCCGCTTGTATTATTTGCGCGGATTGTCCGGCAAGTCTGCGAGAATTGAAGAAAAAAATGCGAGGCAGGGAAACCCCATGCCTCAGGAAACTATTATGACGGAGAAACCTGCTGCCAGTGTTCAGAAAACAGAAGCAAATAATGACTAAAGCGACCGAAGGAAGTCCTTGCGGGAGGAATCCCTGCGGGGTGAAAAGATTGTTTGATTTTGATAAAAAATTCCGCAGGTTTGATTTCGTCGCCGGCGTTGACGAAGCAGGCAGGGGACCCTTGGCAGGACCCGTTGTTTCGGCGGCAGTGATATTAGAAAGAAATACCTTCATAAAAAATCTGAACGATTCCAAAAAACTTAACCCCAAAATCAGATATTCCGTCTATAAAGAAGTTATAAAAAAATGCATTGATTATCAGGTGGGAATCGTAAGTCATATCGCAATTGACCGGATGAATATTTTAGAAGCGACAAAACTTTCCATGAAAATTGCAGTTGAAAAATTGAAGATTAATCCCGGCGTTGTTCTTATAGACGGTAACCAACCCATCAACATAAAAAATACTCAAAAAACGATTATAAAAGGAGATTCAAAAAGCGCATCAATTGCCGCCGCTTCCATTATTGCAAAAGTGACCCGTGATAAACTTATGGAGAAATATGCCGTAAAATTTCCGAATTACGGTTTTGCAAGACACAAGGGTTACGGCACAAAATTTCATATAAATGCAATAAAATTATTCGGTCCCTGTAAAATTCACAGAAAAAGTTTTGAACCGGTGCGAAATTATGACAGAGTCGGGTGAACTCGGGAAATCAGGTGAAGAACTTGCCGAAAGATACCTCACAAAACTCGGATATAAAATTCTTGCTCAAAATTTTCGCACCAAATACGGAGAAATAGATATAATTGCAAAAGATAAAAAAACAATCGTTTTTGTGGAAGTAAAAACCCGTTCCGGCGATGCGTACGGCACGCCACAGTTAGCAGTTAATTTTTATAAACAGAAACACCTATCATTTGCCGCTTTTTCGTTCATTAAAAAAAATTCGCTTAATTCAGATTACAGGTTTGACATAATTGCCATCTGCGACGATAAAATTGAACATATAAAAAACGCGTTTGCTCCGTCAGGTTTCACGATTTAAAAAAAAGATGCGAGGGTTTGGTCGGGTTTCAACCTGACCGCCTAAACCCGAAGTATCACAAATAAATGTAGCCCCCGATTTTAATCGGGGGTGAGCGAAGCGAATGGGAGATGGCTATGATTTTTTTTAAGTCAAAATTAGAAAAAGGAATTGACTTTTTAAAAACAGGAAAGTATGACGATGCAATCGGACATTTTTTGCAGATGGTATCCAAAGACCCGAAGGATTGCGGGGCACAGTTTTACCTTGCGAAAGCATATTTCAAAAAAAATGACATTGCTAAGACAAAAGAAAATCTTCTAAAATGTTTGGAACTTCGGCCCAGCGAAGATGTAATAAAAGAGATAACGGAAATCACTAACTATAAAAAAACTTCATCCGACCAGTATTACAATACATATTTGAATTTTTCTTCCGACGGTAAAAAAATAATTTTTACATCCGTAAGGCGGGATACCAACGGCGACGGCAGAATAAATCACCTTGATAACGGCGGAATTTATGTAATGGATGCAGATGGCAAAAACGAAAAGCAAATTGTAGAGGATAAACATATTAATTCTGACTGCTCCTTTTCCCCCGATGGAAAATATGCGGTTTACCTTTCTTGCCGCCGTGACACAAACGGAGACGGAAAAATAGATAATAAGGATGCAGCGGGAATATATGTTTTTAATTTAGATTCGGGCGAAGAACAACTTTTGGTTACGGATGAGATATATAATAAAAAACCGGTTTTTTCGTCTGACGGACAATCCATCATTTTCTGCGGTTGGCGGCGTTTCGGCGGTAATTCCGGAATTTATTCCGTTGATGTAAAGACAAAAATAGTTACGGAGTTGGTTCCGGATTTATATGAAAATACATCGCCTGCTATATCAAACGACGGCAATTATATTTTATATTCCTCCTGGCGGGACGATACCAACGGTGACGGTAAAATTGATATTCGTGATGCCTCTGCGATTTACCTCACAGATATAAAAAATAAACAAACGACACGGCTGACAAAAGACAGTTTTGACAATTCCTTTCCGGAGTTTTCGCCTAACGGTAAAAAAATTGTTTATCTTTCCCGCCGCTGCGATACCAACAACGATGGGAAAATTAATTCACTGGATTTCTCCGGGGTCTATATTATGGATATCGAGAAAAAAGTTGCCGAGGAGGTTGTTTCCGATAATTTTTTTAATAAGTTCGTCTCATTTACTAAAGACGGGGAATCCGTTGTATTTCTCGGCTCGTGGAGAAGGAAATACCGACTGAAAGACAAGGAAATCCGGGATATTTTTGAAAATAAAGGTATATATCTTGTCAACATCAGGACGAAAAAGACCGAGGCGCTCGTAAGCGAAAAGTATTATTCGTCGTCACTGCCGCAGGTATCGTCAAACAACAAAGTCGCCTATCTTTCGTGGAGAAAAAACACCCGTCGCGGAATTTTTATAAGGGATATTTACAGATTGCCGTCTCTATTTGAACTCAAAGAAATAATTGAGCAGAACCTGTAAGGAGAAAAATTTATGCTTTCGCAAGTGCTTTCCGCATCCGTCTACGGAATAAACGGCTACATCGTTACCGTTGAGGTTGATATATCCAGCGGTTTTCCCACTTTCAACATAGTCGGGCTTCCCGACACATCCGTTAAAGAATCCCGTGATAGAGTAATTTCCGCGATAAAAAATTCCGGTTTTGATTTTCCGACGAAAAAAGTTACCGTTAATTTAGCGCCCGCCGGCGTAAAAAAAGAGGGTGCAATTTTTGACCTGCCGATTGCAATAGGAATTCTTCTTGCGACGGAGCAGATAAAAACCGGCGATAAAAAATATGCGTTACTGGGCGAACTTTCGCTTGACAGTTCAATAAGACGGGTTAACGGTGTTCTTCCCATTGCGATAAAACTTAAAGAGGAAAAATTCGACGGACTGGTTCTGCCTGAAATGAATAAAAACGAAGCGGCGATTGTCGACGGACTGAATGTTTATCCCGCATCAGGGTTAAAAAAAGCCGTTGAGATAATTGCAACTGAGCCGCAATCGCAACCTTACAAAATTGATTTGCTCAAACTTTTTTCGTCCGCTTCGCATTACGAAGTTGATTTTAAGGATGTTAAAGGTCAGGCATTTGTCAAAAGGGCGGTGGAGGTTGCCTGTGCCGGCGCCCACAATATACTTTTAATCGGCTCTCCCGGAAGCGGAAAAACGATGCTCACCAAAAGAATTCCGACGGTGCTTCCTCCGATGTCTTTTGAGGAAGCCATTGAAACGACGAAAATTCACTCAATATCCGGGCTTACATCAACCCATTCGTCGCTTATCGCAACCAGACCTTTCCGTTCGCCTCATCACACTATTTCCGATGTCGCGTTAATCGGCGGTGGCTCGTATCCGAAACCCGGCGAGGTTTCGCTTTCGCATAACGGCGTCTTATTTTTGGACGAATTGCCGGAATTTCACAGAAATGTTTTAGAGGTCTTGAGGCAGCCGCTTGAAGACGGCGTTGTAACTGTTTCCCGTGCACAGGCATCTTTAACATATCCCGCAAGATTTATGCTGGTTGCGGCGATGAATCCCTGATGGTTCGTCGCCAATTTTAGTATAAACTAAATTGAGATGGATATGCTAATTATTACCGTCCTACCGAACTGAATTCTGAAATATATTTTAAGTCAAAAGTTACTTCTTTTTTCCCAATTTCTACCTGATTAACAAGGGTTTCTACAAAATTTCTTTTCTCTTCGTATAGCATCATATCATAAAGTGTTGTAAAGTTTTTAACTTGGTCTATTGTGAACTGTGTGTTTGTCTGTTCTACTTTGAGATATGTAAATTTTGCTTCCAATTTTGGTATTTCTTCCATCAATTGATTTCTTCTTTCCTCAAGTTTTTTAATTCGTTCTTTAAGTGTCACTTCATCAATTGTTTTTTTATTCCAAAGCGAAAACATAGTGTCAATTTCGTTTTGAACTTTCTTGAGAGTTGTCTGTGATGCATTTAATGTGTTTTCTATTTGTTCCAAATCTTTTTCCGTATCTGTTTTGGAAACTATGTCTTCTGGTTTTAATTGGTACGTTTTAAGACCGCCAATAAATAGTTTTTCAAGTTCCGATTCTTTAATTTTGGTATTACATTTACGGCACCGCCATACCGGCTCAGCATAGCCGTCGCTACACCGATAAATCTTTTCTCTACATGTTTTACAAATCACATAACCGGTTAAAGGATGCCGGACAGTTTTCACTTTCCGTCTTTGATTTCTTGTCTTTAATATTTCGTTTGCTTTTTTCCAGAGATTAATATCTACAATATGTCCAACCAACACTTCAACCCATTCAGATTTATCCTTGTATGCCCATCCCTTCCCTTTAATTTTTTTAGTGTTTAGAATCAATTTGCCGACGCAAGTAGTATCTTGTATTAGTCTTCGTACTGTCGTATCAGTAAATAGCCCGCCGTCCCGCGTTCTAAATCCTTTCTTATTTAATATCTTTGCGGTTGTTTTAATTTTCTTACACTCAATAAATGTCTCAAGCAATATTTTTCTTACTTTAGCCTCTTCAGGTTCAGGGACCAATTTTTTATCTACCCATTTATATCCGAAAACCGCTTTTCCCCCGAGCGGTTTTCCCATTTTTGCCCGTATAGGCACAGAAGCAGCGACTCGCGCAGATATCTCTTCTCGTTCCCAGGTGGCCAATGCGGCGATGACTGTGTACATCATGCGTCCTGCGGGCGTAGAGGTGTCGATAGATTCACCGAGTGATACCAGATCAGCGTTATATTTTTGGAACAATTCAGAGAATTCAAGCAGTTCTTTTGTATTTCTTGCCAGTCGTGCAAGTTTTGAAAAGAGGAGAGCCTTTATCTTACCTGATTTTATATCGGCGAGCATTCTTTGGGCTTCTGGATCATTCATTACTGATTTACCGGAAAGTCCCTTAAGTCCACCGGGGCGGTACACTTCAACTACACTCCAGTCTTTTATTTGGGCATAGCTACGGGCACGGGCTTCGTGGTGTTCTGGTGATTCGCCTTTAGCCTGGTCTTCTGTAGAAACACGAATCCAGATACCTACTGGTTTAGTCATTTGTACATTCCTTTGGTTTTATGTTGCGATTCAAGGTTTCTCGTATCAATCGCAAACTTGCATTTATTAAAATAAGTTTGAAAGTTTTTTGAGTTTTGATATCCCATTCTTTTAAGTTTTGGAAACCCTGTTCAATTCCTTCATCAGTTTGAAACTCTTCTGGTACAAATTCACCGTTCATAATCAAATTGTGTATAGCGAAAACAAGGATGCGTGGCGGTATATCAAATTCCTCAAGCAGTTCTTCAAAAGAAGGTGGAGGATTTTCAGTTAATCTTTGTTTGAGTTGTTCTTTAAGTTTATCAACAATAAAGTTTTCAGCAGCCCATTGGGATGCTTTTGCTTTTTCCTTTTCATATTGCATTCTTTCTCCTTCGGTTTGAGGAATGGTTATAGTAGCACAATCTGTAAAATGCCTGCCCAGTTCATATACAAGTGTCCAAAATTCCTCTTCGCCATAAAGTTTCGGATCAAGATTTATGATTGTTCTTCCATTGACCTTGCAGTAGTGTGCTTTGATTCCTTCCGGCAAGGGAAAGTTTTCCAGTGAGATACCAGATTCTTGTATATAGTTGATAAGTTTAACCAATCTACTTTCTAATTTGTGTTTATTTACTTTTTTCCTTGGTATAAACTTTTTCTTTTTCTTTAGGTTGTTGTTTTGCATATTTTTGTAGAAGATAATCAAAATAAGTTTTTAATTCCCTACCACCCTGTTCAGGAAGTTTTGATGGATCTATTTCAGAATAAAAAGCCGACTTAGAAAATTTCCTATCGTAATATTTAATATCAAAGTCAGGTATTTCCTGTTGGATAGCCAATTTATGTAATTCAACATATGAAACGCCCAATGCTTTTGCCAATCTGTATATAATAGAAGCGCCTGGTGGCGGTCTTTTCCCATTTTCATAATCACAGATCATAGCATTATTAACTTTGCTTCTTTTTGACAATTCAATAATTGTCCATTTTTTTTCTGTTCTTAATTTTTTAATATACTCGCCGAATAGCATTTTAATCACCCCCATAATTAGTATAACAAAAAAGCGAGATTTTGTCAAGTAAATAATTTACAAGTTGGTAAAAAGATTTTTTCCATATTTTGCTTGACATATCTTTTACTATTTAGTATAAATTATACTATAAAGTAAAAATAAGAGGAGGGCTTATGAAAAACTTTATAGCATTGTGCCGTCTAATCAGAGAAATACCGCAGAAACGACTTGCATATGATGTTGGTATATCCTGGAAACATTTATGTTGTATTGAAAAGGGACATTACAAAAAGATAGACCTGGGACTTGGCTATAAAATTTCCAGACTGTTGGACTTTCCGCTCGAAGTATTATTTCCTGCCGAAACAAAAAACAAACCCAAAGACCCGTATTATTTTATTTCAGCCGCTAAATCAAAAGATATGCGGAAAAAAATATTTGAGCAAAGAAAAAGAAAACGGAGGGAAAGATGTCCGATTCATTAGTCCAGAGAGAAACCATTTACAAATACGGTTATCGGGTAGATTATATTTACCACAGAATCTCTCCCGAAGAAGAAAAAAAAGTTGTGGAAGAACTAAAGGAACTTATATCAAAGTCTTTAATTAGAAATGCTTATGAACAAAAAACAAGGGGAATTAAACAAAAATCTTTAAGGACGATTTAATTATGGCAAGTCATTGGATTCAATTGACAAAGTATTTAGAGTCGGATTTTTTCAATAAATTTTTAGGAAAGTTAAAAACGGAAAAAAAGTTTAAAAATCACCGTATTAGAGAAAGAGTAAAAAATGGTTTCAAGCAGTTTGCAATTTTTGTTCACGATAGCGAATATAAGTAGAAATGTGTTCTGGAGGCAATATGGAGTTAGATTTTATTAAAAAAGGTGAAGAAAAAATAGGTATCGTTGCCGAGAGTATTATCAAGTCAAAAAGGATTTTTTTTGATTATTGTAGAGATTGTGCAGAATATCCTTGTCATAAATCATTTACAAAACCAGGGACAAAAAACAGAGTGCGAAACTGGTTCAAATTTGCCCGAAAGTGTAAATATCTCTCTCAAGCGTATGATGATGAAAACAAAAGATGGCTGGTGTGTTATAAAAATCCAAGATATGAATTAAAGGAAATGGACTCGCAGTCAGAAATGAAATTATGAAAAATTGCCCGTATAAAAAATGTAGAGAGAGAGGGTGCCGTCATTTTCAAAGGATGGGGGCTATGACATTTTGCCATCTGTCTAATAAGAGAACAGACCTGTTCAATAGGGCAGATTTTGGCGAGAAAAGAACAAAAAGTTTTTCCGCCGAGGCGACGATAATAGCATATGAGGGAAACTATCACATATGAAAAAGAAAAATAAATTGACGAAGTATCGTATAGTCCGGCATCTCATAGCAGTTAGACTATCAAATCTGCGGAGGGCTTTAGAAGAATTAAAAAAAACTTTTCGCGGACATGACAAAGATGTTTTAGAAAGTTTCGCTTCTACAATTAGCAACAGCATTTATACACTGGAACGCATTATGCTAAAAGATGATGCGAAAAAGGAGAGGTGAAAAATGGAACGGAACGATTTCAAAATGGAAATGGCGAATCAAGAGTTTTTAGAATTGATGTGGAAATTGGGCATCCTGTCAAAAGCGTTAGCCCGGCATATCAATTTATTCCAGTTTCTTGACGATGAGGAAAGAAAAAAACCAGTCTATTCTAAAAGCGACTTAATAGAAATTTTAAGGTCAAAGACAGCGACAAAACTTCTTAACTGGGCGATAAAACACAAAATAATCAAACCTAAAAAAGGAAAAAATCAGTTCAGCGCATATGACGAGACGGTTTTGAGAATTCTTATCTATAAAGACAACCCGTCGGTTCAGCAGTCGGGATTTATTCCTGGGACTGTATATCCCAGGAAGGAGCGTGTATGAAATTCAATTTTTTCACGGGCAGGAAAAAGCGGGCACGGAAACACAAAAAGCATGTTCGTAAAATTGCAACGGCTAAAAGCAAAGCAAAATCCCAACCAAAAACCGATGATGTAAAGGCGACCAAAAGCAAGGAGATGATTTTATCACCGGGCAAAGGCGCTCCGCTTTTTATAGCCGACGCCAAGGGCGAAGCCGTTGAAGGCGAACTCCTTGACGCAGACGGTCAGTATCTATTACAGAAACTCGGCAAAGAGACCAGCATATCCTCTTATGTTTATGTCATCCCTGCCGGAAAGGGTCGCCCTGCTATGGTTGACTTAACCATAGACGGAGTATGGGGTTTTGTAAGGATATGTGCGGAAAAGAAAATTGTTTCCCTGAAAATAACAGAGGCACGGGTTGAGGATGTCGTTAGCAAAACCAAGCGCGGCGAAACTCTCAATCTTGTCAGAGCGATAGTCAAGTGCGAAGACGAAAACGGCTTTACACATTTTGCCGTGAAAGAAGAACCTCGTTATAAAGAAAGAGCGGCATATGATAAATCCGGAAAATACATCGGCAAGGAAATCAAATATGACCCGCACTCCGCCACGATGGTTTTGGAAAAAGCCCAGAAAAAAGCAATCATATCCCATCCGTCGTTCCCCCGCATAGAGGCAAGGGAG
>Ga0066636_10003265_pt1 | contig 10374 bp, 11 predicted proteins | sample CryGeyCG2014_080_2_FD_62736 | JGI IMG/M metagenome (GOLD analysis project Ga0066636, IMG submission 62736) | Groundwater microbial communities from aquifer - Crystal Geyser CG07_land_8/20/14_0.80 | ecosystem: Environmental > Aquatic > Deep subsurface > Groundwater | place: USA: Utah: Grand...
AACCTTTTGAGAAATTTGCTGTTCTCATTGAGCGCCACGGGGACGGGATCGTCAGTTATTGCAATCCTGATTACAAGGTTTCACTTGGATTCATGGAAGGCCTGAATAACAAGATCCGTGTCATCCAACGCAGAGCATACGGCATTAAGGATCAGGAATACCTCATGCTCAAAGTCATCACCTCATTTATAAAAGAATCGAAATCGAGCTAACTTATGCACAACAAACCCCAAAGACCCATATTTTTTTCCCAAAATGTTGTCAAGGTGGGCTACCGCCGAACGCATGGATTGGGTCTGCGGTATCAATTTCCCTTGACACGTAATCGCCGTCCCATTTATAGTATGCAAAAATAAGGTTCTATAGAATCATAAGTCCCAAGGATATAATGTTGATGAACTCGTAAAAAGTTAAAAAAAAAGCCAAGTTCGGCGGCTCCGTAAAAAGCTCCGCAGGCAAGGCGCGCGTGGTTCGACAGGCTGCTAACCATGAGCAGAAGATAGCCTGCCCTGAGCCTGTCGAAGGGAAGGAAGAAGCGCAACGCAGCATCCGGAGCTTTTTACGGAGCCGTCAATGTTGGAGCTTCAAGAATGGATGTAAGGGTGCAGAGGAGGATATGCCTCGAAAATTAACCCGGGTTGAAATGGCCATCGGGGGTTACAAATTCTTTAAATACTTGACCCGAGGGGGCCTTTTAAATATCAATTTGGAGGTGACTAAACGGTGCAATGCCCGCTGTAACTTCTGTGATTATTGGCAGGAGGAAACCTCCTCAGAATTAAAAGACTATGTGCCCGTGGTTAAAAAGCTCAAGCCCCTTTCAGTCAGCCTTACCGGAGGAGAGCCGCTCCTAAGACAGGAGCTGGCCCATGTAATCGCCTCGTTACGCAGAAGCTTTGGCTTTCTTTTCATCTCCTTGATCACCAACGGCTCCTTGCTGACCGCAGAGCGAGGTCTCGAGTTATGGAAGGCGGGACTTGACGAACTGTCTATCTCCCTTGACTATCTCGACGAAAGACACGATCGCGGGATTAAGTGCCTGTCTGAACATATTCTCTCCGTGGCTTCTTCCTTGCGGGCCGCAGGCGTAAATCTATGCTTCAATGTAGTCGTCAAGAGCGGGAATTATCGGGAAGTTAATAAGATTTTGTTTAAGGCCTCGAAGATGGGGATAAAGGTCTCTTTGAGCACTTACAACTGTTGGCGCATAGCGAACGAAGACCACATGATCCCAAAGGACGAGCTTCTATCTTTAGAAGGTGTAATCGCGGAGGTTAAACATCTGAAAAAACAACACGACACCCTGACCACCAGTGAATACTATTTAGACAAAATTCCGGAATTTTTTGAGAAAAGTGGAATTCCCGGATGTACGGCCGGTCTCAATTGGATACAGGTGACTCCCGACGGCATGATCAAGCGTTGTTCCGATCACCCCATTGCCGGCCATTTTAGTGAGTGGCACAGAGGCTTTTTCAAGCCCACCGACTGCGACCGGTGCTGGTACTCCTGCCGGGGAGCGGCTCAGGAACCCTGGAGTTTGAAGCGTTTTCTGAGCATGGCGAGAGAAACCCTTGTCTCTTAAACCATGGAGAGAAATGAAGACACTGCTTTTGAATCCTCCCTCTTTTGAATGTTTTGATGGAGGGGCAGGTGCCCGTTACCCGGCAAGGCGGGAAATCCACTCCTTTTGGTATCCAACCTGGCTCGCCTATCCGGCCGGTTTGATTCGAGAGAGCCGACTTCTCGACGCCCCTTCCCATGAGGTCAGGCCAGAAGAGACGATCCGCATCGCCGCCGATTATGATTTCGTCGTTCTCTTCACCTCCACCGCTGGATTCCAAAGTGATGTTAATCTCGCGGAGAGGATTAAAGCCGAGAAACCCAGCATAAAGACCGCTTTTGTCGGTCCCCACGTTACGGTCCTCCCTGAGGAGAGTCTTAAGACTTCCTTGGCGATCGACTTTATCGTAAGAAAAGAGTTTGATTATGCCGTAGCCGAATTTGCCCGGGGGAAAAAATTCGAAGAAATTGCCGGCATCAGTTTCCGCAAAGATGGCCAAATTTTCCATAACCCGGATCGTCCCTTGATTGAGGACCTCGATGCTTTACCTTTCGCAGTGGATATTTATAAACGGGACCTTGATATCACCAAGTATAATATCCCTTTTTTGCATCATCCCTATGTTTCCTTTTACACCTCCCGGGGGTGCCCAGCGCAGTGCATCTTTTGCCTCTGGCCGCAAACAATGTGTAGCCATCGCTGGCGAACCCGCAGCAGCGACAATGTGATTGCGGAAGTTAGGCGCACCCGGGAGTTGTTCCCCCAGGCCAAGGAAATATTCTTTGACGATGACACCTTCACCATCGGCAAATCCCGGGTCTTGGAGCTTTGTCAGAAACTGAAACCCCTCAAAATCACCTGGTCCTGTAATTCCCGGGTTACGACCGACCTGGATACCCTTAAGGCCATGAAAGAGGCCGGCTGCCGCCTTCTGGTCGTTGGTTTCGAATCCGGGGATGCAACGATTCTGAAAAATATAAAAAAGGGAGCAACGATCGAACAGGCCATCGCCTTCATGAAAAATTGCCGACGATTAGGGTTTACGATTCATGGAGATTTCCAAATGGGTCTTCCGGGCGAGACTCGGCAAACGATCGAAAAAACCATGCGCTTTGCGATGGAGCTTGATCCGGAGACGATCCAGGTCTCTATATCTCATCCCTATCCCGGAACGGAGCTTTACCAATACTTAAAAGAGCAGGGATATTTCATTTCCGCAACGATGACCGATGAGTTGGGACACCAGTTGCCCAATTTCCAATATCCGGGTTTGAGCCGGGAGGAGATTCTAAAAGCCGTCGAGGATTTTTACGCCCGTTACTATTTCCGGCCCAGGATTATTTTCCGGATTGTGGGGCGGGCCTTGTTTTCAGCGACCGATCGCCGCCGGTTGTATCACGAAGGGAAAGAATTTTTCAAGCTCCGAGCCAAAAGAAAGGGTTTTATCCATTCATCCAAGCCAGAAGGATGACCTGAGAAACCGTTGAGAAGAATGCCGTTAACCCGGGGGCAATCCTTAAGGACGGAAACCCATCTCAGGGTTGAGAGATGGGAAGGGACGTCCCGGGGGGCCCCAGCTCTAAGAGGAACTTCACTGAATAAAACCATTGCCGTATTGATTCCCGCCATCTTTGCCCAGGCCGTCGGGAACGTTTTTCTGAGCATGAGAATGAAGGAAATTGGGGATACCCATTTGCTATCTCTCCTTCCCCTGGCCATTGAGAGTCCCACCCTCTGGCTCGGGACAGCCCTTTTGATTGTTTCTTTTATTCTTTTTGCCGCTGCTCTCTCCTGGGCCGATTTAAGCTTTGTTCTGCCTGCTGTTTCCGTGGAAGTCGTGGTGAATGTGGTGTTTGCCAGCTACTTCCTGAATGAGATCGTCTCTTTGACGAGGTGGACGGGGGTCCTGCTCATCTCGATCGGCCTCATCTTGGTTTTACGATCCGAAAGGGAGAAGGAGCGACAGAAGAGGCATAAACTTTTGGAAGGTAGCACTCAATGAAAACAGCTCTTTTGATGGCCACAATTATTTTGGCCGATTCCGCCGGGGATGTCTTTCTGACCAAGGGAATGAAGGAAGTGGGAGAAATCTCCACCATCAATCCAAGAACTCTCCTGGCCATTGGCCGAAAGGTGATCGGTAATAGAAGCTTTCTCGCCGGCATTTTTTTTATTTCTATTTTCTTTTTCTCTTTTCTGATCGTCCTCTCCTGGGCTGACTTAAGTTTCGTTTTCCCCGCCAAATCTCTCGTTTATGTCGTGAGCACCCTGGGAGCAAAATGGATTTTGAAGGAAACGGTCCCTCTCCAGCGATGGGGAGGAATCTTCCTGGTCTGCCTGGGGGTAGCCCTGATTTCTCTTCCCTGAACGCCGCGTTCCTATACATCGCTGAAACTAATGCATTGAATACCGGAAGCCTGTAGGGCCTGCCGGAGGGCGGGGCTCGTCAAAGTCGCAAGCTCTTCTTCGCAGCGGTAGTTCGCCATGTTTCGGTCAAGCTTCGGGATACGGCGCGAGGTGGGATGGAAATAGATTTCGGTAACTCCGGAAGGAAGTTGCTGAAGAAAACGGAGGACCAAATTCAGGTCCATGTTCCCGCTGTCATTCATGCCGAAGACGAAATTATTCGAGCGCACCCCGGCCTGCCGGAGTTGTTTTTTCAAGAGGATAAGCCAGGGCAATAGAAAGAGCCATGACAACAGTTTCCGGCCGAGGTCCTTCCGGGAGGCGCGCCAGGAAGGGAAAACAGGTTCATAAGGATATCTCACGGCTCTTAACCCATACTCCCGCCCTACTTTCAACAGCAACCGCCCGATGGTAGGATGTAGATGCATATGTTTGTGGCAATTGACATGATCGAGGACAAGACCGGTGTCCCGGAAGGCCTGAAACTGGGCCCGGATTTCCCGTTCTAACTGCTGCCTTACCCCCGCCCTGAAGTAGAAATTGATCCCTGTCCTGAAGAGATGGGAGGAAAACTCACCTCTCGGGTTCACCAGAGAGGGAATGGTGTGAGGAGGTGAAATCGGCGATCCGCCCACGAGCGCCAGATGCAGCCCGACCCGTAGCGAGCGTAGTCGGCGGGCTCTATCCACGGCATCCCCGGCTGCCCTGGCCCCCACCATCAAACTCGCTGTGTTGAGAACCCCATTGCGATGGGCTTCTTCGATCGCTTCGTTGACTGCCAAAGAAAAACCAAAGTCATCGGCAGTAAGAATAAGTTTTTTCACCATGGGGACTTCCACCTTGCCAGACGTCCATCGCGGGTTATGATCATCTTCGAACCGCGCCAGATGACTGTTTTTTTTGTCAGGGCCAGGACCCAGGAAACCAAAGCCGCCATATCCCTCAAAGGGAGGAGGGCAATGCTCTTCAAACCCTCTCTGTCCTGTAGGCCCCATCCCACAATAACTGCTGCTGTGGCCATACGGAGCGCCAAAACTCCTCCCAGGACGGCTAGTCCTATCGCATCTCCCAACCGGAAGACCGCAAAAAGGAGGGCAAAAGGAACAGATCTGGTCATGATGGCAGCAAAAAAGCCCAGTGGTTCTGCGGCATGCGTTTTTTGATCCCAAGACACTTGGTGGTTCCACCATTGGGAAAGGTCTTTGAAATCGACGACGGTGTCTACAATATAGGGTGCCAGGACCATCCTCTTGCCGGAAACCCAAAGGCGTCTGCCCATTTCGTAATCTTCCGCCAGATAATCAGCCAAGGCTTCCAAGCCGCCCACCTCCTTTAGGGAACTGCGCCGAAAGGCCACAGAGGAACCCAGACAAAACTTTGCGGTCCCAGTGACATAGGCAAAGACGACACTGGGTATAAAATCAGCATTCAAGGTCAGCAACTCCATTTTTTCGAACCATCGATTCGCTGAAGTCGCTTTGTAAAGCGTGCAGACAAACCCTACCATCGGGTCCGCTAATGGCGGTATGATATTTTTCAAATAATCGGGTCCCAAGTGAATGTCGCTGTCACTGATCACTAGGATATCATGAAGTGCATGAGGAAGGGCGCCGAGAAGGTTGTTAATTTTTCCATTAAGACCGACCTTGCGCGATTCAATGGCCACGGACACCCTTTCGGGATATTCCTGCTGAATTTCTTTCAAAACCGGAATGGCAGGATCGTCGGAGTTCTGCACCGAGAAGACCACTTGGAACTTGGGATAGTCCTGCAGGCAAGCGCTACGCAGGTTCACTTTCTGGTTCTTCTCCAGGCCGCACACCGGCTTCAAAATCGTTACCGGAGGCCAATGAGAAAAAGAGGGTGAGGATGAAGACGGGTTTTGGGTGCGAAAGAGCCATATCGTGAAAAGGCAAAGAATCCCATAGATGGACCCACCCACGGCGGGGATCAGGAAAAGCCACTGTAGTAAAGATAGAATAAATTCCATGTCAGCCAGTCTTTTTAAGACGGAGCGCGTCTTGCTTTAGTGCTATATATCATTTCTTGCGACCTCCGGGCAATCCCTTTAGTTTGAAGGGGCGGTTCGCGAATCGGTCTGTTCGAATTGGCCATAAGCGATTTTATACAAAATTCTTGACATTACCTAACTCTCACACTATATCAAGCAAGTTTTTTTGTAATACTTTAAGGTTTTGAAAAATATGCCTGAGCAAGGCGCCATAAGAGCCAAAATCCCCCCTCAATCCCCTCTGTCTGCACCTGCCCTGTCCCTTCCGGACGACAGAAAGGGTCCCGTACAGGCAGGCTTTTCCAAAGGGGTAAGTATTTCTCCTCCCTTTAAGAAAGGGAGGTTGGGAGGAATTTAAGAATACTTTTTCAAACAGGTAAATTGATGCAAAAACCCAATTACTCTTTCCTTTGAAAGTAGAGTGAGGATATTTCGTCCATGGAAGCGGTAAAAAAAGCCAATATCCCCAAACCGGATGATCAGATACTCTTTGAGAAAGAAATGGAAAAAGCCATCTTGAGAGGGCGGGGCGCATTGCTTGCCCTCCAGGATCCTGATGGTTATTGGTGCTTTGAGCTGGAAGCCGATTGCACCATCCCTGCCGAATACATACTGATGATGCATTACATGGGTGAAATCGACAAGGATCTGGAGGCCAAGATCGCCAATTATCTTCGGGCCCATCAGGGAAACCACGGCGGCTGGTCCCTCTTTCCCGGAGGAAAATTCGAAATCAGTTGTTCCGTAAAAGCTTATTATGCTTTGAAGTTGGCGGGGGATAGTCCCGATGCCCCCCATATGAGGAAGGCTCGTGAAGCGATCCTGGCATGCGGCGGGGCAGCCCGCTGCAACGCCTTCACCCGCATCGCTCTTGCCCTTTTCGGGCAAATTCCCTGGCGGGGCGTACCTTTCACGCCCGTAGAGATCATGCTGCTGCCACGCTGGTTTTTCTTCCATATCCGCAAGATATCTTACTGGTCGAGAACGGTCGTGGTTCCCCTTATGATTTTATGCAGTATGAAACCGCAAGCAAAAAATCCTGGGAGAGTTCATGTCCGCGAGTTATTCCTTACCCCCCCGGAAAAAGAGAAAAACTACTTTCCCATCCGCTCTCGCCTTAACCACTTATTCCTGGCCCTCGACAAGGCAGGGCGTCTCCTTGAACCCTTGATTCCCGGGATGGTGCGGAAGCGGGCTATTAAAAAGGCCGAGAATTGGTTCATTGAGCGGCTCAACGGGACGGATGGTCTGGGCGCTATTTTCCCGGCCATGGTAAATGCTCATGAAGTTCTTGCCTGGCTGGGGTATCCCCCGGATCACCCCGACCGGGTGGCGACGGGGGAAGCGCTCAAGAAATTACTGGTCATCGGTAAAGATTCAGCCTATTGCCAGCCATGCGTTTCGCCGGTCTGGGACACCGCTTTGACCTGCCTGGCTCTTCAGGAAGAAGCCAGCAAGACCGCGAAAGAAAATATCCACCGGGCTTTGAAGTGGCTCAATGACCGGCAATTGCAGGACGAACCGGGTGATTGGCGGGAAAATCATCCAGGCCTGAAAGGAGGCGGGTGGGCTTTTCAGTTCAATAATCCTCACTATCCTGATCTTGACGATACTGCTGCCGTGGCCTGGGCAATGCATCAAAGCCAACACGCAGCATTCCGAGAATGCGTGCAAAAGGCAGCCGACTGGATCAGCGGCATGCAGTCGAAGAATGGCGGGTTCGCCTCCTTTGATTCCGATAATACTCATTATTATCTCAACGAAATTCCCTTTGCCGATCACGGAGCCCTCCTCGACCCACCCACGAGCGATGTCAGCGCTCGTTGTGCCACCCTTCTGGCCTTAATCGGCCGACGGGGTCGGGAATTGGAAGCCTGTCTTAACTTCCTGCGCCAGGAGCAAAAACCGGACGGTTCCTGGTTTGGGCGCTGGGGCGCGAATTACATTTATGGTACGTGGTCCGTGCTGGCTGCTTTGGAGAAGGTCAATGATCCCCGCAATCAATTCCATGTTCTGCACGCGGTTGCCTGGTTGAAAAACAAACAGCGATCGGACGGGGGTTGGGGGGAAGGTTGTGATAGCTATTTTGATCCGAGGAAAGCGGGGGAAGGACCAGCGAGCACTTCCTTTCAGACGGCCTGGGCCATGCTTGGCCTGATGGCTGCCGGACAAGTGGATTCAGAGGCAGTGCGCCGGGGCGCCCAGTTCCTCATACGCACGCAAGGGGCCGATGGTTTATGGAAAGATGAGTATTTTACAGCTCCCGGCTTTCCCAATGTGTTCTACTTGAATTACCACGGATATTCCAAATATTTCCCCTTGTGGGCCCTGGCCCGTTATCTAAACCTGCGACAGAAAAAGACCATTTGATGCGCCTGGGTATCATAGCAGCCATAGCGGCTGAAGCCCGCATTTTGGCCAAAGTACCGATCCCAGCCGGGGAGTTGATGTGCCTGCCCGAAGGCAGTATGGTACTTCTTTCCGGAATTGGAGCCAGCCGGGCGCGCTCGGCTGCCCGGACCTTGCTGGAAAAGGGAGCAACGGCACTGGTGAGCTGGGGATTCGCGGGCGGGTTGCTCCCCGGGGTCTCTACCGGAAGCCTTATCCTTCCCGAACGTATCGTTGCCTTGGATCAATCCGTTTATTACGTCAATCCACTTTGGCATGAACTACTATGCAGCCGACTTGAAACGTATGTTGGACTTCATCGAGGAACATTGGCCGAAAGTGCGGCAGTCCTCGCTAACTGCGCAGAAAAAACTGCTTTCTTTCACCGAACGGGCGCAATGGCAGTGGATATGGAGAGCGCTTCCATTGCTTCGGCAGCCAAAGAAGCAGGGGTTCCATTTATGGTCATTCGGGCCATAATGGATGGGGTGGAGATGGTCATTCCCCGCAGTGCTTTGAATTCCATCGATGAATTCGGGCGAGTGCACACTTTGCGTCTTCTCTCATGTTTAGTTAGGCATCCTGCGGAACTCATGGCTCTCGTTCGGCTGGGTCGAAATTTTCAGGCTGCCCGGACTACCTTAACTACGGTTGTCCGCCAGGCGGGGAGCAATATGCTCTGTCCCCGGAATGGCAAGAATGCCGCCTGCAGATGAGGATGACGAGACACATGGCAAAAAGAGGTAAAGAGAAATGAAGACCTTAATTACCGGGGCGACAGGTTTTGTCGGGTCTGCAGTGCTGCGCCAGCTCATAAAGGCCGGCCACTCCGTGCGGGCATTGGTCCGCCCGAAGAGCAATCGTCAAAATCTCGCCGGTTTGCCGGTAGAAACTGTAACCGGTGACCTGACTGATTGTGCCTCCTTAGATCGTGCCATAGCAGGGTGTTCAACCTTGTTTCACGTGGCTGCGGACTATCGCCTATGGGTTCCGAATCCGCAGGAGATTTACGAAACCAATGTCGTTGGAACCTGCAATATTATGCTCGCCGCGGCCCATGCGGGGGTAAGGCGTATCATTTATACCAGCAGCGTGGCCACTTTGGGTCTTACTCCCGATGGAAGCCCGGCTGACGAAAACACCCCGGTATCCCTCGCCGACATGATTGGCCCATACAAACGTTCCAAATTCATGGCCGAAGCCGAAGTGAAGCGACTGGTTAAAGAACAGGGTCTGCCGGTGGTCATTGTCAATCCTTCGGCGCCTATTGGTCCGCGGGATATCAAGCCTACGCCCACCGGTCGGATGATTGTCGATGCCGCATCCGGGCGCATGCCAGCCTATGTTGATACGGGCATCAATCTGGTCCATGTGGATGATGTAGCCATCGGGCACCTGCTGGCTTGGGAGCGTGGCGAGATTGGCGAGCGCTACGTGCTTGGCGCCGTCAATATGACCCTGAAAGAGATTCTCACCGAACTGGCAGCCATTACGGGACGGCGACCTCCATGCATTCGCCTGCCTCACAGTCTGGTTTTACCCATCGCCTATTTAATGGAGGCCTGGGCCTGGATGACAGGCGGTAACGAACCGCGAATCACCCGCGTCGGCGTCCGATTGGCCAAGAAAAAAATGTTCTTTTCAACGGAAAAGGCCGGCCGTGTTCTCGGGTTTCGTCCACGGCCGATACAGGAGGCTTTACACGATGCAGTCGGTTGGTTTCAACAACATGGGTACCTTGACTAATTTATGATGGCTTCGTAAAAAGTCCGGATGCTGCGTTGTGCTTCATCCCTCCCTTCGACAAGCTCAGGGCAGGCTATCTTCCGCTCATGGTGAGCCTGTCGAACCACGCGCGCCTTGCCGGAGCCTGCCCCGGCGAAAGCCGGGGGAGCTTTTTACGAAGCCATCGAATTTGGCCTGTTTTTCGACTTGTTACGAGTCCACTGATTTATGAAATGGTCCCACAGTCTTTTCTCTTGTTTCTCTGCTTCCGGGATTGAGC
>Ga0066636_10003266_pt1 | contig 10374 bp, 13 predicted proteins | sample CryGeyCG2014_080_2_FD_62736 | JGI IMG/M metagenome (GOLD analysis project Ga0066636, IMG submission 62736) | Groundwater microbial communities from aquifer - Crystal Geyser CG07_land_8/20/14_0.80 | ecosystem: Environmental > Aquatic > Deep subsurface > Groundwater | place: USA: Utah: Grand...
TCGCAGGGACTATCCCACCTAATAGATGATTTGACGCCCACTATTGACAAAAGTTTAATAGCCTGCTACAATTAAAACGGGCAAGACTTTACCTGGAATTAGTGTAGGGATGAGGTTTAAAAGACGAAGAAGCTTGTGCCTGCGAAAGCAGGTAATGGGGAAGGAGGTGATTGATTGGCAGTAAGGATTAGATTGCGAAGAATGGGGACCAAAAAGCTCCCCTTCTATCGAATAGTAGTAAGTGATTCTCGTTCTCCTCAGGATGGGCGATTTATTGAGAGAATAGGTTATTATGACCCTAAGACTTCTCCCCCTAAGGTTGAGGTTGACCAGAAGAAGGCAAAAGCATGGCTTCAAAAAGGAGCCCAGGCTTCCCAGACGGTAAAGAGGTTGTTTAAGGCTGCGGGAATGAAGATGGATGAGCTGAAAAGTCTAAAGACCTAAATTACTGGAGGTGGATAGGATGAAAGAGAAGGAATTGTTGGAACTCTTAGCAAAATCTTTAGTTGACAATCCCGATGCAGTGAAGGTAAGTGAGGTCCAAGGTGAAAGATCAGTTATTCTGGAGCTAAAGGTAGCTCAGGAAGATATAGGGAAGGTGATTGGGAAACAGGGGCGAATAGCCAATGCTCTGCGAATAATAATCAAAGCGGCAGCCATTAAAGAAGGAAAGAGAATAATTGTAGAAATTTTACCTTAGGGAGAGACTTTATGCAAATTGAGGTGATAACCTTATTCCCGGAGATGTTTGGGGGAGTATTTGAGGAGAGTATTATCAATCTGGCCAAGGAAAAACATCTGGTAACTATTAACATCCATAACCTGCGTGATTTTACTCACGATAAGCATAAGATAGTAGATGATTATCCTTACGGGGGGGGAGTAGGGATGGTCTTGAAAGTAGAGCCTGTCTTTGAGGCGGTAAGGAAGATTAAGAACAAGGAAAAAGGTAAGGTTATCTTATTATCTCCCCGCGGGCAGACTTTTACCCAGGAAAAGGCTAAAGAATTAGTTAGAGAAGAGAGGATAATCCTTATTTGTGGACATTATGAGGGGGTAGATGAACGAATAAGAGAAGGTTTAATAGATGAAGAGCTCTCCATTGGTGATTATGTCCTAACTGGTGGAGAGCTGCCAGCAATGGTAATAATTGATGCCCTTGTTCGCTTAATCCCCGGGGTTTTAAAGAAAGAAGAAGCAGTTAAAGGTGATTCTTTTTATGATTATCTTTTGGAGCATCCCCAATATACCCGACCAAGAGAATACGAGGGACTAAAAGTTCCTCCGGTTCTCCTCTCTGGGGACCATCAGAAGATAAGGAAGTGGAGAAGAGAAAAATCTCTTGAAGATACCTACACTCGGCGACCAGACCTTCTTAAAAAGGCAAGTTTAAGTGAAGAAGATAAAAAGATGTTAGAAGAGATTCGGCGCTATTCTGCGAATAGCGAATTGTAAATTGAAGATTGAAAGTTGCAAATTATAAATTTAACAAACGACTTTGTAAATGACTTTGTAAATAGCTTTAATAATAAAGTAAATACTCACTGAAGTGCGTTGTGAAAGTAAGGCACAAAGTGGCAAAGGCACATCTGTAAGGCACAAAGTGACAAAGGCACATCTGTAAGGCACAAAGGAAAATAAATAAATCCTATAAGACCTTCGGTTTCTTACGGGGTAAACTTTGTGCCTCTGTGCCTCTGTGCCTAATTAAAATTTACAATGGAGCGGAGCGACTGTGGAGCAAAGCGACAGGGAGGGAGAGATGGGATTAGTAGACTTAATAGAAGAGGAAGGGAAGAAGAAAGAGACCCCTGAGGTTAAAGTAGGAGATACAATTAGGGTTTATCTTAAAGTAAAAGAAGGAGGAAAAGAGAGAGTCCAACCCTTTGAAGGAATAGTAATTAGAAAGAGAGGAGGAGGGATAAATCAATCTTTTACAGTTCGAAGAGTCTCTCAAGGAATCGGGGTAGAAAGGACTTATCTTATTCATTCTCCCCGAATTAGCAAGATTAAAAAGATAAGAGAAGGGGATGTTAGAAGGGCTAAACTTTATTATTTAAGAGGCAAAGTAGGCAAGGCAGCCAAGGTTAAAAGAAAAGCAGAGCCAAGGAGAGAAGGAGGAAGTAGAAAGTGAGAAAGCGATAATAAGAGAGTGCGGAGTGCGGAATGCGGAATTAAAAATTTAAAATTTGCAATTTACAATTTACAATGGAGCGAAGCGACAATAACCGTGGACTATGGACTGAAATGGACCGTGAGCCATGAGCCAAAGAGGGGAGTTAGTGTGGAAAGAGTAAAGAAGGAAATTAAGGAGACTGCTCAATCTTTAGGTATTGCCCTCATTCTGGCTTTAATCATCAGAGCCCTTGTAATTCAGGCTTTTTCCATACCTTCGGGCTCAATGGAGCCTACTCTTCAGATTGGAGATATGCTCCTGGCTAACAAATTTATTTATCAGCTTAAGGAGCCAAAGAGAGGGGACATTATTATCTTTAAATTTCCTTATAGCATAGAGAAAAGGAAGTTTTTTGACCTTCGTCTCTTTAAGGTCCCCCTTCCCGAAAGTATTAGGAAGAAGGAGGTCTTTAGTCTTTATTTCTTTAAAATTCGCCGCCCTCAATTTCTTTATACCTGGAGAGACTTCATTAAAAGAGTAATGGCCACTGAAGGTGAGACCTTAGAGGTAAAAGAAGGAAAGGTCTATATTAATGGCAAAGCATTATCGGAGCCTTATATTATGGAAGAGATTGCCTATGATTATGGGCCAGTAAAGGTGCCTAAAGATTGTTTATTTGTAATGGGAGATAATCGTAATAACAGTGATGACAGTCATGTCTGGAAGTTTCTTCCTCAAAAATATGTAAGAGCTAAGGCTATGGTAATTTACTGGCCAATAAGAAGGATAAGGGTGATAAGGTGATATAAAAAAGTGTCAAGGTGTCAAGGTATCAGAGGACAGACGACAGAAGACGGAGCACTAGCCTAACTTCTGATTTCTGACTTCTGATTATATCGGGCATAAATGCCCTCCTACCGACCTCTGACCTCTGACTTCTGACTTCCGACCTCCGGTTGATACTTTGATACTCTGATACTTTAACCACACTAGAGCCCCGGAGAGAAAAGGATGCGGCAGACTTCAATAGATAATATTACCAAGGAGATGAAATTAGGTAAGGATATCTATAGTGCAGAAGGAAGAGTTCTCTTAGCCAGAGGACAGGAACTAAAGGCAAAATATGTAGAAAGACTTAGAAATCTGGGCATTTATTTAGTATATATTGAGGATAAAAGAGTAGCTGATGTAGAGGTAAAGGACCTTATCTCAGAACAGACTCGCCGGGAAGCAACCAAAATAATTAAAGATACGATGCTCTCTTTAAAGAAAAAGAGGGCAATTATTGAAGTGAGGGGAATAAAAGAGACTGTTAATGAGATGGTTGATGAAATAATAGCTAATCGCCATTTGTTAATTAACCTCTTAGATATGCGCTCTTATGATGATTACCTTTATAATCATTCAGTAGGGGTCTGTATCCTATCTTTGACTATTGGAATAGCTTACAAATATGACGAGTTAAGACTGAGAGATTTAGGGGTAGGAGCACTTCTCCACGATGTAGGTAAAACAAAGATTTCTTCGGAGATATTAAACAAACCAGGGAAATTAACTGCTGAGGAATTTGAAGAGATAAAGAAGCACTCCCGTTGGGGGTTTGATATGCTTCGCGGGGAGAAAGAGCTAAGTCTTTTATCTTCTCATATAGCCTATCAACATCATGAAAGATGTGATGGTCGGGGTTATCCCCGGGGACTATCTGAAGAAGAGACCCTTCAATTTGCCCGCATAGTCTCGGTAGCAGATGTTTATGATGCCCTAACTGCCGATAGGATTTATCGCAAGAGGTTTTTACCTCATGAGGCCAGAAAGATAATTGAGAGCAATTTGGAGACCCAGTTTAGCCTCCAGATAGTAAAGATATTCTTTGAAAATGTGGCTCTTTATCCAGTAGGAACTATGGTAAAGCTCTCTACTGGGGAAAGAGGAGTAGTAATGAAGACGGAAAGAGGCTTTGCCTCCCAGCCTCAAGTAAGGGTATTATATAATGAAAAGGGTGAAGAACTGGAAAGATACCGAGAGAGAAATCTAAGGGAGGAGCCAACAATTTCTATAACTAAGGTAGTTGAGTGAAAAAGTTAAAAGTCAGAGGGAAGAGAAAAGAGTTAGGGCAAAAAGGAGAAGAGGCAGCCGCTCTCTACTTAAGAAGAAAAGGATACAAAATTATAGAACAAAATTACCGCTATAGTCGCTTAGGAGAGATTGATTTAATAGCCCAGGAAGGCAAAGATTTAGTCTTTGTAGAGGTAAAAACAAGGTCATCCTTAAGTTTTGCTGAACCAGAAGAGGCAGTCAATTACCAGAAGCAAAAAAGAATAATTAAATTAGCCCAGGGCTATCTTCTCAATCAAAAGTTAGATCAGGTTAGCTGTCGTTTTGATGTAGTATCAATAATAATTGACCAAGGAGGAAAAATTAAGAGCATAAAGTTGATTCGTGATGCATTTGGGGAGTAAAGTTAAAAACAGAAGCAATGTCAAATGTCAAAACCCAAATACCAAATCAAGATTAGAGTAACTTCTACAGGGCTTTAATCCATGGTTTACTTCTACCGCACTTTAGTGCAGGGTTTTTAGGGCTTTAGCCTATTCAAATGTAGGGGCGACATTTATGACGCCCGTCAATTGCGGGTTTGATAAATCAAACCCCTACAATAAAGGGTTAAAACCCTTTAACCCCCGACTAAAGTCGGGTAGAAAAGTTTGGAATTTGTGCCGCAGGCACTTGAAGTATGGCTATTAGCTTTCAGGTAAGTAAGACTCTTAAGGATACTCAGGCTCGGGTAGGAAGACTTCAGACTCCGCACGGGGTAATTAGGACACCAGCCTTTATCCCCGTAGGAACCCAGGCTACAGTAAAGACTTTAACTCCTGAGGAATTAAAAGATATTGGAGTCCAGATTATTTTAGGTAATACTTATCATCTTTACTTAAGGCCCGGGGAGGACCTGATTAAGTCCGCTGGAGGTCTACATCAGTTTATGCACTGGGACCGCCCAATCTTAACCGATAGTGGAGGTTATCAAATCTTTAGTCTGGAGGGATTGAATAAGGTCAGTGAGGAAGGAATTAAATTTCAGTCTCATCTTGATGGGTCCACTCACTTTTTAACTCCGGAAAGAGTTACCCAGCTCCAAATTGAAATGAAGGCAGATATTATTATGACTCTTGATGAATGCATTCCCTACCCCTTTGAATATAAGCAGGCGAAAAAGTCTATGGAGAGAACTAATAGATGGGCAGAAAGATGCAAAAAGACAATTCAAAATTCAAAATTCAAAATTCAAAATTCAAAGCCAGCTCTATTTGCCATCATTCAAGGTGGGACACACCAAGCCCTAAGAAAGGAAGCAGCAAAAAAATTAGTAGAGCTGGATTTTCCTGGTTATGCTTTAGGGGGATTATCAGTTGGTGAGCCAAAGGAGATAATGTGGGAAGTAATATCTTATACCACCCCCTTAATGCCGGAGAATAAGCCCCGTTATTTAATGGGAACGGGCACTCCTGTAGATTTAGTCTTGGCAGTGGGACTGGGGCTAGATATGTTTGACTGCATTCTGCCTACCCGCTTGGGAAGAGCAGGCACTGCCTTTACAAGTCAGGGGAAGGTAGTGATTAAGAATGCTGAATACTCAAAGGACTTTACTCCCCTTGACCCCGAGTGTTCTTGCTATACCTGTAAGAATTATAGTCGGGCTTATCTTCGCCATTTATTTAAAGCCGAGGAGATCTTAGCTCAGCGTCTAGTTAGCTTGCATAATCTTTATTTTTATAATAAACTAATGGAAGATATGAGAAAGAGAATTAAAGAGGGTAGTTTTAACCAATTTAAGAAGGATTTCTTGAGAAAGTGGGAAAACCAACGGCGTTCTCCGAACGCCGAATTGTAAATTGAAAATTGGAAATTGTAAATTTCAAAACGGAAGGAAAATAAATTTGCATTTCGCAATTTAATATTTACAATGGAGCGAAGCGACAAGGAGTTGGAGAATGTTCTCTCATCCATTTTATTATCTCTTAATTCCAAGAATATCTCCTCTTCTCCTTCCCTTCTTTTTAATGACTTTAGGTCTTCTTTTGCTTTTCAAGACTGAATGGATGTTAGACTTTACTAAATGGTTTGAAAGGAGAATGGGAGCAAGATGGATACCAACTGATAAGACTGCTCGCTTCTATCGGATGGGAGGAGCAATCTTTTTAGCCCTGGGCAGTAGCTGTTTAGGCTATATCTGGGGGATTAAATGAAAGAGTTAAGGGTTAGAGTCCTTATTGAGAAGAGACTTAGCGAGGAGAAGCTAAGACACCTTTTGCATAGATTTAACAGTGAGATTACTGAAAATGAAAGTATATTTTACTATCTTCTAGCCAGGATATTACTGGGGAAGGAAGTATTTGAGCCAGCAGGTGGGTATAGAACTATGGGTAAGGATTATCTATTATATAGACATAAGAAAACTAACCAGCGTTTTATTGTAGAGAAGCCATTCTTAGGTCATCAGGAGGAAGAAGTAGCTAAAGAGAGACTGAGAAGAATTTTAGAGGAGGAGAATTTAGTCTTAGAATGAAAGAGATAGCCATTAGTACTAAAGGGTTAACCAAGGTCTATCAGGGGAAAGTGCTGGCTAATGATAATATTAGCTTAGACATTTATCAAGGGGAAATCTTTGGGCTTTTAGGTCCAAATGGTGCCGGTAAGACTACTTTTGTGCGTCAAATTTTGGGACTTTTACTGCCTACCAGTGGTTCTATTAAAGTCCAGGGAATTGATGTAGTAAGAGAGCCGGAAAAGATTAAGACCCTGATTAATTATATGGGACAAAACCCTTATGCTCTCTGGCACCTAACCGTAGAGGAAGCTATCTTCTATACCGCTTACTTGAGGGGGACCTCCAAGGAGTCTGCAAGAGCAAGGACGCAAAGCCTGCTAAATAGGCTGGGGATAAAGGAGTATCAAAAGAAACTTTTGGGTGAACTTTCGGGAGGGATTCTTAAGCTTTGCAACTTTGCTATGGCTATGGTTGCTGAGAGTTCGATTTTGGTCTTGGATGAGCCGACAGCCGGGTTAGACCCAATTAATAAGAAGGTAGTCTGGGAGATGATTTTTAACTTAAACAAGGAAAAAAGAGTTACCATTATTCTGGTTACCCATGATGTTTTAGAAGCAGAAAAGGTTTTAGAAAGAGTAGGTTTTATCAACCACAGCAAAATTATTGCTCTGGGAACGCCCGGGGAGCTAAAAAGAGAAGTAGATGACCGCCTGCGGATTGAATTGGTGCTTAAGCCTGATTATTATCTCTCAGAAGCAATTCGGGAGAGTCTGGAGAAGTATGGTGATTTGGTAGAAGTGCATAAAAACCACCTGATTATCTTTCCCCCCAAAAAAGAAGTCTTAAAGAGTGTAGAGGGAATAAACAATTTTTTAGGTTTTGGAGTAATTGATGACCTGCGCTTAACTACTACCTCCTTAGAGGATGTTTATATAAAACTTGGAGGTGAGAAGATTGCTTAAAATAAGAAGGTTGCTTAAAGAGGTTTGGGTCTTATTTGTGATGCAGTTTAAGACTTTCCGGCTAATGGGACCAATGGCGGTGGTAATCTCTGGCGGTCTTCCTTTAGGTCTAATTATCTTCTTAAAATTCTTCTTTAAACAAGCTACCCCGGAGATAATCCTTTTTATAATCTCTGGTAATCTTGTAATTAGCTTGATGAGTATTTGTATCATAATGTTAAGCCAGTCTTTAGCTAATATGAAGCAGATTAAGTCTTTTGAATACTACGCAGTATTGCCAATTAACAAACTCTCAGTAATTTTGGGTATTGTCCTTTCCTTTCTGGTAGTATCTCTGCCTGGTTTTGCCCTTCTCTTGATTATTGGTTCTTTAATATTTAATCTCTGGGTTCTCCCTCACCCGATGATAATTGTAGTAGCTCTCTTAACTGCTTTTTCTCTTACTGGAATAGGAGCAATAATTGGTGTTTATAGTCGCCATTTTATGCAGACAAATATTATCTCCCAAATAGTGGGATTTGGCTGTATTCTGGTCACGCCAGTATTCTTTAAGTTAGAAGCTCTGCCTTTACCTCTGCGCTACTTTGCTTACCTTTTCCCTACTACCTACTCTGCCGAGGCAATGAGGACTACCTTACAAGGAATTTGCAACCAGAAAGTCTTAATTGACCTGCTTATTTTAACTCTCTTCACCCTGTTCTCCTTTTACCTAACCGCAGTAAAGCTTAAGTGGAGGGAGAATTAAAATGGTTGGATAGTTGGAAGGAGTGTAAAGCGAAAGCTTTACATGGTGGGATAGTTGATGCTCGTCCCTGATTTGTAATCCTATTGGTAGGAGGGCATTTATGCCCGATACAATCGTGCCTGTAGGAGGGCATTTATGCCCGATACAATCGTGCCTGTAGGAGGGCATTCATGCCCGATACAATCGTGCCTAAAGGCACTCCTACCGGCACTCCTACCAGGCAGAAGAACCGAATTAGTTTGGAGTCATAAGAATGAGTCTTTTTGAGACAGTAAGAATTGCCCTTTCATCTTTGGGAAATAATAAGCTCCGCTCTGGCCTGACGATGTTAGGGATTATTATTGGAGTAGCGGCAATCATTATGGTGATCGCTATTGGTCAGGGGGGAAGAGCCCTAGTAGTTAGTGAATTAGAGGGGATTGGCTCTAATCTTCTCTGGGTTTACCGAGAGAGGGGATATCCTCCAGGGAAGAAGGACTTGACTTTCCAGGATTCAAAGGCTATCTCAAAGCTTTGCCCTTCGGTAAAGAGAGTAACTCCGGTAATGTTTGTGGTCGGGGAGGTCCTCAGCGGTGAGTTTTATGAAAATAGCCAGGAGACTCTTTTGGTCTCTACTGTTAGTAGTTTCCCTTTAGTTAGAAAATCAAAGGTAGAAAAAGGGAGGTTTATCCTGCCTTCTGACCTAAAGAAAGGGGAAAAGATTTGTATTTTAGGAGAAGAGATGGGAAGAAAAGCCTTCGGCGAAGGTAATCCTCTGGGAAAGGACATAATTATTGAGGGAGAAAAATTTACGGTAGTAGGAGTAATGAAGAAAAAGAAGAAGGGAATAATCGCCCAGGATATTATAGATAATGAATCAATCTTTATCCCCATTACCACTGCTCAAAAATTAGTAAACATAAGAATAATTGATTTAATTTATGTCCAGGCAAAGTCTGCAGATTTGGTTAGGAAGACAGCAAAGAAGGTTACTCAAATTTTAGAAGAGAGGCATAAAGCAAAGGGAGGTTTCGGCATTCAAGTCTTAGAAGAGGCAGTAAACTATTATAAGATAATTACCGCTATCTTTGCTCTGCTAATTGCCAGCATTGCGGCTGTCTCTTTAATTGTCGGAGGAATCGGGATTATGAATATTATGTTAGTCTCGGTCAGTGAGCGGACCAGAGAGATTGGACTGCGTAAAGCCTTAGGGGCAAGAAGGAAGGATATCTTAATTCAATTTCTTATTGAATCAGTAGTCTTAAGCATTATTGGTGGTTTTATTGGCATCTTAGCTGGTATTGGAGGGTCATTATTTATCTCCAAGATAGCCGCTACCTTTATAAAAGAGATTCCTCACTGGCCAAGCCCGGTATCTTTAAAATCTATCCTTTTAGCCTTCTTCTTTTCAGCCGCAGTAGGAATATTTTTTGGGCTCTATCCAGCAAATAAAGCCTCCAAACTTCCACCTACCGAGGCTTTAAGGTGGGAGTAGAGGCGGCATTCTGCAAACGCCAAATGTCAAATACCAAAGCCCAAATGACAAATCAAGCTCAAAATCCAAATAATGTCAAATTAAAATCGTGCCGGTAGGAGGGCATTTATGCCCGATATTATTGATAATGTAATCGTGCCTGAAGGCACTCCTACAGGCGAGGATGTCCCGCTGATTGTTGAAATTTAGGTGGCGGTTCCGCCCCTAATTATGATATAATAGGGGCAAGAAAACAAATTCCTGAGCCTGTCAGGAACAGGCTTAAAAACTTGTAGGGGTTGGATTTATCCAACCCGTCGGGTTCAATAAATTGAACCCCTACATTTAAAGGAGGAACCGCCATGCGTAAGTGTAGCAGAAAACAAAAGAAAATGCAAGTAGAAAATGGGGCTAGCGAAGGGCAGAGAGGAGTGCGTCTTCCCGGAGGTGAAGTGATTATAAATGCCCGAGCAGAGTTATTGGAGACAGCGGTAGAGGCTGGGTTTCAGGTGGTGAAGGCAATGCTGGAGGAGGATGTAGAGAATCTTT
>Ga0066636_10003280_pt1 | contig 10355 bp, 13 predicted proteins | sample CryGeyCG2014_080_2_FD_62736 | JGI IMG/M metagenome (GOLD analysis project Ga0066636, IMG submission 62736) | Groundwater microbial communities from aquifer - Crystal Geyser CG07_land_8/20/14_0.80 | ecosystem: Environmental > Aquatic > Deep subsurface > Groundwater | place: USA: Utah: Grand...
TTAGAATTACTTGTTCCATTATCATAAGTATCAAAATACATTGAGGCAGCGGTATTAGACGCCGCTATATGTATTAGTGAATTTGCTACGGGAGTTATGTTGCTAATACAAAATTGACCTGAACTGGAAACTTTAGCTAATATATTTCCTGCTGAACCCTGCCATTCCTGGAGATTACCTGACTGTGCGGCCGCGCCTTTGAGGGTCAGGACTGGCTTAGCCGCCCCCACAGAATTATTGATATAAAGTTGTCCAAGCGATGAGGTTGTATCTCCTGAAACCCCCAATTCCATATATCCACCGGTATAATGCTTGAAGCCATATTCGCCGATTTTGCCCCAGTTTGCCTGCCCTGACTTGCCGCCAACTACCCATAAATTACTATCACCATAACCACCAATAATCTCTGGGTATCCTCCCGGAACCTGATATTGTATGGTGGCATTAGTGGCAAAAGTTCCTATTCGCCAATATCCTGCCCCATCCCAAGTAGTATAATGGACTAAATTATTATCTTTGTCATAACAATCTTGAACATGAGCCGTGCCAGCTCCGCCGCCTTTTAGGGTAAGAGGGACAACATCGGTAGCTGAAGTAACAGATATAGAACCAAGATTAGTAGCTGGTGTATAAGTTATACTACCATCAAAATTATCCGTTAATGTAGTATTCGGCATTTCAAGAACCTTAAATCTACCTGAGGGAGTATGATCAACCTCTCTTATTACTAAAGGTTTTCGTCCTGCGCTCCCATCTGGCTGTCCATATAATCCAGCACAAAAAAAGATTATAAGACAAAACCATACAAATAAGATTATTTTTTTAATCATACAGCACTTATCCTACACTTTTCGCCACCTGTTGTAGCTTTTACATAAACTTCAATAGCACCAGAACAAGGTATATCTTTATATTCTCCACCCGCAAGAGTGTAATGTAAAGTTGCTCCATCAAAACTTACTTGTACTGAGTCGGTATCACTATCATTTATTAGAGAAAGTTTACTTGCAGCAAATCCAAACGAAATCTTAACATATAAAGTAGTTGTAATATAATCATTAAAATAGTAATTTCCCGTAGCTTGTCCAGATATTGTATTCTGTCTTACTGTCATTGCACCGTCTCTTTCCTACAATTAGCGCATAGATATTTAGGGTGTAAAGCCTCTACAATTACATGCTTTATTTCTGCATTTGTAACAGTTTTATTTTCTATAATAGCATTAGTTACATGAACATCTTTTGTTATTACATTAATTTCTTCTCTTTGTATATGTTTTATAACAGGTATTTCTATAATCTTTTCTACAAATTTTGGTATTTCATATTCCTTAGTTATATACTTAGGTATTTCATAAATTTTTTCAACATACTTAGGGATTATATACTCTTTTCCTATAAGAATAGGCTTTTCATAAGTCTTATTCTCATATTCAATTTTAGGTACTTTATATACTATTTCCTCTTTAACAAGAATATAATCGGGTATCTCTTTTTTAATAAAAACTGGTACATTAACCTCATAAGGTATCTCACAAATTTCTACTATACCCTCAACCCGAGTTATTTTCTTTTCCATTAAAGAATCCTCTCATATGTTACTGATAATGTTCCGTTTTGTGTGCCTATTTGTATAACTCTAAACTGTGTTATATTTATTGCATTTTCTACAACTAATATATCTCCATGCGCTAATAGATGCCCTACTGTAGTTGTTGGGTTGCCTCCATCATATCTATAACGCATTTGTCCACCTGTAGCAGTTATTACTGCTCTAACACCGCTATGTTCTCCTACTCTCCAGGTTGCAGCAGTAAAACCTATAGCAGTATTAGCTACTGTAATAGTTTCATGAGCATAACCATCACCTGAGAGTATTTGTCTTGCCTTACTCATTTATCACCTCATTATTCTTTATAATAAAACATGAAATTATAAAAGCTAAAGTAAACCATAATCTTAATATTTCAAAAGGATATTCTATAAAACATAATAATAATAAAAAAAGTATAGCAAGAAATTCTTTATTAAAATTAAGTTTTCTAATTAAAAGTAGTCTTTCTGAGCGATAATATGAATATCAAACCAGCTAATATAACGAGCAGAAAAATTTCTTCTGCTCATTATGATTTTAAATCTTAATCGTTCTAATTCTCTTTTTAAAGCCCTTTCGCTCCAGAGAATATAATGTTCACGGGATTTCCAATGGGGAAAACCCACTATTCCTTCCTTATTTATTGCATCTATATCTGGAGTAGAAATATAAAGTACTCCAGAAAAAGATAATAAATTATAGGCTTTTTTTAAAGCAGCTATAGGATCGCTAAAATGCTCAAAAACATGAGACATCCATATTAAATCAAACTCTCTCTTTATTTCTTTTTTATTAACCCCAACAAGTTTATCTAAAATTGTCTGGTCTATCTTAGGGCTAAAATCATATGTCTGAAAATCACCTTTATAAATATGCCCTTTACCCTTAATCTCTTTGTTTATATCTATACCCCAGGTTAACCAACCTCTATCTTCAAAATATTTCATAGAGGCTGGTATAGCAAAACCTACATCTAACATCATGCGGCCATAAGTAAGTTCTTCTATAATAGGTGCATAAGTTCTTGCCGCATGTATATTATGTTTATATCCATCTTTAGCATCTTCATAAAATGCCAGATATTTTGCATCATAGCACTCATGCTTCGGTTGTCTATCCTGGAATATAACTCCACATTGACAATTATACCATTGTGCCTTATGACCAGTATCGAATTCTTCTATACAATAAACATTATTTGTACTTACATTACAGATAGGACAGCACTTAGGTATTATACCTATTTTGCATTCTTTTGATTCTGTAGCCATTTATCATATACCTTTTTTATAGTATTATAAATCTTTTGAGGTGCTATTCCTACAGCCATGCACCATGCGGCTTTTGTAACATATTCTATAGGGCACTGAATACCATGTTCATAAATTAAACGAAAACAAGGAGAACATGCACATTCAGCTTCTATAGAATAATCATTAAGAAAGTATTTAGTTATATTCTCTTTAGTAGTATGCCCCAATAATCCAATTTTAGGCGTATTAAAACATCCACTCGCATGAAGCACACCAGTATCAGGCGCTATAACCAAATTAACAAATTTAGTAAGACATATAGCTACTCTAATATCAATCTCTCCAGCTAAATGAGTTATACTATCATCACTTACAGTTTCTAAAAGCTTGCATTTATAATCACCTGTTGTAATAAAATGAATATCTGAAAATTCTTTTATACACTCAGCTATAACAAAGTCTACCCAGGGATATACTTTTTGCTTTCCGCTGCCACTTAATTGCCAAAGAATATTAAAATTAGCCGGTTGTATAATTTCTTTTGCTTCTTTTTCTTCTATAGAAGAAAATTGTAGATTAGGTCGTTTATCACAACCAGTAATATCAGCCCATTTTTCTGTAACATCATAATAGTTTCTATTACATAAAACCTTGCGTTCTTCTTTAGGATAGATATATGCAGAGTTTGTCGGGTGTAGGGCTACATTACATTCTATACTCTTAGTAAAGTTTATAAACTTATTTGGCTTATAAACTCTTTTTAGTTCATTCCAATAATCTCCCAGCTTTTCTTTAGGCATAGAATTATCTTTATAAGGTATGAATTCATCAATATAAGATGTGTATTTGAATACATTCATACCAGTTTCACCTGTATGAAGTATATTATAATATCCAAGCTCTTTCAACCGCTTAAGCACAGGTGTTATGATCAGCATATCACCGATAGCACCTAATCGTATAATTAGGCAAGTTTTCTTTTTCATCTTGTATACTCTATTATCTTAGCTGGAGTCCCATAAATTGTCTTACCATATTCTACTAATTTAGTAACTACGCTTCCAGCACCAATTAACGCATATGATTTGATAATAATATCTGGAAGAATAACAGAACCTGCACCTATAGAAGAGTCATCTTATTAATATCTTCATATATTGTTCTATAATTAGTTATTCTCTCTCCAACCATTCTATGATATATTTTATCTTCTCTATATTTGTCATAAGCACTATTCGTATTATGTCTATGGTCTATAATAATATCTGGTATAGAATAACACTTAACGTTTAAAGGTAAATCTAAATAAAAGGGAATATGATCAGCTCGTTTTAGCTCATCTCTCCACTTAATATTATTCTTTTTCCACACTTCTTTAGAACCCATTATAAAACTTGGCAACATTCTACAAGAAATACAATTAATACCATTAATCATTTCAGAAGGTGCATTCTTACCATAGTAATATCTTGTTAGAACCCTACCCTGTTTTTCATTATAAGATACTTCTATATGCCCATACCCTAATTTTATGCTTCCTTTTTTATTACTTATTTGTCCGCCTACAACAGCTATATCATTTGCAGAAGATATAACAGCTAACATTTTTTTCAAATCTGTATATTTAGTAAAAATAAAGTCATCATCGCATAAAACAAAATAAGGTGTTTCGCATAAAGATATAAGATAGTTCTTCCCTACTGCTAAACCAGAATAAAATGGCAGTTTATATATTATCGCACTAGGACAATATTCTAAATATCCATCATCACAAATTCGTATTACTATATGTGGATAAAACTGTCTTATACTATTAACAAGTCTCATCACGCATTCCGGTCTCAAAAAGCTTTTTATGAGTATTTCAATTGGCATTGTTTTCTCCAATAAGCTTTTATTTTCTTAAAAACAACAATACAAGACTTATACTATTTCTACTAAGTATAAATATCTTATTTTTTATATTCTTCGATTGCTCTTGCAACTGGTTCATATACTTTTCTATAATCATAATTATTTACTATAAACTGTCTATACTCTTCAGGCTTATAAGGTTCTTGATATATTCTTTTTAAGTCATCAAATGTAGTCCATATATACTTTTCAGGAAACTGATATTCTACTCCAGGATATCTATGTATTAAGGGTTTACATCCCGTTGCCATAGCTTCCAGAATATTCATTGGATGCCCCTCAACAAGAGAAGAACTAAATATATACTTCTTATTTTTAAGAAAGTCCAAAACAAATTTGTGGCTATTATGATACCCCTCAGAATACCAGGTTGATTTCATATAAGGTGCTATATTATTAAGATATAATTCTATACGATTTGATTGTATTTTTCCTATATGATACAACTGAACTAATGGATCTATCTTTTGTAATTCTGCTATAGCATGAGCAGCTAACATCTCTCCCTTTTTATGGTCAATACTAGCTATCCATGCAATATTATGATTATGTTCTCTTTTAAATAAAGTCCACTCATCTAAATCTATACCATTTTTAATAAAAGTAGGCTGGATATAAGAAACTTGCTTTTTAAATAACTCATAATGTGATTCATTCAGCATAAATAATCGTTTTACATTATTCCAGTTAATATCTTGCACTGAACCTCTAACATCATTAAAAACTTCATAAGAACGGTGTATAATAAATAAAGGCTTGTTAAATTTAGACAATATATTAGCCCATCCAATGGCCCACATACAAAGTATTACATCACACCAATCATAATCTATCTCAAAATCTTCTTTGCGCCCTATTAACCATTTAACCTTATGCCCTCTTGATTCAAGATATTTAGTCCAATAAGGTATCCATGTATTATTCCAATTACTAGCACAAAGTATTTTCATATTTTCTCTTTAGATTCCAAAGGATGTAATTTCTTCTTAGCCATAAATTCCCATCGAGCCAATACTTGTTTCATTTTTTCTATCTTCTTATCATTATTACAAAGATAGTAATGCCAAAAGTATTCACAATCTTTTTGCCCTAAATCTATAAGTTTATTTTTAAGAGTTGTATACTTTAAACCATACTTTGCTATATTATAGGATAATACATAATCATCTATAAAATGGCTTCTATCTATATTCTTAGTTTCCTCTGGTGCGATGGGATAAATCTCATTAACTAAGCTTTCTAATGTTTCATCCGGAGGTTTCCATAAGTCTATACATAAATCACTTGCTATTGTAAACCAATTACAACAACCTATACTTCGCCCATCTCTTAAAAAATATCTATTATTTCTAAATCTTCTTGTAACTGGGTCGCTCCCCCACTGCATTACCGTATCTTTTGGTATTAAAGTTGTAATATCCATTAAATCTGGATGTATAAGAGCATCTGAATCAATATATATATTCCAATCATTTTCCATTTGTTGCGCTAACTCATATATTTGAAGTTTCTCATATACTACCGGCATATCTGGAAACTTTCTATCTTTTATAATATAAAAATAAGCACCTATTTTCTCTGCATACTTACTAATAAGCGGATATGTTATCTCTCTAATGTTCTGGTCATAATTATCTATATTAAGAGTAAATATAGTTTTTTTAATCTTTTTTTGCCACATTTATCTACCAATCAGAAAGCTCTTAAGATGAATGCATTTTTTTATTCTTACAATTTTTATAAACAAAGTTATTAACTATTGTCCCTACTCCATTATACTTATAACGTTAACTTAGACAATTTTTAAGTAAGTCCTCAACTATATGAATATGCTTTTCCATAGTAAAATCAAATCTTTTTAAGAATACATTTCGCTGGCATTGTTCTCGTTCGTCCCAACGAGTTTTAATTTCATCAATAGTTTTGACTGATATACCTATACCATGTTTTTCTATGAAATTACCTGATTCCTTAGCGTTTAATGCTATAATAGGTATACCACCAGCCATATACTCGAAAAGTTTATTAGGCATAGCTAAATCCCATTCTCTAAATTGGTCTAAGTTACCGCATATCCCCCAATCATGAAACCCTAATGTCTTTATAAGATTTTCATAGGATTTACCTTTATGCCATATAGCAATTGGCTCATAAATACTCTTTAATTCTTCATTTCTATCATTTAACGGACAATATATATGAAATGGTATTCCATTTTTATTTAATTCTTTCGCCAGTTTATCCATTTTAGTATAGTTCATAAAGTCTGGACTCGAGGGAATATCAATACGCCCTTGATAGACTATTCCACCCTTACGAACCCAAGCTATATTGTCATAGAAATGCTCATTTACATATGGAGGTAAAACAACAATAGGTTGTTTAGATAGCAAAAACTCTCTCTGGAGAATCTCCTTACAAGTTTCTGATGGAACAACGAGTGCGTCAGCCCAGTTAAAAGCTAATCTTTCTTCTGCCGACTGTAATTCAGGTTCTTTCGAACGCCAAATCTGGGCATCGTGTATATCTAATACAACCTTTTTATTAGAAAGAACTCGTTTTATTTCAAAAAGAACCCATGAGGGTTCACTTGCCGCATATACTATATCTACATCTTTATATAATAAGAGTGCATTTGCTAAACTATCTACTTCTCCATTATAATAAGTAGTGGTTCTGACATTAGGATAACCCGAAATCCGCTTAGTTATTAAGTGTACTTCATGTTTTGCTCCTAAAGCAAGTAATTGTTTAAGTGTTCTTATACAACTTCGTTCTGATACAACTAAAATCTTCATACAGTCTCATATTTAGAAACTGTCTATATAGTATCGGGGAAGGGACAAAATGTCCCCCCCCCTACCATACTTTAACTATGCGCTATCTCCAGCATCAAATTGTTCTGCCACATCAACAAACCAAAAGAATGAGCCAGATGAACCAGCCTCAACCAGATTAAATGCAACTGAACGACCAGCTGCCACTGTAGTAGCAGTAATAGTAGCACCAGTTGCATCCCCCGCAATAAGACTTTGTTCTCCACCTGACAGATTCCAGTTACCTAAAGCTGTACCTTCTTCTGTTTCAAGAACAGTTTGTGCTGTTGTGGAAGCCCTGCATAATGTTGCCCACGGGATAATACCAAACTTGTATATCTTAGTTTTCGTATTAAAACTAATTATACCTTCCTGTTTACCCGTTACAGCAAAATCATGCGCTTTGCCAGCAACAATTCTTCTTTTTAATCCATACTTAGGGTCTGAATAATTCATATTATTCTCCTTATAAAGATGTTAAGTGGATAATATGTTCCTCAGAATCATCACTGTAATCCCAAGTTTTCACAAAGCCACCTAAGTAATACCAAGCTATAGCCTGGTCTCTACCAAAATCTTTCGGTAGATCAATCCTGACATCCTCTGGTATAACAATAGCTTCTCTTACAGCATCGCCACCAAAGAACACCGCTTCACCGTCTACAGAACCACTACCAAGTGTATTCTTCAATACATTAGTTTCTTCTATAAAACGGCAACCATAATACAAACCAACTTCACCCGTAAATAAAGGTCTTGCATTAGTCTGCATTATCTTAGCTTCAAAGAAATCATAGAGACCTCTTATTGAGTTGGTAGAAGCGATACAAATATAATTCTCACCATCATAACGAGGAATTAATAAAGTACCTTTCATCCTATCAACAACATCTCTTGCATTCTTATCAGACATTGAACCTGAGGAAGTAGCCGAAGCTGTTCCTGAAGTACTAAATGATGTAATTGCTGTATTAGCTACAGTACATTTATTATCGGAAGTCTTGAACTGAGCCGCAGCTGCAGAATCAAGCACTTTCGCCATATCATTTCTCAATACTGTCTTTATATTGTCTGGTACACTAACCTGCGCTAAAGTTTGAGCCTTTAACGTAAAAGGTATAGCATTACCATACTCAGTAACAGATATTGAACCCTGGGTAATAGTAAAATTTCTCTTAGGTATAGTAGCGGTTTCTGAAAGCGTGCCACCAGCCGTAGAGATATTGCTAATCTTATCGAATAAGACTGTATCACCACGGTTTTTACCTATAGCATTTTCCATATCCACAAACTGTCTAAATTTCATTAAAGGCTGGGCTCTATGCCTAATATCCTTTGAAAACTGGTCAGAATGTAAATATCCACCCAGAGAGTCGGTCATCCATACTTGTTGTCCCATAAATTACGTCCTCTCGGAAATAAACTTCTTTCGTTCGCTTAAATATTCTTCAATCTTATCATTCTCTGTTTGAGGTCTAATTTCAGTTGTTTCTTCTTTTTCAGTAGAAGGAGAAGTCAAAGAATATTTGCGTCTTTCTTTATCTAATGCTCTCTTAAGAACATCTTCTTTATTACTACTTGCTGGTGATTTATCTTTTCTTCGCTTAAGAACTTTAGCTAAAGCGTCAGCTACCGCGAGCTCTTGTCCACCAAGTTTATTATATCTTTTCCTCAACTCTGGTTCTTCAGAGTTATACAGTTTAGTAGCAGTACGGAATAACAAGCTCTTATTATCGTTTAGGTCAAGTTCTTGTCTTGAACCTTTATAGATTTCAGGCTCGTCTGGGTCAGAAAGATGAGAATAGTTATCCTTAACATACTTCCACTCTGTAGTCTGCTCTTTTATCTGCTCGGCTACTCGTTTCTGTTCATTAGTATATTCTTTCCTTAGAGCATCAACCGTTTGCTTATTATAAGTCTTCATTACTTCCCAAACAAGCTCTTGGTCGCCTTCTTCCATACCTTTTTTAAGAGCTTTAAATAACTCTTGTTCGGTATAGACTTTCTCTTCGGCTTCTTCCTCTACTTTTTTTCCCTCATACTTCTCTAATTTATCTGTCAATTCATAAACTTTAGCGGTAAGCTTATCAATACGCTTCTGCCAACCAGGCTTTTTAGCCTCAGATATATCTTTTCCATCTAAGTCATCAGTTTCTATAGAAGCAGGTGTTTCTTCTGTGGGTTCTGATGTTTCCATTTTCTGTTTCGTATCTAACGATTCAGTTTCACCTATTTTTGTTTCAACAGCTTGTTCCGAAGTTACACCTTTTGGCGCAGCCTCAGTTGTAGCCTCTGTCGTAGCTAATGTAGTTGTTTTTTCTGGCATTTTATTGCCCTTTCTCAGAGTTTATAGTTCCCAGAAACTTTACAGAGTTTTAGATTTCTCAGAAATCTTTTTTATTATTAAATTAGAAATAGCAAGAATACTACTACGCACTTTTCTATTTCTTTCTAAAAATACCCTCAAACCTTTCTTCATAACATTTTGAATAACCTAATCGAGACACAGAATGATTATTATTATCAAATCCACATTCTTTATCTAACTCTATTAGCGCTTTCTCACCATCTCTAAGCTTACATTGATTACGCAAACTGTTAAGTATATTAGTCTGCATATCTATATTCTTTGCCTTAAGTTTGCTAAAATGTTTGACTTTCTTCTTAACAACTTCATAATCCATGCCAATCTTAGCCATTACTTTCTTCTCTTTTTCTTTTTCTTACCCTTACAAGGCATTTTTACTCCTATCATAAGAACTAATCTGTTGCTTAACAG
>Ga0066636_10003284_pt1 | contig 10350 bp, 9 predicted proteins | sample CryGeyCG2014_080_2_FD_62736 | JGI IMG/M metagenome (GOLD analysis project Ga0066636, IMG submission 62736) | Groundwater microbial communities from aquifer - Crystal Geyser CG07_land_8/20/14_0.80 | ecosystem: Environmental > Aquatic > Deep subsurface > Groundwater | place: USA: Utah: Grand...
GCGTCCGCAAAACTCGGAAATGGAATCGTTGTTCCAAAGTCTCTAAGAACATCTTCAATAGACGATATAATTTCGGACCCGACAATCGATACTGTTATTGAGCTTATTGGCGGAACCGGCATTGCGCAGGATGTAATAATCCGAGCAATAAAAGCGGGGAAGAATGTAGTCACTGCGAATAAAGCGCTTCTTGCAAAACACGGCAAAAAGCTTTTTCTCTTAGCAGGCCGCGCAAAAAGAGAAATCGCGTTTGAAGCCGCTGTAGCCGGAGGAATTCCCATTCTGTCTGCAATTCGAGCGGGACTTTCAGCGAACAAAATAGAAACAATTTACGGAATTCTGAATGGAACAACCAATTTCATCCTCACAAGAATGACTGAGACAGGATGCACTTTTAGCTCTGCTCTGCTTGAAGCGCAAAGGCTTGGTTTTGCCGAGGCAGATCCTACTTTGGATATTCAAGGCTACGACGCCGCGCACAAGATTCAACTCCTTACTGCGCTTGCATTAGGAATAAACGTGGATATGAAAAATATTCCCGTTAGAGGAATTCAAGATGTGAGCGATATAGATATCAGTTACGCAAAACAGTTGGGCTGTAAGATAAAATTAATCGCAAGCGCAAAAATTACTCGAGCAGGAATCGAGATTGAAGTTGCTCCGACTTTAATTTCAAACGCGCATCAACTCGCGTCGGTTAATAATGAAATCAACGCTGTTTTTGTCGAAGGCAATATGGTCGGCCAGCAGATTTTTGTCGGAAAGGGAGCAGGAAGATATCCTACCGCTTCGGCTGTAATATCTGATTGTCTCGAATTAGCTTCAGGCGGCGGCAGAAAATATGTTGATTGCATGAATAATGCGAAATCAATGCTCACTGTTCCAAAGGAAAAATATGTTTCAGAATTTTATCTGAGAATTTCTGCATCCGATAAACCCGGGGTTTTAGGAACTGTAACCGGAGTATTAGGCAAAGAAGGCATCTCGATTAAATCTTGCGTTCAGCTCGAGTCGAATGAAGTTGGAGCTCCGGTCCCTATTGCGTTGATGACTCACAACACTTCTCTATCAAAAATTGAAGCGGTAAAAAAACGCATCGATGAGCTTTCTGTTATTAAAGCTAAAACCGTCTTCTTCTCAGTGATAAAATAAATCAATGTCAGGCAGAAAAGTTTTCCTCATTATCGATGGAGCATCGGACGATCCTATAGATCAACTTCATGGCAAAACTCCTCTCGAAGCCGCGTATAAGCCCAATATCGATAGACTAGCAAAAATTGGTGAAGCGGGACAATTATGGACAATCCCCGATGGTTTGATTCCTGGAAGCGACGTCGCCAACCTCATGCTTCTTGGTTATGATCCTACCGAGTTTTATACAGGCAGAGGACCGCTCGAAGCTGCTTCGATGAATATTGAGCTTTGCGAAGGCGATATCGCCTTTCGAGTTAATACAGTATCGATCTCTGACGACAACAGAATGAAAGATTATTCTGCAGGACATATCTCAACTGAAGAGTCTCGAAAAATTATAGAATCCATGAAACCTTTAGTTGATTCGCTCGGAGGAATGCTTTATCCCGGAGTGCAGTATCGACATTTGATGAGACGCAGAGATGGTTTTGAAATTAGAACATTCCCTCCTCATGATTTCATCGGTACTCCAATAGCGGAACTTATGCCCGGCGGTGTTATTGGAGAAATTGTCAATGAGTCCAGAAAACTTTTAATTAATCATCCTGTAAATATTAGGCGCAGAGAAAATGGAAAGAATACTGCAGACGCGCTTTGGCCGTGGGGGCAGGGGAGAGCGGTAAAACTTCCGACGCTTAGAGAACGCTATGAGGCAAAAGGCTCTTTGATCTCCGCAGTGGATTTGATTCGAGGAATCGGAGTTCTTGCAGGTTTTCGCATTTTGAAAGTTCCGGGAATTACAGGATATTTCGACACAAATTATCGCGGCAAAGGTGAATTTGCAGTTGACGCTTTAAAATCCGGCGACGATGTAGTTGTCATTCATGTCGAAGCTACGGATGAAGCTGGTCACGAGGGTGAAATTGATGAGAAAGTTAAAGCTATCGAAGCCGTAGATAAGGAGATCGTAGGCAAACTGCTAGAAGAGATATCCGACCTTGCAATTGCGATTACGCCTGATCATCCCACTTACTTGAAGACCGGCAAACACGGTTCTTCACCTGTGCCATTCTTATTTGCTGATACTACAAAACCGGTCCGCGGCCCCGAGCTCTATTGCGAAAGAACCTCTTTGGTCAAACCGATAAAAGGATCAATTCTTTTCGACAGACTGATGAATGCGTAACTATTATTTAAGGATTTACATAATTAACGTGGAGGGAGATGGATTCGAACCATCGAAGGCGTAAGCCAGCGGGTTTACAGCCCGCCCCATTTAGCCACTTTGGTATCCCTCCAGAGCATTTCAAAAAAAGATGAGGTTGAATTATCTAAAATTTTTCTGTTCTATGCAATAGTTTCCTATTTTTTAAAATGCTTATGCTCATATTAAGGTTTAAGATAAAATGACATAACACTGTCGGCACCGTTCCGTTCCACTAACATGTGTATTTCGGTAGCGCTCTTCATCTTATTCCACACCTCTGTGCTTCGTTCAAGTGAATCGAGCTGTTGCCCGTTTACTGCCTTTATTATGTCGCCTGGCTGTATGCCCATCTTTTTTACAATAGTGTTGTCAGCTACTTTCATAACTCTAAACCCAATGATTTTGCTTTCTCGAACTTCAGGCAGTATCTGCGTCTGCCCGAGCAGTTCCTCCGCAACACTTACTGAAGCATTAATTTCGGAACGTGATAATGCGATTCCAGTTTCAGTTCCATTTGGAGCTGTTTTTACCTCCTGAATTGCAGGCCCTTCGTTAGACATTACTCCAAGATAAAGCCGACGTTTTCCATGAGCTCCGATTAAAATTACCGCATCGTTTTCAACTCTTGCTAAATGTTCAGAAGAGCCGAAAATTCTATCACCAAGCCGAACCAGAACTGCAGAATCACCGGCTTCGTTCTTAATTATTGCCGCGGATTGCCGGCCTGAGTTTATTACTCCAGTTAAAAGATACTTTCCGAGCGGCTCTGCCGCAGTGTTTATAGGAACAATTTTTCCAACAGCATCATTTTCTTCTTGGACCTTGAAGAGATTGATATCGCCTTTCAGCGTATGCTCGAAAGGATTTATTGAAAAGATAGAAGGCTGAAATTTTGAATCAATAAATATTTTTCGTGTAAGTTTGAATGCAATCACCGCAGAAATAAGAACAGCAATTGCAATTCCCATAAATGCCGCTGAAAATAATGTTTCAAACTTTTTCATGGTAAAAGAATAGAGGAATATTTTTTTAAGTCAAAAGGCTCTTGACATCAAATTTGTGTCTGATAAATTTTCGAATTCTGAAAGGAGTCAATTATGGCAACAGCAATTTGTGAAATATGCGGTAAAAAATATGGAACTGGGAATAATGTAAGCCACTCGAACCATAAGACGCATCGACAGTGGAGAGCAAATTTGCAAAAAATCCAAGTTAAACTCGCCAATGGCGGAGTTGTATCGGCTAAAGTCTGCACGAGATGTATTAAATCTAATCGTATTGCTAAAGCTTAATTTACAATACCAAACTGTAAATTTTAAAGTATTATTTTCTATTTATCTTTGAATTTTATTTAACTTTAGATATACTCCTCAAGATATGTTGGATTTTGGTTTTGAAATACCGCCTTTTGGCGTTACCCCTGACCGAAGAATGGTTTTTCTGCATAAGCAATTTGCCGATGCTTATTCTGCTCTGGAAGATGGAATCTTATCTGGAAAAGGATTCATCGTTGTAACCGGTGAAATTGGCGCAGGCAAAACTACTCTTCTTAGAAGCTTTCTTGCTGACGAGCATCCTGACCTAGAAACTGCTGTTATATTGAATACCGAGCTCGATGCCGACGGACTTTTACGAGCCATTGCCGAGGACCTTGGAATTAAAATCAAAGAAACTTTTGATAGGAAAAAGATCATCGATGCGTTAAACTCTCATCTACTCGATACGTTCTCGAAAGGGAAACAAACTGCGATATTCATCGATGAAGCTCAGAATCTTAATTTTGAATCGTTAGAGGTTCTTCGAATGCTTTCTAATCTCGAAACTGAAACTGATAAACTTTTGCAGATAGTTCTCTTCGGGCAAAACGATTTGAGAGATACACTTGCTAAGCCTGAACTGCTTCAACTACGTTCCAGAATTGCTGTGCACAAGCATCTCAAGCCGCTCGAGCTTAATGAAACAAAGAATTATATTATTCACCGCCTTTCAGTTGCTCAGCCTTCTATTCCTATCAACTTCACCGATGCCTCAATTAAGCGGTTACAGAGGGCTTCGGGAGGAGTTCCTCGCGTAATTAATATTCTCGCCGGTATAGCATTAGATGCGGCTTCAGAAGAAGATGTTTCTTCTGTTGAAGCTGAACATGTGAGAATAGCAGAAGATGAATTCAAGTATCTTGAACCTCCTGCCGCAGTAGATAAAAAACCGTTTCGTTTCTTGACTGTCATTGCATGGATTCTAGTTGTTGCAGTGATTGTAATGATTGGATTGAGATTTAGAAAACCTGAAACTTTTGTTCAGGTTCAAAGTCATCAAATCGCAGTTGCTGCTTCCGAAACCTCAAAGGTTATAGCGCTCTTTTTAAATGAAAATGGAATCGCCTTGAAGCATGATACTTCGGTGCTTGATTCTATTCGTGAATCTGCTCTTGCTCGTTCATACGGGCGGGAGTGGGTAGAAATACCTTCCGATATGAAACTTTTGAATGCTGTTGGACTTCCGGCTCTAGTTCCGATCGGTCGAGAAGGAAAAAGATCCTTTGCTGTTTTAACTTGGACGGATACTCAGGGTATTGCCAAACTCGTTCGGGCAGAAGGCAGTCTTCTTCTTTATGCTGACGAGATTGCATTAGATACCGGCGCGTCTTCTTCAATTCTACTGCCTCTTGATATCAAACTCCCTTACTTCATGATTGGCGATCAAGGAGAGGCAATTTCAAAATTGCAGCAGGCATTAACTTCTGCCGGATGTTACAATGGCGAGCTCAATGGAATTTTCGATTATGCTACTCGAGACGCTGTGATAAAATTCCAAGTTGAGAATAGACTGCCAATCGATGGTTTGGTAGGTCCTTGGACGGTCGGCTCATTTATAAGCAAGGGATTGTGGCAAAATTATTAGTGATCAATTTTGATGTTTTTATCGATCACTAATGAACATTTTTTATTTTATTGAGAATCGAATTCTTGCTTTTACAATTTGGCATGGAGTTTGCTCAATATTGAACGAGTAATAAATAGTCCGTCGAATAAATGGATAATAAATTTTGGAGGAATGGTATGACACCGGCAGAGATTACAAAGCTAATTAAGGAAAAGAATATTCAGTCTATTGACTTCAAGTTTCAAGATTTTCCAGGGCTATGGCAGCATTTTTCCATTCCTGTGCATGAAGAATATTCGGAAGAAATATTTGAAGAAGGATTGGGATTTGATGGTTCATCGATCAGAGGATGGAAAAAAATAAATGAGTCGGACATGCTTGTTATTCCCGATCCTTCAACTGCGTTTATCGATCCGTTTTTTGCCTGGCCCACTCTTTCTATGATTTGCAATGTGGTAATTCCTCAGACGAAAGAAAGATATGAAAGAGATCCTAGATCGATTGCTCAAAAAGCTGAACAATATCTCAAAGCGTCCGGTATTGGAGACACATGCTTCATGGGACCTGAAGCGGAATTTTTCATCTTTGACGATATACGATACGGTCAAAATCAGCGGGAAGGTTTTTATCACATAGATTCCATCGAGGGTCAGTGGAATACAGGCAGAGAAGAAAGCCCTAACCTAGGCTACAAGCCAAGGTATAAAGAGGGATATTTCCCTGCTCCGCCTACTGACAAGCTCCACGACCTCAGAGATGAAATGGTAAAGACAATGATAGAGTGCGGAATTAAGATCGAAAAACAGCACCATGAAGTTGCAACAGCGGGCCAGGCTGAAATTGATATCAGATTCGATTCGCTCGTCAATACTGCTGATAAGCTGATGCTCTTCAAATACATAATTAAAAACGTCGCGTACAAAAATGGTAAGACAGTTACGTTTATGCCTAAACCGTTGTTTCAAGATAACGGTTCAGGAATGCATACTCACATTTCGATTTGGAAAGCAGGCAAGAATCTATTTGCGGGCAACGGTTATGCAGGAGTTTCTGAACTTGCTCTTTTCTTTATCGGTGGAATATTGAAGCATGCTGACAGCTTGATAGCTTTGACAAATCCCACAACGAATTCATACAAACGCCTCGTGCCGGGTTTTGAGGCTCCGGTAAATCTTGCATACAGTCAGATGAACCGTTCAGCGGCGATACGAATCCCAATGTATTCCTCAAACCCTAAAACAAAGAGAATCGAGTTTAGATGCCCTGATCCTAGCTGCAACGCCTATCTAGCATTTTCAGCAATGCTTATGGCTGGGATGGACGGAATCGAGAAAAAAATTCATCCTGGCGAGCCTCTGGATAAAAATATTTACGATCTATCACCTGAAGAAAAGAAAAATGTTCCATCAACTCCAGGCAGTCTCGATGAAGCGCTGGAAGCGCTCGATAAGGACCATGATTATTTGGCAAAAGGAGATGTCTTCACTGAAGACGTAATTAAGGCATGGATTGAATATAAGATGAATGCTGAAGTGAATGAGCTTCGACTAAGGCCTCATCCGTACGAGTTCGCTCTCTACTTCGATCTCTGATTTCTATCACAGTTTCTCAGCCGATGGAGGGATTTGAACCCCCGACCAGTGGTTTACAAAACCACTGCTCTACCACTGAGCTACATCGGCGATGTGGAAATTAGATTTATTTTTTTGCATTTTGTCAATTGTCTTCTGCATCAACATAGGAAATTATTTCTTGAAGGTTGCTTCTTTTTCATAATAATTACATTATTATGCGAGTATTAATTGTAACTACCGAGTGCCAGCCGTTTGCATCAACCGGAATTCTAGGAGAGACTATTCCGCTTCTTGCAAAGGCACTTTACAATGAAGGCGTCGATGTACGAATAATTATACCGCGCTATCGAAGAATATCTACTGAAGGTCTTGCAGATATTTTGGGAGGGCTTCCGGTCCAAGTATCTTCCAAAACAGTTTACGGAAGAATCTATGAAGGAAAGCTTCTCGACAAAATCCCGGTTTATTTTGTTGACCAGCCGGAATATTTCGACCGTTCAGAATTATACGTTGAAAACCTAAAAAATTATTCGGACAATGCCGAGCGTTTCATTTTCTTTTCGCGCGCTGTTGTCGAATTCGTAAGCAAAGATATATTCAAACCGGATATTCTTCAATGCAATGATTGGTTCACAGGATTATCTCCGGTATATTTGAAGACCTTATACTCCGATACAATTCAGAAAGTCAAAAGTGTGATGACAATTCACAACATCGAGTATCAAGGCTTGTTCTGGCATTGCGATATGCATTTGACGTGTCTTCCATGGTCGCTCTTTACATTTGATAAGCTCGAGTTTCACGGCAAACTTAACCTTTTGAAGGGCGGCATAGTGCATGCTGATGCTGTGACTACAATTTCAGAGTCGTATGCTGAAGAAATTTTAACGAAAGAAAAAGGCTGTGGGCTTGACGAAACTTTGAGACTGCTTGGAAATCGCTTTGCAGGTATTCCGACTCTGCCGAGTGACTTACAGAAAAATCCATCTGATGTTGCCAAAAGATATATCAAATTATTTACAAAATTGCTGAACGATTGACAAAGAATGTTATTCCTTCTTACGAATGATGACGGCATAAGCGCAAAAGGCCTTATGCTTCTGGAAGCGCGTTTGCGCCAAGATTATGAAAAAAAGGGGAGAGCGCGAATAGTGACAGTTGCTCCGCAATTTCCTCAAAGCGGGGCTTCTCGAGCACTGACCGTTTATCGCCCTCTACGCTGTAATGAGATTGAAAAGGATAGATTTCAGATCGACGGCACACCTGTCGATTGTGTTCATTTTGCATTAAAGCTTTTGCTTAAATCCGAAGTCACATTTCTTATTTCAGGAATAAATAACGGACCTAATCTTGGAGATGATATTGCGTATTCAGGAACAGTTGGCGCGGCGCTCGAAGCTGCGCGCATGGGAATTCCTTCCTTAGCGCTTTCGCTTGTTTTCGATAAAAAAGAAATTCCAGATTTTTCGAACGCTGTAGAGTTCGGAATAAAAGCGGCGGAACTAATGATATCTAATCCTCCTCAAAAAGGTGTTGCAATATCGGCAAATATTCCTCAAGGAAAAATTAAAGGAATAAAAATAACAAAGCCCGGCAGAAGAATTTATTCTGACCGTATCGAAGTTAGAAAAGATCCGTTCGGAAAAAATTATTATTGGATGGCCGGCGACGGAACTCTTTCAGGAGTAAATGATCCTGGAACGGATTTTGAAGCGCTTAATTCCAACTGTATTTCAATTTCACCTCTCGACTCTAATTGTTTTGCGTCATATACTGAACTGGAATTATGGAAGAACTTATAGCCAAATATGAAGAAGGAGTAGAGGTAATCCGCGCAAAAGATCTGAAAGGCGGAATTGCTTTGCTGGAACCTCTTCTAAATTCCGCTATAGATTTTGCGCGCCGTGAGCATGCTCGCATGCTGATCGGTTATGCTTACAGCGATCTGCAACAGTGGGATAAATCAATCGAATATTTTAAGACTGCTATGCTGAATGACATCGAATGCCTTCCGGCGAGAACTGCTCTGGGGCATTCATATATTATGACGAAAAGATATGATGATGCGCTTGAGGCTTTTCGAACTGCGGTTCAACTTGCGCCTAATTCCGCTCAGGCTCACCACGGGCTCGGTTGGGCTCTTTTGGAAATAGGCAAAGACCTCGATGAGGCTCTGTATCAGATTCAGGAGGCTTTGAGAATAGAACCTAATTCGGCGGCAATTCTTGATTCTTTAGGTTGGGCGCTCTATAAGATGGGTGATATTGATGAAGCGACGAAGCAATTAGAAAAAGCGGTAGAGATCGATCCTGATAATAGAACCATTCTTGAACACCGAAAAGTCATCAGGACTGAGTCTAAAAAGAGAGCAGAAAGAAAGGATGATAATGAGTAAAAAATTAGTAATTATTTTAGCTGTAATTCTTTTTCTCGCGGCGGCGGTTGAATTCATAGTAATTCTGTTTCTCGGCGCTTCAAAACTGAATTTAACAACCGGTGAAAATTCTGTAGTAGTAATTCGGATTGATGATGTTATTTACGACGCAAAAAAATTCACTGATAGGATTGATCTCTATAAAGACCGTGATGATGTCAAAGCTGTCGTTCTCAGAATTGAGACTCCAGGCGGAACTGTCGCCGCATCGCAAGAGCTAACTTCTGCTGTAATTCGATTAAGGGAAAAAGGCAAGATTGTTGTGAGCTCGATTGGAAATGTCGGCGCGTCAGGCGGATATTATGTTGCAAGTCAATCCGATATCATTGTGGCTAATGCAGGAAGCATTACCGGTTCTATTGGTGTTCTTATGGAACACTTTGATATTAAACAGCTTGCGGATAAGCTCGGCATCAGGTTCGATGCAATTACCTCCGGACCCATGAAAGACGCCGGAACTTATACCAGACCAATGAAACCTGAAGAGCGAGCAGTGCTGGAACTCGTAATCAAAGACGCTTACAGGCAATTTTTTGAAACTGTAATAGATGGCCGTCGAGAAGCAATTGCAAACTCTGTGGGAGTTCCGGCTGATGATACTGCGGCTGTTGAGTCAGCTTTAAAAAGAATTGCTGATGGAAGAATTTTTACCGGAGCTCAGGCAGTCGAATTCGGATTAGCAGATGAAATCGGTGATATCGATGATGCAATTGAAATCGCATCTAAAAAAGCCGGCATAAAAGGCGAAATAAATGTTATAAATGATAATCCTAAAAGTGCTTGGAAAGAATTCAAAGATGCTTTTGGAATGGCCGGAAAGGTATTTTCAAACCCTTCGACTATGTTTGTCTCGACCGGCGGGCTTTGGTATTTATATCGCTGACTATGCCTATAATTTCTTACAAGGGAGTTACTCCTAAAATTAATCCCAGCGCAAGAATCTTTGAGCCGGCAGTTTAATCTTAATCTGGGTTAATCTGGTTCAGGTAATTAGATTAATCTGTACGAATCTGGGGACACATAACTTAATTCATTCATTGTAATCTGTGTCAGGTAATCAGGGTAATCAGGGTAATCAGGGGACACATAACTTAATTCATTGACATAACCATATTCCT
>Ga0066636_10003290_pt1 | contig 10335 bp, 6 predicted proteins | sample CryGeyCG2014_080_2_FD_62736 | JGI IMG/M metagenome (GOLD analysis project Ga0066636, IMG submission 62736) | Groundwater microbial communities from aquifer - Crystal Geyser CG07_land_8/20/14_0.80 | ecosystem: Environmental > Aquatic > Deep subsurface > Groundwater | place: USA: Utah: Grand...
GTCCGGTTCTTCGGCCTGGCGGAACGCCGCATCGCCGGGATGACCGGCAAGGGCGTGGTCTCCTATATCTCCAACTTTTCCTACCTGGGCGACCCCTCGTTCTTGGTCATGCGCCAGCGTTTTCTGGCCGAGTTTGACGCCCTGTGGTTCGACTGCCTGAACGGCGACAGCCGGGAGACCGGCAAGATTACCCCGGACGGTAAGCCCGACCCCAGCGTCTTTTCCACCGAATACAACCGGGAGGGCATCCGGGTGGGCACCGCGGTTTGCCTGATGGTGCGCCGGGAAGCACAGGCGAGGGCGCCTGTGCTCCACGCGAAACCGGCAAAAGGGGAATATCGGCGCAATTTGCCGCATCTGCAAAAAGAAGGCCGTCCTCTTTTTGTCACCTTCAGCACGCATAAGCGACAGCTATTGCCCGAGTCGGTGCGAAACGTGGTTTTGAAGCACTGCCTGCACGATCATGGGGTCAAGCTGTGGATGCACGCCGCCGTGGTTATGCCCGATCATGTGCATCTACTCTTCACGCCGCTTTCCGACCAGCAAGGCAACCCCTACGGCCAGGCGGAAATCATGCAGGCCATAAAAGGCGTAAGCGCTCACAGCCTCAATAAGGTCCTCAACCGGCGCGGACGCGTCTGGCAGGAGGAATCCTTTGACCGAGTGCTCAGGTCTGCTGAGAGCACCCGGCAGAAGGCGGAATATATCTGCGAAAATCCGGTCAGAAAGGGTTTGGTGGAGACCCCGGATGACTATCCCTGGACCTGGCGCGAGTGGGTGGAAGGTGGAGCACAGGCGCCCTCGCCTGTGCAGGGAGAAACGCCAGAAGCACAGGCACAGGCGAGGGCGCCTGTGCTCCATCCCATCATGCGCTTCCGGCATTTCTGGGGGGTGACCAAGCGGGCCGACCTGCTGGAAAGCCTGAAGGCCCAGGATTTTGAGGCTCAGTATCAAACTGTCAGCCCGGATATAACGAATCGCTACACCTTCCGCCCGTCAGAAGTAGCGACCCACTACCGGGAATGGCCGAAGTTGGCGGATTTTTGTCAGATTGGCCCTTTCAACGGCCCTTATGATGCACGAAAAGAAGCCCTCTATGCTATTGTGAGGGAAGACCTCCGTAAAAGAATGAAATCATACTATGATCCAAATATATCTGATCTTGAAATAGCAAGACTTCATCATGGACTGATGGAACCCAAAAGTGGCTTTAAACCTGTTGTTGTAAGAAATTATCTCATTTCAAAAAGTAAGTTTTATGAACAAAATATTTATTTAATGCAATTCAAACCATGGGATAGACGCTTCTATTATTGCGAATTAAAATCGTCTTTATGTTGTCGACCTTCCCCTGAATTAATGCCACATGTTTGGGAAGGCAATTCATTTGTTATTAGCCGTAGTAGCGGGGTTGCATATCCCGAGGGACCACCAATCTTTTTTTCGAAAATGATCGTGGAGCGGGACCATATTCGCGGACACGCACGCCTCATCCCTCTCCGGGTTTTAAACTCTCAAACTACGAGGCGTAAGAAAGGAAACGACCATCCTGATTTCCTTATCTCATTTCCAGAAACAAAAACAACTTCAGCCAACCTCTCCCACGCCGCCCGGACTTATCTTGCCGCCCTGGGGCTGCCCGACCCTGATTCTGAAGTCTCCTCAGACACAGCCGAGGGCGGCGGTGCTCCACCTGAGAAGACCAAATCGAATGAAACGTGGAGCACAGGCGCCCCCGCCTGTGGTTCTTTTGATTCTCCCTGCCTCACCGCTGGTCTTATCTGGATGCACGCCCTGGCCGTGGGCTATGCCCCTATCTACCTGACTGAGAACGCCGACGGCATCCGCCAGGACTGGCCCCGGGTGCCCTTGCCGGATACCGCCGAGGCCCTGATCAACTCCGCCCGCCTGGGCCGCCAGGTGGCCGCCCTGCTGGACCCGGAAAACCCGGTGCCGGGGGTCACGGCGGGAGCCGTCCGGCCTGAGATGAAAGTCCTGGGCGTCATCACCAGGGAGGGCGGCGGCGCCCTCAACCCCGACGCCGGCGACCTGGCCCTCACCGTGGGGTGGGGCCATGGCGGGAAAGACGGCATCACCATGCCGGGGAAGGGCAAGGCGGTGAAGCGGGAGTACACCCCCGAGGAACTGGCGGCCATCCGGGAGGGCGCCGAGGCCCTGGGCCTCACCCTGGAACAGGCCCTGGAGCACCTGGGGGAGGCCACCTATGACATTTACCTGAACGAGGTAGCCTACTGGCGGAATATCCCGGAGAAGGTCTGGAACTACTACATCGGCGGCTACCAGGTCATCAAGAAGTGGCTCTCCTACCGGGAACAGCCCCTCCTGGGCCGCCCCCTGACCCCGGACGAGGTGGAAGAAGTCACCCACATAGCCCGCCGCCTGGCCGCCATCGTTCTCCTGGAACCGGCCCTGAACGCCAATTATCAGGCTATCAAAGCCAGCCCCCATCTTTGGCCGTACCGGGAAGGGTGAAGATGAAGCAATTGGTGTTGAACGGAGGATAACCCTGGTCTAAAAATATCTACGAGCCAGGCCAAAAGGGAGTAGTCATGGACATTGACCAAAAGCTCATCGAGGAAATCATCGGGCGCATCCTGGCCGTGACCCAGCCGGAGCGGATCATTCTCTTCGGCTCGGCGGCCCAGGGAGAAATGACCTGGGACAGCGATATCGACCTCATAGTCCTGAAAAGAGCCGCTCCCGGTAACTCCCGCAAGGAAAGTGTGCGATTGCGCCAGGCCCTGCGTGGTTTGGACCACGCCTTCGACATCATCGTCATGGCCACAGAGCGCTTCGAGGAAAGTAAGGGAGTTATAGGGGGCATCGCCTATCCGGCCAACAAGTATGGGAAGGTGATATATGAGGCCGCCTGAGGAAGTCAAACGCGACCTGGTTCGGCAGTGGCTGGCCAAGGCCGATGAAGACCTGAATGCCGCGAAGGCCCTCTTGTCCTTGGGAACCTCTTTTTTCTCCACCATCGGCTTTCATTGCCAGCAGGCGGCCGAGAAATATTTTAAAGCCTTCCTGACCTGGCAGCAAATCGAGTTTCCCAAGACCCACGACCTGGGGCTGCTCCTTGGCCTTATCTCCACCGCGGACCCATCTCTGACCGAGTCCCTGAACGAAGTTGCCATCCTTAATCCCTATGGGGTGGAAATCCGTTATCCCGGCGATGTACCGGAGATAAACTCGGATGAAGCCGCAGAAGCGGTGGAATTGGCGGAGAAGGTAAGGGAGGCGATCCAAGGTGCCTTGGAGACCAAGGAATGAGCGTCAAGGAAGGCTCGTGAGGCAAAGGCAAGCAGTCTAAACCCAGAACCAAAAAGGAAGCTGATGATACCATACCCCTGCCGGATCGCCTTACAGTGGATGCCTGGATGTCCGGCTTTCTCAACGGCAGCCGAAAGCGCAACCCCCTGGACCAGGCGCAGAATATCATGTATGACGCCGGGGAAGCAAAGAGTCCGATCAGGCGCTTGTAGTGAAATTATAGATTTTGGTCAAAAAGTATAATTCTCTTCCCGAGAATTGTAGATAGGTATAATTCTGCGATCCTCAAAAGGCGCCACCAATCAGTTGAGCTACCGGTTCAAGGGGTAAACTCAACTTGCGACAGGCTCACGACATGGCTTGCGACCAGACCTTGGATGGGATAGCAGGGCAATCGGTCTTGACGTCTTCTAATGACAACCGATAATTTTCCCCCGACATGATACCGGACCCGGCAAAGACCATGACCGAGAGCGGAATACAAATAGCCAAAGTCTCCACGGCCACGGGGGGCAGTAAGAAAAACCCCTGACTCCCTGCCCCCAAGCGTGGCTGGAGGCGGCAGGCTGCTGGGAATATTGCTGGGAACCACTAAAAGAGGGGTTAGGCCGATTGACCTAACCCCTTGATTTCATTTGGCGGGGACGACGAGACTCGAACTCGCGACCTCCGGCGTGACAGGCCGGCGTTCTAACCAACTGAACTACGCCCCCGGGGAGCTAAGTTCAAGGTTCAAGGTTAAAAGTTCAAAGTTGATGCTGCAAAAACTTTGGAACCAAACCTTGAACTTTGAACCTTGAACTTCGAACCAAATCTGGTAGGCGGAACAGGGCTCGAACCTGTGACCCCCGGCTTGTAAGGCCGATGCTCTCCCAGCTGAGCTATCCGCCCGCCCCCGATATAGTCGCTTATGAAGGCCCGGCTGTCAAGGGGTTTATGCCCTCCAAGGGGCTACGGGGGAGCCCAAACCGGTCGTTCCGCCTTTCTTTTTATGCGATGAGAAGAACTGGTGCGCCAAGCGCTGCAGCACTTGTTGGGCCAGGCCCAGTTGCATTTTCCCTTTTCGCCCTTTCGCCTTTTACCCTTTCCCCCTTTGCTTATTTAATGGGCCTGGATCTCGGCGCCGGGCGGCTCGGACGGTACATAGACCGCCTCCGGGGTTACCGGCGGCGGCGCCGGCTTGAACAGGCTGTCCGGGTCGTCCAGCACCAGGGCCGCTTTCAGGACCTCGTCCATGTGGTCTACCGGCACCAGGTCCACCACCTTGAGAATCCGGGCCGGGATCTCTTTGATATCCTTGACGTTGTCCAGGGGGATGAGCACGGTCTTGATCTGGTGGCGGTGGGCCGCCATGATCTTTTCCTTCAGGCCGCCGATGGGCAGCACCCGTCCCCGCAGGGTGATCTCCCCGGTCATGGCCACGTCGCGATGCACCGGAATCTTCAGTAAGGCGGAGACGATGCAGGTGGCGATGGTAATCCCGGCAGACGGGCCATCCTTGGGAATAGCGCCCTCCGGCACGTGGACGTGGATGTCGAGCTTGCGGTAGAACTCCGGCGGCAGCCCCAGGCTCTCGGCCTTGGAACGCACATAGCTCAAGGCCGCCTGGGCCGACTCCTGCATGACTTCCCCCAGTTTGCCGGTGATCAGCAGCTTGCCCCGGCCAGGCAGGACCACTACCTCGGTATGGAGGAGTTCGCCCCCGAATTCGGTCCAGGCCAGACCGGTGGTGAGCCCCACTTCGTCGGCCTCTTCGGTGCGGCCGAAGCGGAACTTGGGGACCCCCAGGTACTTGGGCACCATCTGGCTGGTGACCTTGACCTGGTGGTCTCTGCCCTTGGCCGCCACTTCCCGGGCCACCTTCCGGCAGATGGAGGCAATCTCCCGTTCCAGGTTGCGCACCCCGGCCTCCCGGGTGTACTGCTGGATGAGGGTGAGAATGGCGTTTTCCGTGAACTGGATGTTCTCCTTGGTGAGGCCATTGGCAACGCACTGTTTGGGAATCAAGAACTGCTCGCCGATGTGGTGCTTTTCCACCTCGGTATAGCCGGCCAGCCGGATGATCTCCATCCGGTCCTGGAGCGGCGGCGGGATGGAGAAGAGATTGTTGGCCGTGGTGATAAACATCACTTCGGAGAGGTCATAGTCCACGTCCAGGTAATGGTCGTTAAAGGCGAAGTTCTGTTCCGGGTCCAGGACCTCCAGGAGCGCCGCCGAGGGGTCGCCCCGGAAATCCGTGCTCATCTTGTCCACTTCATCCATGCAGAACACCGGGTTGTTGGTCTTGGCCTTTTTGAGGGACTGGATGATCTTGCCGGGCAGCGCCCCGATATAGGTGCGCCGGTGGCCGCGGATCTCGGCTTCGTCCCGCACGCCCCCCAGGGACAGGCGCACAAAGTTCCGTCCCATGGCCCGGGCCACCGACTTGGCCAGGGAGGTTTTGCCCACGCCCGGTGGCCCCACCAGACAGAGGATGGGGCCTTTCATCTTTTTCACCAGGCTTTGGACCGCCAGGTGTTCCAGGATGCGTTCCTTGGGCTTATCCAGGCCATAGTGGTCTTCTTCGAGGATACGTTCGGCCTCTTCCAGGCTGTGCTTATCTTTAGTTTTTTCTTGCCAGGGCAGGGACAGGAGCCAGTCGATGTAGTTCCGGGAGACCGTGGCCTCCGCCGACATGGGGCTCATGAGTTTCAGCTTTTTCAACTCGTGCTTCACCTTGGCGACAGCCTCGGCGCTCATTTTTTTCCGGCGGATCCTACGCTCCAGTTCCTGGATCTCGCCCTTGAGATCCTCCTTTTCCCCCATCTCCTTCTGGATGGCCCGCATCTGCTCGTTGAGATAGTATTCCCGCTGGGTCTTTTCCATCTGCTTCTTAACCCGGTTCTTGATGCGGGACTCGATCTGGAGGATTTCATTTTCCCGGTTCACATAGCCCACCACCTGTTCCAGGCGGCGGGAGGCATCCAGGGTTTCCAGCAGGCCCTGCTTTTCATCCGCCTTGATGGACAGATGGCCGGCGATGGTGTCGGCCAGGCGCCCGGGGTCATCCACCCCCACCAGGCTCTGCAAGGCTTCCTGGGGGACCTTTTTGTTTAGTTTGGCATAGGTCTCGAACCCGGCGATCCCGGTGCGGCGCAGCGCCTCGGTCTCGGGATTGACCTCCCAGGACTCCAGGAGTTCCTCAACCTCCACCTGGAAGAACTGGGATACAGGGAGAAACTGGCGGGTGATGGCCCTGGTCTTGCCTTCCACCAGCACCTTGACGGTGCCGTCGGGCAGCCGCAAGAGCTGGAGGATGGACGCCAGGGTGCCCAACCGGTGAATCTCGCCCTCCCGGGGTTCGTCTTTGCGGGGGTCCTTCTGGGTGCACAGCAGGATAAATTTTTCCTGCCCCATGGCATATTCCAGGGCATGAATGGAGCGTTCCCGCCCGATAAACAGCGGCACCACCATGTGGGGGAAGATGACGATATCCCGCAGGGGCAGCATGGGCACGGAGAGCAGATGGCGTTTGTCCCCCTCCCCGGCGCCGCGGTTTTTGGGTAATCGGAAGATCATTGTTGCACCGCCAATCCGGGCTTATCCCAGGAAACGTCCTCCGCGGTCCGGTAGGTAAAAATCGGCGCGGCATGTTTGATAATGAAGTCCTCGTTGATCAGGCATTCCTGCACGTCTGTGAGGGAGGGCAGTTCATACATCAGGTCCAACATGGCCCGTTCGAGGATGGCTCTCAGCCCCCGGGCCCCGGACTTGCGCTTCAGGGCCTCTTTGGCCACCGCCTCCAGGGCGCCGTCGGTGAATTTCAGGGCGACCCGGTCCAGTTCCAGGAGTTTCTGATACTGCTTCACCAGGGCGTTTTTGGGTTCCTTGAGGATGCGCATCAGGGCCTCTTCATTCAGCTCATCCAGGGTGGCGAGCACCGGCAGGCGCCCCACAAACTCAGGGATAAGTCCGAACTTCAAGAGATCCTGGGGCTGCACCTGGACCAGAGTCTCGCCCAGGGGACGCTGGCTCCGGCTCTGGATGTCGGCCCCGAACCCCATGGACTTGCGGCCGATGCGGGCCCCGATGATGTCCTCCAGGCCGTTGAAGGCGCCGCCGCAGATGAACAGGATGTTGGTGGTGTCCACCTTGATGAACTCCTGCTGGGGGTGTTTGCGGCCGCCTTTGGGAGGCACCGAGGCCATGGTGCCCTCGATGATTTTGAGCAGGGCTTGCTGCACCCCTTCCCCGGAGACGTCCCGGGTGATGGAGGGGCTGTCGGTCTTGCGGGCGATCTTGTCCACTTCGTCGATGTAGACGATGCCCCGGGAAGCCTTTTCGACATCGTAGTCCGCCGACTGCAGGAGGTTGAAGATGATGTTTTCCACATCCTCGCCCACGTAGCCGGCCTCGGTCAGGGTGGTGGCGTCGGCGATGGTGAACGGCACGTTCAAGATGCGGGCCAGGGTCTGGGCCAGCAGGGTCTTGCCGGAGCCGGTGGGGCCCACCAGCAGGATGTTGCTCTTCTGGAGCTCCACGCCGTCCAGGTCCACCCCGGCATTGATGCGCTTATAGTGGTTATAGACCGCTACCGACAGGATCTTTTTGGCGCGTTCCTGGCCGATGACATACTCGTCGATCTGTTTCTTGATGGCCGCCGGCTCGGGAATCGACAACCGGGCGTGTTTGGCTTCGTCCTTCTCGTACTCTTCGGCGATGATATCGTTGCACAGTTCGATGCACTCATCACAGATATAGACGCCGGGGCCGGCGATGAGCTTCTTCACCTCGCCCTGGCTTTTGCCGCAAAAAGAACACAACAGGTCGGCACTCTTGTCGGTACCGCGTTTACTCATAAGGATCGTCCTCCCCAAACCCTGAAAAGAAACCGGTTCGAGGGTTTGGCTGGTCTGCTTCGTTATCGCCCTGCGTGCCTTGTCTTATGACATCGGCTCCGGGCGGCTGTTTCTTCAGTTCTTATCAGGCGCCTAATCCTGATGCCGGGCGGGAAAGAGAATTCCCGGTTCCCGGCGGGTGATCACGTCGTCAACCAGGCCATATTCCTTGGCCTGCTGCCCGGACATATAAAAATCCCGCTCCGTATCGTGATTGATGCGCTCCATGGATTGGCCCGTGTGTCTGGCCATAATACCGTTCAACTCTTCCCGGAGACGCAAGATCTCCCGGGCCTGGATGTCCACGTCCGTGGCCTGGCCCTGAAAGCCGCCCAGGGGTTGGTGAATCAAGATCCGGGCGTGGGGCAGGGCAAACCGCTTGCCCTTGGCGCCCGCGGCCAACAACAGCGCCGCCATGGACGCCCCCTGGCCCATGCACAGGGTGGCCACCGGGCTCTTGATATACTGCATGGTGTCGTATATAGCCATCCCCGCGGTCACCAGACCGCCGGGGGAGTTGATGTAAAAGTTGATTTCCTTGTCGGGATCCTCTGCCTCCAAAAACAGCAGTTGGGCGATCACCAGGTTGGCGACATCATCGTTGATGGCCGTCCCCAAAAAGATGATCCGGTCTCTCAGAAGCCGGGAATAAATGTCGTAAGCCCGCTCCCCCCGGCTGCTCTGCTCCACTACGATGGGAATTAACTGCATTCTACTCCTTTTCCCCGGCCGGGCCCGCAACCTCGGCCGCGGCGGCAGTAATCTCGGCTTTATCCAACAACAGTTTCATGGTCTTGTCGTCCAGGAGCGTCCGCCGGAGGGCCCCCAGCAGATCGTGTTCCTCATAAAACTTCTTGATCTCGGCCACGTCCCGGCGGTTGTTGACTGCGATCCGGGCCAGGGCGGCATCCGTTTCGGCTTCGTCCACCGCCAGGTTCTCCTGGTCGGCGATGCGGGACAGGACCAGCCTGACCCGCACCCGGCGCTCGGCCATGGGTTTCATGACCTCCAGCATCTTGGCCGTGTCCATGCCGGACGGGTTAAAGCCTTGCTGACTGAAGCGGTCCATTTGGTCCCGCAACATGTTCTCCTGCTCCTGGGCGATCAGGGAGGGCGGCGCCTCAAATTGATGGCGGGCCAGCAACCGATCCGCCACCTGATTTTCCAGGTAGGCCTGCCGCTCCCGTTCCTTTGCCGTAATAATATCCTCTCGCACGGCGGTGCGCAAGTCAGCCAGGGTTTGAAAGTTGCCCCCGAGGTTCCGGGCGAAGGCGTCGTCCAGTTCGGGCACCACTTTCTCTTTCACTTCATGGACCTTCACCTGGAAGTCGATCACCTTGCCGGCGATGAGGGGATTGGCGAAATCAGCCGGCAGGGACACGGGAAAGCGCACTTCGGCGCCGGCCTTAAGCCCCACCAGGTTGCCCTCGAACTCAGCGTTGAACTTGCCGCTCCCCACCTCCAGGTAGGCGCCTTCCGACTTGCCGCCTTCCACCGGCTGCCCGGCGAAGTGGGCCTGGTGGTCCAGGACCACGAAGTCCCCCTCCCGGACGCCCCGGTCTTCCGCCGGGGGTTTCAAGAGGGCGTTGTCCTGCCGGATCTCCTCCAGGCGGGCCTCCACCTCCGCGTCGGTCACCGCCACTTCCGGCGCTGAGAGCGTAAGGCCCAGGTAGTCCTCGGCGGTAAACTCCGGCGAGACCTCTATCTCTACACTATAGCAGTAATCCTCCCCGGCCACCACCGGGGGCGCGGGCTCCGGCCAACTCAGGTTGATGGCTTCCAGGCCCTTGTCCTTCAGGGCCTCGCCCAGGGAACGGCGCACCAGGGTTTCGGACACATCATGGTCTATGTCTTTGTGGTAATACATCTCAAGGACGGACCGCGGCGCCTTGCCCGGCCGGAAGCCTTTGACTTTAGCCCGCTTCCCCAATTCCCGGTAGGCCCGGTCCACTTCCTGGGTCACCTCGGTGGAGGGGACCTCGATCTTTAATTTCCGTTTGACTCCGCTGAGATTCTCCATCTCCACCTTCAAGGCGCTTTCGGTCATTTTCTTAGCTCACCATCTTTCAGTTAATTTAAATTTTTTATCCGCTTATTGCCATTGCTCCTAAAATAAGCTATAATTCATTAAAATAAATAGCTAAATGGAGCAAATATTGTGCAACAA
>Ga0066636_10003293_pt1 | contig 10328 bp, 13 predicted proteins | sample CryGeyCG2014_080_2_FD_62736 | JGI IMG/M metagenome (GOLD analysis project Ga0066636, IMG submission 62736) | Groundwater microbial communities from aquifer - Crystal Geyser CG07_land_8/20/14_0.80 | ecosystem: Environmental > Aquatic > Deep subsurface > Groundwater | place: USA: Utah: Grand...
AGTGAAAGAAGAAAGAACACGCCGACCGCGAACAGTGCAAGCACAATCCCCATCACGATCCATCGGAACTTGAGCGACCATGCGAGCAGTGGTCGATACACGGCAGTAATCAGCTTCATCGTCGCTTCTGCCAATCGATTGATGAAGCCGAGTTTTGCCGAGACTGGCTTACCTTCTGGAAACAGAAGTGCTGTCAGAGATGGCGTCACAGTCAGGGCGACCAGCAGCGAAAGGGCAATGGTAATCGCCACAGTGATGATCAACTCCTGAAAGAGCAGAGACACGAGTCCGGGGACAAGCAGGAACGGAAGGAAAAGCGCAATGAACGTGAGCGTTGCCGTGAGAACTGCGCCCGAAACCTGCGTTGCGCCCGCCTGAACGGGCGTGCGTTCGTCGGCTTCTTCGGTCTGGAGACGGGTGATGTTCTCAAGCACGACGACGGCATTGTCTAACAATACCGTGATAGCAACAACCAATCCGCCAAGCGAGAGGATGTTGATGGAATATCCCAACACCTTCATCAAGAAGAATGTACCCAACAGTGTCACGGGGAGTGTAAGAGCGATGATGAGTACTCTTCGCCAGCCGGTCAGAAAGAACGCGGTAACGAGTACCACCAGCAATGCAGCAATGAGTGCGGCATCGCGCACGCCGGACACAGACGCACGGATGTACTCCGCTTGATCATAGATGACCTTCATCTTGACATCGGGCGGAAGCACACGCTTCAACTCGCGGATGCGCTCTTGCACGCGGTCCGACACTTCAACGGTGTTTGCACCCGCCTGTTTGAAGATCGAGAGCTTTACTCCTTCCGTGCTGCCGAGCTTCGTCTTGACGCGCTGAACGGCATATGCATCGCTCACCGTCGCAACGTCTTTCAACGTGATGGTTGAGCCGGTTTTGTTTGTTTGAAGAATCACATCGTTGATGTCACTTACCCGTTGAAATTCCCCCACGGTTCGCGCGATGAAGTCTTTTCGCTCGGAGGTCACCCTTCCCCCCAACAGCTCGATGTTCTCATCCCGCAGTCGCTGCAATACCCGGTCCACGGTGATGCCGTATCCCTGGAGTTTTTCCGGATGAAGATGAACACGAATTTCTCGCCGCAAGCCTCCCGACACATCAGTCCCTGCAGTACCGGAGACGGAGACGAATTGGTCCTGAAGATAGTTCTCCACCCACGTCCGCAACTTCACAAGGTTCATGTTCTCGGACGTGATGAGCAAATCCATCACGGGCAACTGCGAAGGATCGGCTTTGACAATCAGCGGTTCCTCGGCGTCTTTCGGAAGCTGCTTCCGCACCAATCCCATTTTGGCGAGAACGTCCTGGTATGCAATGTCACGATCGGCGCTGTAGTCAAAGTTCACAAACAACGTGTACAACCCTTCTGTGCACTGTGCATCCAGATAGTCGAGGTCATCCACGGTTGCCATTTTGCGCTCGACCACGCTGGCGATGTTGTCTTCGATTTCCTCTGGTGTTGCACCGCGCCATGTCACGTAGACCTTCACCAGCGGATAAGTAATATCCGGCAGCAGGTTTGTTGGAAGCTGGGAGTAGCCAAGGATCCCCACAACGGCGATCGCAGCCATCAGGATGATTGTCGCAGCCGGACGCTTGATTGCAGTAAGGGAGAGTTTCATCGCACACCCTCCCGGGCGCTCGCATTGGGCTTCGCCGGATTCTTCTTCGGCTCCTGCACCTTCACAGGCATGCCCTCTTTCAGCAATTCCTGTCCCATCACAACAACCCGGTCGCCTGCATGCAGGCCATCCCGAATCTCCGTCTGCGTCTTCGTGATGAGTCCGCTCGCCATCACTCGCTGATGAGCTACACTATCCTGGGCGACGAACACTATACTCTGGCCGTCCGCTCTGACGATGATAGCATCACTCGGTATAGCGAGCGCATTCTCCCTTTGCTCGGTAACGATGGACAGTGTTGCGAGCATCCCCGGCTTAAGTCTGCCTGCAGCATCCGTAACGCGCACCTCGATCTCACCTGTGCGAGTTGCCGGATCGACACGAGGACTGATGAGCGAGATGGTTCCGCTAAATTGTTGATTCGGATACGCATCGACACGGACTGCAAGCCTCTGCCCCAACTTGAGCCTGGGAAGGAGAAGCTCGGATACGGCAGTTCGAATGATGAGCAGGTTCAGATCCGCAACGGTCAGCAAGAGCTGCTTCGCACTCACGACGCTTCCCACCTCGATCGGTTTGTCGATCACACGTCCCGTCAAAGGAGAAACGATGGGTGTGCCCAGGAAGAGACGCTGTGCATAGTCACGATCTTCAATTGCGCGCTTCAATTCTTCGTCCTGGCTCGATTGGGGGTTCCCCCCGGACTTCGATTTGATGCGTTCCAGTCTTGCCTGTGTTTCTCCGAGCAGTGCAAGCCTGTCGGCGGAGCTCAGCACAGCGACCACCTGATTCTTCTGCACGAGGTCGTTCTCTCGAACGTACAACTCCTCGATTGCTCCGTCCGATGGGGCGATGATTTTTGCCGAGACCTTCGGCTCGATCGTTCCCACGATCTCGACCGTCGATTGCAGCGGATGCGGCTGCACTTCGACGACCTGGACGAGGACCGCCTTCGGTTTCGTTTCCTTCTTTGATTGAGATTCATCGTGCCCGCATCCCCACAGCAAGCCGAAGGAAAGCAGGAGCACTGTGCTTTGCATTACTGCGTTTGAAGTCTTCATCTGTCTACCTGTTTACTCATGAAAAGGTACCTCGGCGCTTCCGAGGTTGAAATTCAATTCTGCAATTGCAACCGCGTAATCCGTGAGAACCTGAATGTAATTGATCCGGGCATTCGTCAGTACCATCTCCGCATCGAGCACATCAAGATTCGTTCCCTTGCCCGTGCGGTATTTCAGCGACGCAACCTTCTCGCTTTCCTCGGCAAGGCGCACAATCTCCGCGGCGCTGCGCACACGACTGCGCGTATCGTCGAGCGTTGTCAGGGTCGTGCGTACTGCAACCTGAATCCTTTGGCGTAGCGCTTCCTCCGTCGCCCGTGCCGCTTCGGTGCGGGACTTCGCCTGGTCAACACTCGCCTGTGTTGCCCCGCCCTGAAAGAGAGGAAGCGAAAGTCCGACGCCAATGTTCCAGTTCTTGTTCCCGGGAAACACCCGGCTGTCCTCCCAATTGTAGCTTCCTCTCACAAAGACCGATGGATAGTAGTCCGTCTGTGCAAGGGAGATTTCCTGCTCACGCTCCTGGATATCCAGCTCCGCCCGCTGCAAATCAGGATGGCGATTCAGCAGGGAAAGAAGTGAGTCCTCACGCAGCGAGCGGAGCTGCTCCCGCTGCCAGAGCGCCTCGGTGAGGTCAACGGTTCTGAAGTCGTACACCGTGTCGACGCCCATCGCTCCAAAGATCTCCTGCCGGCGGACGGTGACCGAGTTCTTCGCCTTGACCAACTCTTCGTTTGCAAGAGCGATTTGCGTTTGTGCTTTGAGGACATCGAGCTGCGAGACTTTGCCCGAACGGTAGAGCAGTTCCGCAGTGGTAACGTGTTCACGGAGATTCTCAATGGCCAACTCCTGGACACCGACGAGCCGCTCCGCTTTTAGGAGCAAGAGGTATGCTCTCGCAACGGAGTACACGATCGCTTGCTGAAGGCGCTGCCGGGTCACGCTTTCAGTTTCTACTAGCGTGTGTGCAAGATCCGATTGTATACCGGTCTTGCCGCCGTTGTAGAGAAGTTGTTGGAGCGTGAATTCTGCATAGAGATCGTTCAGCGAATTGCCAAGCAGGATGCGCTTGTTCGGCAGCACCCAATCCCATCGAGTCATGCTGGTGTTGAAATACAACTGAGGCAGGAATCCGCCTCGAACTTGATCAACGCAAAATTCCGCGGCGCGGAGATTTTGCTCCGAGGCTTTGAGCAAAGGATGGGTGCGCCACGCCACGTCGACTGCCTCTCGCAGCGACATAACATTTTGAGTCACCGGCTGTTGTGCATGGGCAAAATGCGCTCCAAGCACCATCGCTCCGAGTATTGTGATTAGCGTTTTCATAGGCAAGACTTTTCATCCTTTACATTCTGATGGGTCACGAAACCGCCGTGGAAAAATCATTTTGTGCACCGGATGAGTTATAGAAAGCACGGGCACGGCAACTCTCCTAATGACATCCTCCGTCGTGTTTCCTATTTGCACTCTCCGCAAACCACGAGCACCGTGAGTTCCCATAACAACAAGGTCCACCTGCTCCTCTTCTGCAATAAGGACGATTGTATTTTCGGGCTCAACATCGCGTCCCACCCGCCGCTCAACGACAACGTCGTCCGCCTGTTCGTGATACATCGTAAGATCTGGGAACCGACTGCGTAACAGGTCGGGATCTGGAACAGTGAGATCTGCCACGTGCAGCATGATGAGCTTTGCCTGGAATCGCTTCGCCAACGAGATGGCATACGGCAGAGCGTAGTTACCGTACTCAGAAAAATCAGTGGGACATAAGATCGTGTGAATGTCTGGTACCACTGTCTCGCGGGGACGCACTGTGAGAACCGGTGCGCGGCACAATCGTACGACTCGCTCGGCCGTCCGCCCGATCAGATGTGGCGACGAACACCCGATTCCGTGAACCGCAAGCACAACCATTGAATAGGTACCGGTTTCAGCTTCAGAAACAATTTCCTTGTACGCAGCGCCGAACCGCACCACTGTGCGTGTCCGCACCGGATCTAACTCCAGTTCCTGCATAATTCCCCGGAATTCCTGTTCAGCAAATTGCTCGGCGTCAACGCGCAACCGAGCACGTCGCGCTTCATCCTTAACGAAGTGACCAGGTGGTGTCTGATCGTATTCATCCACGTAAAGCAATGTTATTGTGCTCTTGAGCTTATCGGCGACGAATTTCGCGATCCGGATTGCCTCGATCGAGGATCGAGAGAAATCGGTGGCACAAAGTATATGATCAATCCAATACATCAGACATCAGAAATTGTGTGGGGGCAGCAACGGCAACCCCTACTTCAGCAACGACATTTTTCGCGCAGCGGAGAAATGTCCCGCTTGTACTCGAGAGAAGTAGATTCCGCTTGCCACACGCCGCCCGAAATTATCCCGTCCATCCCATTCAATTCTGTACGAGCCGGGCATATACTGCTCGCCACCGATAAGAGTTCTCACCTCTCGACCGTGAATATCGTAGATTTTGAGACTGACATTCTCTTGTCTAGGGATAGTGAATTGAATGCTGGTCGATGGATTGAACGGATTGGGATAATTCTGCGTGAGTTCATATGTCAGTCCTGCACCACCGATGAGTTCGACCGACGACGCGACGTGTGGAGTGCCGTGGCACTGTGTACATTCCATTTTCGCAGCGACATTATTGACACCACTCGTACCGTGACAACTCTGGCATCCTGCGATCGTTGAAGGCGGAACATACGTCGGCGTAAACGTGCCACCGAATTCATCGTTCAAGAGTTTCACGGCATACGCAGCTACATCACCCGTCAATCGTGCACAGCGCTCTTTACGTTCGGTACTCGTTGCAGTAAAGTGCGCATGCTTACACCACTCTGTAACAGAGGCATGACATAATGGTGAGCCGCTCATGTTCTGGGGGAGAACCTGGTCGTACCGTGTATCGGTGAACCTATGCTCTGTGGCGTACGTGTTGCTCGTGTCGGCCGGCAGGTTTGTCTGTGTGTACCATCCGAAGAGTTCGTTGATAATAACATCTGAACGAGCTTTCACACAAACGAGTGAGATCGCGGCTGCCGGACCGTTCAGAGCACCGCACAACGTTCCCCATCCTACTCCGCCGCCATAACCATAGATAAGCATTTCGGTGGGGAGAGACGTGTATGGATCTCCGACAGCATCACGCAACGCCTGGATGATAGCATGGAAGGCACCGTAACTACAACTACCGCTGCTCCAGAAGTTATCATGTCCGAGGATTCGAACTTTCTCTGTGTCAAGCTGCTGGTAGGGCCAGGGCCAATCCACAAGCGCACCCTGTGGGCGTAAGGTTTTCGCCCCAAGCGAGTTCATGATGCCAATCCCTGCAACTGCTCCAACAGCCAGTTTGGCACCGTTGGCAAGGAATTCTTTCCGTGTTAACTCTGCTTTCATTGTAGTACCCTTTCAACTGGTTCCAAACAAATGTGGACTGTTGCGTTCAGCAATTTGACCAAGAACGCCCTCTGTGTTGTGGGGAGCGAGTGTGACAATCACAACCTCGGGCTTCTCGGGCAAATGAGCGAGAGAAGCATGGCACCGCTGGTCCTCGATCTTCTCGTAGCGGGGATTGATCGGGTACACTGTATAGCCATGGTCGAGCATTGTGAACAACAGCTCATAACGGTACTTCAACATGTCCTGCGTTGCGCCAATCAGCGCATAGGTCTTCTTGGTGCGCAGTATCTCTTCAGGATCAGGCATAATGGAATTTCCTTTCCGAAAATAGAGGCAATGGGTTCGCCGTCATTTGGTGATCTCGAGCCACTCGCGGATGCATTCCTTCGCACGCTCAAGCGTGATCACGTGACCCTGACACATCAGATGACCGTCAATAATGACCGCCGGGTAGAGCACCCGCGGCAACTGCTGCATCTCCTCCAGACGTGTCACGAGGTCTACGGTCGCTTCGACCTGCAATTCGTCAATTGCTTGCAGAAAAACATCCCGCAAATCCTTGAATGCCGGATCCTCTTTCGGTCCAACTATCTGAATCTTCATGGTGGTGTACCATCCTCTCTAACAATGAATAGTTCCCGCCGTGACATCCCTTATCGTCACGGGTTTCCGGTTGCTATCCATTTGCACGTTGGCGCGTTGGAAGCCATCGCGCAGAAGCTTCTTCTGCTTCTCTTCCTTGCATGCCGGGGTGATGTAGGCGACCCCGTCCTTGAGCAGATCAGCCATGAGATTTTCTCCATTCTCTTCGCACAAACGGGGATGGAGCAGCATGTAATCATGAGGAAGTTCCATACGAATCCGCTCAGCAAGCTCGCCAAAGTTGATGTCTTTCATGCTTGGACAGGCAAACCTGCATGTACATATCAAGATTGCCTTTCTCATTGTTGTGTCGTTTCTCTTGTTCGAATTGAGTCATACTCCTGCGCATTCTCGAGACTATCGACCACGCTGCAGTCAGGTGCACTTCCCCGGCGGAGGATGCTAGTGATGGCTGCCGTCTGTTGTTTGGCGGTGTAAATGTCTGATTCTGCATAGGCGGCGTCAGCACCAGTCCGGAGGACAGAGAGTGACACAAGTATTGGCAGGCTGTTCAGCATACCTGCTCCCGCACGCTGATCTCAAAAGGCCGTGTAGATGTAGTACACCCCCGCCAAGACGACGAGCACGCCCGCAAAGCGCTTCATGTATGTGGCGCCTTTCGACTGTTCCGTCCAGTTGAGATACTTCTGCACCGCTCCCACGGATCCACCGGCTCCTACAATGACGGCACAATGTCCCAAGCCAAAGGCCGCAATGAGAGAGAATGACTGCAGCACATTTGTTGTTGCATGGGTGAACACCACGCCAAGCACAGGCGCCATGTACGCAAATGTGCAGGGTCCAAGACCGATGCCGAAGATGAGGCCTAACAACAGCGCACCTTTCCAGCCGCGGGCCAACGACGAGCGTAGGACAATCCCACCCCATGAAAGACGGATGATATCCATGAGGTAGAGGCCAACAACGAAAAACACTCCAGCGACGATGATGTTGCCCCACACGCCAACATCGCCCATCATCCGACCTGCAGAAGCGGTGATTGCTCCGATCAATCCGATCGTAATGAGAATGCCGATGCCAAACACGAAGGAGAGCCAGTACGAGCGCTTCATGCCCTCGGTCCCCTGACTGCTGATGTACCCGATGACGAGGGGAATGCTGGAGAGGTGACAGGGACTGAGAATGATGCTGATGACGCCCCATCCCAGAGCGGCAACGAGAGCGATTTCGAACTGCTCGCTCATTGCTGTGGTGAGCCAGGTGAATAGAGCATCCAGCATGGGGCTATCCTCCGCTTCGGAGTTTCAATCCATGCTTCTGGAGAAGCTTGTCGATCTCTGCCTCGGGAAAGAACCCCTCGTGCCGGTAGATTTCCTTTCCTCCCTGATTGAGGAAGACCTGTGTAGGAATGACGCGGATGCCATAGGTGTTGGCGTAGTGGCGGGTCTCCGGCTTCCAGACATCATAGAATACCACCTTGATTTGCTCCTCGTATTTCTTTCCGATTGAGGCCATCACGGGCTGCATTTGCCGGCAGGGAATGCAGTTGACGGACCCCAACTCGATGAAGGTGATCAGCGGCGCAGCGGGATGTTGATCCGATTTTGCCTGCTTTTTGGCTGGCGCCGACTGTCCAATTGCAGAACCGGCCGGTAGGAGAAAGGACAGGCTGCAAAGAATTGCAAGAAAAAGGTTGTGCCGTGTCATTGGAGATCTTCCTTTAGCCATTGTATGAGTTGCGCATCCCGTGGGACTGTTCCAACGCTCCGCACCTTCCCGTCGATCACAAGCCCCGGGGTCATCATGATGCCATGAGAGAGGATCGACTCAAGATCCGTGACCTTCGCCAGGTCGAATTCCAGTCCATGCTCCTGCTTCAACGCAAGCAGCCGCTGTTCAAGGACCTTACACTTTGAATACCCAGTTCCGAGCACAAGGACAGTTTTCATGGGAGGCGCCTAGAAATATTTCCCAAACAACCATCCTGCTGCCGTCGAGAAGAGAACGATCGTCACAATGTAGACGGAAGCCTGCCTCTTGCCCATGATTTTGAAGAGCACGATCATGCTGGGGAGGCTCAGGCTGTTCCCGGTCAGGAAGAGCGTCAGGGCCGGTCCGCGACCCATGCCGAGGCCCATCAGCTTCTGAATGATCGGGACCTCCGTAAGCGTGGCAAAGTACATAAATGCACCGAAGGTGGAGGCGACGAGGTTCGACAGGACGCTGTTTTCTCCCACCAATCCCACAACGAACTCTCGGGGGATGACCACCTCGATAATCCCCGCCACGAAAACGCCCGCGAAAAGGTAGGGAAGGATTTTCTTGACGAGATCCCAGGTTTCGCGGATCCATTCGAGGTTATCTTCGCGCTGGTAGACAAAGATGACGATCCCGGCAATGCCGGCAAGAAAGGCCGAGAGGAGGAAGCCCTTCAGCAAGGGCTCGATCGACAACCCGAAACCGATGAGAACCCCGAGCTGGAGAAGGAGGAAGACAATAACCGTCGCATTGGAATATGGAAGATCCCCTTGCATTCCAGTCGCGAAGCCGGTCTCGGTGTTCTTCCGGTCATGACCCCGGAAGACGGCGGCCATGATGAGTCCTGCGATCACCGAAATGATCATCGCGGCCACAAGCCTCCCCACGGCGAAATCCCAGCCCAGAACATTGCCGGTCAGAAGGATGGCCGTCACATTGATTGCCGGCCCCGTAAACAGGAACGCCACGGCCGGGCCGATGCCAGCCCCCCTCTTGTAGATGCCTGTGAACAAGGGGAGGATCGTGCAGGAGCAAACGGCCAGGATTCCGCCGGAGATGCTGGCAATGGGATAGGCGATGTACTTCTTCGTTGTGGGGCCGAGAAGCTTCAGGACGGCGTCCTTCTTGACATACACGGCAATGGCCCCTGCGATGAAAAACGCCGGAACCAGACACGTAAGGACATGGAGCCGGGCGTACTCCTGGAGAAGCGTAAGTCCGGCCATGAGCGAGTCGGTAACGACTGGCGCATTGATCGGCGCGAAGTAGAAGATGAGGAAGGCAGCGACCAGCAGGGCGAATTTCGTCCACTCTTTCATCGGGCCGCTCCCATCGTCCGTGACGCCTGAATGAGGACCTTGATGTGGTCCACGGTCGGGACACGGCCCTCTGAGACCAGGTTTTCATCGATTACCAGTGCAGGGGTGCGCATTACCCCGTAGGCGACGATGCCGTAGAGGTCCGTGACCTTTTCAATCGACGCCTCCACCTGAAGTGCGGACACAGCCTCTTGCGTTCTCCGCTCTAATGTCTTGCAGTTCGCACAGCCAGGGCCGAGTACTTTGATAACCATTACGTTCCTCCTCTGTCGGTAGTTATGCTTCCTGTAACGCCTCTGCGCGCCGCGCCACGTCCCTCCGTGCAACAGCGGCGGCAATGTCGAGAATCTTGAAGACGCGGTCGTCGGTGACCTTGAAATTCACGCGCAGACCCTCCTTCCACGATACAAGGATGCCCGCCTGCAGCAGGATTTTGAGATGCCGCGAGAGGTTGGACTGTTCAAGTCCAAGTAGAGGTGACAGCTCACAATTGCATTGCGGCCCGCGCCGGAGCAATTCCAGGATGCGAATACGGT
>Ga0066636_10003294_pt1 | contig 10328 bp, 10 predicted proteins | sample CryGeyCG2014_080_2_FD_62736 | JGI IMG/M metagenome (GOLD analysis project Ga0066636, IMG submission 62736) | Groundwater microbial communities from aquifer - Crystal Geyser CG07_land_8/20/14_0.80 | ecosystem: Environmental > Aquatic > Deep subsurface > Groundwater | place: USA: Utah: Grand...
ATCTCCCCCGTGCCGGGGTCTCTTCCAAATTCAAACTTCGTATCGGCGATGATGATCCCTCGCGTCTCGGCATACTCGGCAGCAGCGCGATAGAGGGAGATGCTGGCATCACGGAGGCGGGCCGCCGTTTCTTCGCCGAGGGTCTTTGCGGCCTCGTCGAGCGAGAGGTTCTCATCATGGACACCGATCTCAGCCTTCGTCGATGGTGTGAAGATCGGCTCGGGGAGCCGGCTCGACTCTTTTAGTCCCTCGGGAAGAGGGATGCCGCAAACGGACCTCCACTGTCGGTACTCTTTCCACCCAGACCCCGAGAGGTAACCGCGCACGATGCACTCGACCGGGAAGGGTGTGGTTTTCCTCACGAGCATGCTGCGTCCGGCAAGCTGCTGCGCGTGCTCGCGGAGCTTCTCGGGGTAACGCTCGACAACCGATTCAACGACGTGGTTCTTCAGAATCGACGAAAGCCGGTTGAACCAGAAGAGAGAGATCCGCGTGAGGACTTCGCCTTTGTGCGGAATGCCGTCGGCAAGGACAACGTCAAACGCGGAGAGCCGATCGGTGGCGACGAAGAGGAGCGTGTCGCCGAAATCGAAGATATCGCGGACCTTCCCCTGTCTTCGAGGAATACCAGGGAGGTTCGCTTCTGTCAGGACTTCTATGCGTCCTCTCGCATCGCGTTGTACCATGTTTCGTATCCGGGTGCGGACCGCGCCGTGTTATCTCTCGTTCCGCGAAAGAGGTTGAGTAGTCGTCTCCTTCGGTTCTTTCAGTGCATCCTTCGCGTAGAGTTCGAGAGCCCAATCCGTTAACCGTGGCGAGAGCCGGTTGATCCAGAGAAGCGGTGCCCCGGAGATGAGATTGGATTCATGTTTTCCACGATGACAAGCGCGAAGAATGATGCGTGCAACACGCTCGGCGGAATCGGAGACGGGGTTCCGGCGCCGCGGCCTCGTTACGTAGTTCATCTGTTCGAAGAACTCGGTGTGTGTCGTCGAAGGGTTGATAAGGATGACGTCGATTCCATAGCGCCGCACTTCGGCCCGAAGCGCCTCCGTGAAGCCGCTGAGTGCAAACTTGCTCGCACAGTACGCGGACGAATAGGGCGTCCCGCGGCGTCCGAGGATCGATGAGACGTTGACGATCTGCCCGCTTTTCTGCGTCTCCATGTGGGGAAGGACCGCCTTGGTGCAGGAGACCGCGGCGAGGTAGTTGAGCTCGATCATCCTGGAGTACTCTTCCATCGGCGTGGCGTCGACGGGCCCATAGACTCCCGCACCCGCATTGTTGATCAGGATGTCGATCCGTCCAAAATCGCGGAGTGCCGTCTCGACCAGCCGCTGCACGTCTTCAGCCCGGGTCACGTCGGTCGCGACTGAGGACGCCTTCCCTCCTGCTGAGGCAATCTCGCTCGAGATCGCTTCGAGTGCATTGGCGCGGCGCGCACCCAGGACGACGGATGCCCCCTCCGATGCAAAGAGGCGCGCAGTGGCCGTCCCGATCCCGGAAGAGGCACCGGTGATGACGACGACCCTGCCGTGGAAATCTCTTCTTAAACGGGACCGCAAATCAGAACTGGGCTGAGCCGAAGAGGCTTCTGTGAATGGATTCGATATTCTCCTCCTTCTCATCGATGGAGAGCTGGAGGAGGTCGCGGAGCGAAATGATGTTTACAAGCCTGTCGTTCTGTAGAACCGGAAGATGGCGAACCTTAGCCCTCTTCATTTTCACAAGGCACGACGTCCACGGCTCATCGGGCGAGGCTACGAAGAGATCTCGTGTCATGACATCGGCGACAAGCGTGGTACCCGGATCCTTCGACTTGGCAATGACACGGGAGATGATGTCGCGCTCCGAGATGATCCCCACGAGGTGCCCTTCCGCCATGACCGGGAGCGCCCCGATGTTCTTGTCCGCCATGAGCGACGCCGCTTCACGAATGGTCGTGTGCGGCTGCACCACGTGCAACGTGGACCGTTCTCCCCTGTAATCCTTGATGAGTTTCATATCCCCCCCACAATGCTGAAACGTTCATCCACGGATGGAGGATGTGCAGGCGAAGCCCTTCCCGGAGACGGATTCCTCCTCTCCGCATCTCCATCATGATCACATCAGGGACGAGTAACGGTCTGCACTGCCCCCTTTTTCCCTCCTCCTTCGGGGGAAATACCGGGGGAGTTGATGATTCGTCCAAGTCTCAATAGCAATATGGCGATCTGTCGGCCCAATGTCAACCCCCGGGCCTGAACGGCTGGACCCCCCCGGCGTCGACTTGGTGCCGGATCATCGGGGGTTTCTCGACCTCGCGCGCGCCGAGGCGGAACGCCTTCTGAATCCGGTCGGCTGCATGGGTGAGAATGTCCCCCCGGTCTGTGTAGATGACAGCGAGGGTCTCGCCGATTTCCACCCGGTCATTCACATGGCGCTTGAACACGATCCCGGCCTTCGAGTCGATCGCATCGTCGACCCGGGAACGGCCGGCGCCGAGCTCTATCGCGGTGAGGCCGATTTCGAGCGAGTCGATGGACTGGATCACCCCATCCTCGGCTGCGGTGACAGGGATCGTGTACAGCGAAATTGGGTATTTTTCGAGATTTTCAATGAAGCTTGTATCGCCCCCCTGGCGCGCGACAAGTGCCAGAAATCTCTCGTAGGCGGCGCCCGAGCGGATCACGTCGCGGCACATTGCGATTCCCGACGCAATATCGGGGGCCCATCCGCCGAGCATCACCATCGCCCCGCCAAGGACATACGTGACTTCCATCAAATCGGAGGAATCCCCGCCCTGCAGGCAGTGGACTGACTCTACGACTTCCAGCCAGTTGCCGACCGCGACGCCGAGCGGCTCATCCATCGATGTGATGAATCCGACCGTCCGTTTCCCCATGTTCGTTCCTATCGCCACGAGCGTCTTTGCAAGAGCGATCGAATTCTCTTCTCTCTGCATGAAAGCGCCGCGGCCGGTCTTCACATCAAGAACGAGCGAGTCGATCCCCTCGGCGAGTTTCTTGCTCAGGATGCTTGCGGAGATGAGGGGAATCGATTCGACCGTTGCGGTCACGTCGCGCAGCGCGTAGAGCCGCTTGTCCGCCGGGGCGATCTCCTTCGTCTGTCCGATCATGACAAGGCCGGTGTCGCGGATGACAGCCGTGTACTCGTCCACACTTAAATCGGTGCGGAACCCGGGGATCGATTCAAGCTTGTCGAGCGTCCCGCCGGTGTGCCCAAGCCCGCGTCCGGAGATCATTGGGACCGGCACACCGCACGCTGCAACCATCGGTGCGAGGACAAGCGACACCTTGTCACCGACCCCGCCGGTGCTGTGCTTATCCACTTTGATCCCAGGGATCGAGGAGAGATCGACGACGGTTCCGGAATGGAGCATGAGGTCGGTAAGCACCGTGGTCTCCTCGAACGTCATGCCGCGAAAGAAGACAGCCATGAGAAACGCCGACATCTGGTAGTCCGGGATGGTCCCATGCAGGTAGCCGTCGATGAGGTCGTGAAGCTCTTCCCGCGACAGGGTTCCTCCGTCGCGTTTCTTGCGAATCAATTCGGATGAAAGCATGGAGGATCCTTTGTCATGAGAGCCTCTCGCGCCGGCTGCCCGGCTTCACGACCGGAATGCCTTGTGCACAGAGGGGGCAGTCGCCCGGCTTGTACGTCTCGACGCGGAGCCGAAGCTGTGGGACAAACGGAACACCGCCGAACTTCACGGCGCCCCCGCTTCTGTCGACGATGGAGCCTACTCCCACGGGCCGCGCCCCTGCATTCAAGACGATCGCAAGGACTTCTGCAACCGAGCCTCCGGTTGTTGTGACATCCTCGCACGCGAGGACGCGCTCCCCCCGGCGAAGCTCAAAACCTCGGCGCAGTATGAGGGAGCCAGAGGAGTGCTCGGCAAAGATCGACCGGACCCCGAGCTGCCGCGCGACTTCCTGTCCGACGATGATGCCGCCAATCGCGGGCGAGATCACAACGTCGGGCGGATCGGATTGAAACGCCTGTGCAATACCTCGGCAGAGCGCTTCCGCGTGTGCGGGGTACTGGAGCACTTTCGCACATTGAAAGTAGTGTCCGCTGTGAAGTCCGGAGGTAAGAAGGAAGTGCCCTTCGAGAAGTGCACCGGTCGCGCGAAACAGTTCAAGGATATCGTGTTCTGTCATGGTCTCACGACCTGTCCAGGCTGTTGATTTCTCGGGCGAGGGAGAAGTCCTTCGCCGTGAGCCCGCCCTTCTGCCAACAAAATTCTGGACTGTCACGTGGAACAGTCACTGCAATGCCCCCTCGCTCTCAAAGGTCCCTTACGTGTGCCTCTTGAACGGTTCTTCACGGTTTTCGAAATCGGGGCAGTAGTACTCCGCGCTCTCCGATTGCTGTACCCAGCCGTTTGTGAATCCAAGCTTCTCAACCGCCTCGACCACGCGCTCGTATTCCCTCGGCCCCACCTTCCTGCTCAGGAGGGGGATCTCGCTCGCTTTGTGGGCGGGGTAGTACTGGGCCATGATACTGAGCGCGGTGTCCGGACCCAGCTCATTGCGGATCCACTGGAGCGATGCTTCACTTCCTGCCGCATCGTTCGGCAGGACAAGATGGCGAACGATGATCCCCCGCTTGAGCGTGGCGTCCTCTCCGACGATGAAGTCTCTCCCGACCTGCCGATGCATTTCTTTGATCGCCGCGCGGGCGATGGAAGGATAATCCTTCACCTTTGAGAAACGGTATCCCATCTCATTGTCACTGTACTTGATATCGGGGAGATAGATATCGATGATTCCATCGAGGAGCCGCAGCACCTCCAGCGAGTCGTACGCGTTCGTGTTGTAGATGAGAGGAAGCTTCAACCCGCGCGCGGCGGCAATGGAGAGCGCCTTGACAATTTGCGGGACGAAATGCGACGGAGAGACAAGTCCGATATTGTGCGCTCCGCGCGACTGGAGCTCGAGCATGATGCCGGCGAGGCGTTCTGCCGTCACGGTGTTGGACCGCTCAACGCGCCAGTTCTGGCTGATAAGGTGGTTCTGACAGTAAACGCAGCGCATGTTGCAGTTCCCGAAGAAGATGTTCCCTGCTCCGCGTTCACCCGAGAGGAGCGGCTCTTCCCCGTGGTGAAGTGTGTAGGACGAGACGATCGGCAGCGAACCGGCGTAGCAACGGGCAATCTCCTCCTTGAGCCGGTCGACCCGGCACTTATGAGGGCATGCGACGCAGGGTGCGAGAAGCGCTTCAAGCGCCGAAGCTCTCTCGGTGAGCTCTCCCCGCTCGTGGAGTGCCATGTATGAAGGATACTCTGTCGGCATCGGTGTTCTGTTTATGAGGTCTCAATGGTGAATATAGCAGACTGGAGGAGTTATTGCGAGGTTCCCCGAAGGCGACCAAAAGAATCCCGGCGTTCTCGAACAAAAGAAAAGGCGGTGAGACTCACAGCGACACCTTCTGAATCCGGCCGAGCTTGTGGCCAAGGAAGCGCTCCCCGATTTCGGTGAACTTGTGGGGAATGTCGCTGACAAAAAACTGGAGATTCGGCCTGGCCGTGCTCGGGTTGCGGAGCTTGAGGGCATCGAGGGTCGCTTCCACCTCATTCGCCGTCTCCTCCCCCGGATCGATAAGGGTGACGTTGTTGTGGAACACGTCGCCGATAAGAGGCATGAGGAGAGGGTAGTGCGTGCAACCGAGGATGAGTGTGTCGATCTTTTCAAGCGTGAGCGGGAAGAGGTACTCCCTTGCGATGAGCTGTGTGGCCTTGTGCTCGATCCAGCCCTCCTCGACAAGAGGGACAAAAAGCGGGCACGGCGTTGCGAAGACTGTAATTGTTGGGTCGATCAGCCGGAGTATGTTTGCGTGCGCATTGCTCAAGATGGTCCCGGTCGTTCCAATCACTCCAACACGCCGTTTTACCGTAGAGGCAGCGGCGGCTGCGGCACCCGGCTGGATAACACCGATGACCGGCACCTGTGCGTGCTTTTGAACGACATCGAGGGCGACCGCCGAGACCGTGTTGCAGGCTACGACCACGAGCTTGATGTTCTTCGAGAGGAGGAAGTCGGCATCCTGCGCGGCATACTCGCGCACTGTCTGCGACGACTTCGGGCCGTAGGGGACTCTCGCGGTGTCGCCGAAGTAGACGATGTTCTCGTGCGGGAGCCGCCGCGTGAGCGCCCGGACCACGGTGAGTCCGCCGATGCCCGAGTCAAAGACGCCGATTGGACTCGATGGGGTTGCCTTCATACATCCGCTGACTTTTGGGATAGCTGGACGGTGAAGCCGGCTTGCAGCTCTAGACTCCTGGTGTGTTGCACTGCCGTCCAAGTCTCACATAATCTATTCATTCAACGGCTTAAACTCAACGAACAGGTTCCTCTCACCCAACGTTGCGAATCCTCCGGCAAGCGTCGTGCACGACACCAGGTTGCATTTGCCTTCGACCCGTTCTAAATTCCAGCACCAAATGAGTCGAGTATCGCGGCAGTCCGGTTCGCGAGGACGAAACTCAGCGTCCGGCAGAAACGTTACTTCTGTACGAACGACGCGCTGGAGGCCCGGCGGATTTCTCGTCCGGTATCCTTCGATCTCCCCTTGGAGGGGTTCAGCACTCACTGCTCTATCGTTGACGGTCTTCGAAAGGAGAACCCATGAACATCGTTGTCTGTGTCAACCACGTACCCGACACCGAAACGAAAGTGAAAGTTGGCCCTGACGGGAAATCGATCGACAAGGCAGGCGTGAACTACATGTTGAGTCCGTACGACGAGTCTGCGGTGGAGGAATGCCTGCGCCTGAAGGAGAAGAACGGCGGCCAGGTGACCGCAATCTCACTCGGCGGTGATGCGAACAAGGAGACGCTCCGCAAGGTCTACGCGATGGGAGTGGATAAAGCGATCCTCCTCAAGGATGAAGCGCCGCGCGACTCATACGGAGTTGCAAAGGCGCTCGCTGATGTCATCAAAGAGCTGAGCCCTGACGTGGTCTTCTTCGGGAAACAATCCATCGACTACGACGATGCGCAGGTCGGCGGGCTCGTTGCGGAGATGCTGGGGCTGCCGTCGGTCTCGGTTGTCGTGAAATTGGAAATCGACAACGGTAACGTCAGAGCCCAGCGCGAGATTGAAGGAGGCCACGAAACTGTCGAGACGAGGCTTCCGGCCGTTTTCACGGCACAGAAAGGATTGAACGAGCCGCGGTATCCGTCGCTCAGGGGGATCATGCAGGCGAAGAGCAAAGCTATCGAAGAGCGGGTGCCGGAGCCCGTCCCTCCGCAGGTGGAGGTCGTCGCGATGCGCAAGCCCACTGCAAAGGGAGCGGGGAGGATCGTCGGCACGGATGCGAGCGCCGTCACAGAACTTGTGCGGCTGCTCCATGAGGAAGCAAAGGTCATTTGACCGCCAGGCTACGGATGAGGAGCTACCATGGGAACGACACTGCTTGCCTTTGCTGAGCAGCACGACGGGAAACTGAAAAGGAACGCGTACGAGGTCGCCCGGGCAGCACGGGCATATGCCGACGAGCTTGGCGGCACCGCGATCGGACTCGTGATCGGGCATAACGTGAGGGAGGCGGCCGCGCAGCTTGGCGGTCACGGGGTTGAAACGGTTGTTGCGATCGACGGCCCTTCCGTCGCTTCATACTCGACAACGGCCTATGCGAAGCTTGTGGCAAGGATTGCGAAGGAGAAAGGGGTGGAGGTTCTCTTTCTCCCAGCGAGCACCCTCGGCAAGGACCTCGCCACCCGGGTTGCTGTGAAGCTCGGAGCGGGTGTCGCTGCCGATTGCACCGGGCTGAAAGTCGAGGGGGGCGAGCTCATTGCGACGCGCCCGGTGTACGCTGGAAAGGCGGTCGTCGATGTCAAGGTGCTGACGCCGGTCAAGATATTCACGCTCCGTCCTAACGTCTTCACATCCGGCACCGGGTCGGGCACCCAGGCGCGGGTGGAAGTACTCGCTGCGGATCTCGACGAATCGGATTTTGGTGCAAGGGTCATCGACACTCAGGTCGCGAGCGGCCGCCCGGATGTCACGGAGGCGGACATCATCGTGTCGGGCGGGAGAGGACTGAAGGCGCCGGAGAATTTTCATCTCGTTGAGGAGCTCGCCGATGCACTCGGTGGAGGCGTCGGCGCATCGCGCGCGGTCGTCGATGCAGGCTGGCGCCCGCACGATGAGCAGGTGGGTCAGACTGGTAAGACGGTGTCTCCTTCCCTCTATGTTGCGTGCGGAATCAGCGGCGCGGTTCAGCACCTCGCCGGTATGTCGTCGGCGAAGGTGATCGTTGCGATCAACAAGGACAAAGACGCGCCGATCTTCCAGATCGCGGACTACGGGATTGTCGGCGACGCGCTTGAGGTCCTTCCTGCGTTCACACGGGAGGTGAAGAAGCTCCTTGGCGAGGGATGAAAGGGTGTGCCGCCAGTCGACGTTGACTTTCTATCGGTCCGTCGATAAATTGATTGGCAGAGGGCGGTTTCAGCGGCAGGGAGATTTTTGTGGAGAAGGTACAGGTCGACATACTTGGACTTTCGCAGAGCCAGTCGGGAAGCGGCTCCGGCAGCGCCTATGCATTGATCTTGAAGGAAGTGGACGGCGAGCGCCGGCTTCCCATCATCATCGGCGCGTTCGAAGCGCAGTCCATCGCACTCGAGATGGAAGGGATTAAGCCTCCTCGTCCGCTGACACATGATCTGATCAAGAACCTCATCGATACACTTGGCATCACGCTCGGCGATGTCGTTATCAATGAACTCCGCGACGGGACCTTCTTTGCACGGATCAACATCGAGTACTCGAGCGTTCCGCAGGAGATTGACTCGCGGCCGAGCGACGCGATCGCCATCGCCGTCCGCTTCGGCGTCCCCATCTACGTCGCCGAGAAGGTCATGGAAGAAGCATCCTTCCTTCCGGAGGATGAAGAGCACCTCGCCTCCGAGCCTCGCCAGGGAAAGGCGGCTCCAAGCAGGACAAAGTCGCTTGATTCGCTCCATACCCAGCTCAAAGAGGCGATCGAGAAGGAAGAGTACGAGAAAGCGGCCCGCCTCCGCGACGAAATCCGCAAGATCGAAATGGGCGGATAACATAGAGCCTGCTCTCACGACAACGTAGAAGGAGGTCGCTCATGAAGCTTTCCTGTGCTGCCCGTATGGGCGGGATGGCGTGTGCTGTTTTCCTCATCTCGACCGCAATCCTCTCCCGGTTCGCATTCTCGCAGGACAATGCCCAGAAGATCCAGACATTGATGGCGGAGGCGGACGCTTACGCCGAGAAGACATTCGAGGACCAAAAGGCTGTCGAGACGTACGAGAAGATCCTTAAACTCGACCCGAACAACTACGATGCGCTCTGGAAGGCGAGCCGCTCGATGTCAAACATCGGCGCACGCCTGCCAATCGGCACTGACGAGGAGAAGCAGAAAGCGCTCGCCGTCTACGAAAAGGGGCTTGACTACGCCAACCGCGCCATTGCTGCCAATCCGAACGGCTCAATGGGGCATGTGCGGCGTGCCGTCATCTACGGCAGGATGGGACTGCTCAAGGGTGTGTGGGATTCAATCGACCTCGTGAAGAAGACGAGATCGGAGTGCGAGAAAGCGATCCAGCTCGACCTCAACAACGCGACCGCGTGGTATGTGCTCGGCCGGACGCACATGAAGGTGTCTGAGAAGCCGAAGCTGTTCCGGCTTCCCTTGGGCCTTGGCTGGGCGAACATGGAAGACGCGATCACGGATCTCGAGAAGTCGGTCCGCCTGCGCCCCGATTTTATCATGTTCCGGCTTGACCTTGCCAGGGCGTATGCGGAGGAAGATGAATACTCGAAGGCGCGCGAGCAGATCAACAAGATCAAGACGCTTCCCACGCAGGATGCCCAGGACGGGAAGTTCCGCACCGAAGCGGATCAGCTCCTGAAAGAGATACAGAACAAGTAGCAGCACGCCGGGGCACAGACAGGTGTTTCATTCCCACGAGTTCGTTCCTGGAATCAGCTCTTCCCGCCCGTTCCCTTCGCCTGCTCGAGTGCGATCTGGTTGACCGCGGCGAGTGCCTTCAGTCCCGAGGCTCCTTCAATCGCTTTCACCGCAATGCCCTGCACCTGGTCATTCGCGGCTTGAAGCTGCTTCGTCAGCTCCTCGAGCCGCGTTTGCTGTTTCGCGACGAGGTCCTCGAGGTTTTCGATCTTCAGCGTCGCAACTCGCTTGTCCGCATCCACCTCTTTCGCGAGCAGCTTCTGCTCGAAATCGTACTTCTGCTGGAGCTCCGCCCGCAGCGTCTGCTCCGACTTCTTGAGCGCCTCCTCCAGCTCCTTCGGGAAGCCCTCAACCCTCTTCTTCAGCTCGGCGAGCTCATT
>Ga0066636_10003297_pt1 | contig 10323 bp, 6 predicted proteins | sample CryGeyCG2014_080_2_FD_62736 | JGI IMG/M metagenome (GOLD analysis project Ga0066636, IMG submission 62736) | Groundwater microbial communities from aquifer - Crystal Geyser CG07_land_8/20/14_0.80 | ecosystem: Environmental > Aquatic > Deep subsurface > Groundwater | place: USA: Utah: Grand...
AATACAACCCAGAACATGATCATTGCCCTTGCACCTTCCTTCCATCACGTTTGGAATTCAGAGGGATTGGCCCCAACATGTGGCATCTTTGAACATCCTTACTTCGATTTCAACATGAGTTGGAACACATTCATTTTCAGTGTTGCCCTTACTTTGCTGATTGACACAGCATAGTTTATGGAGGCGTCCGCAAGTTCCATCACTCTATCATCTGCATTTGCGTATGCAGTCTGAAGGGCTTCATCAGCAATCTGCTCGTTTGCGAACTGCTGGTCAGCCGCTTTGTCCCAATCGTCCATTGCCTTTCTCAATTCCTGAGAAGTCCCCCATTCGGTCGCAATATCCTCAAAAGCATCATGCAAGGCCACGTATCTATTTCCCGCTGCTTCGGAATAAGCAGAGACCAATGCTACCGCATGATAGGCTGCTACGGCCTGAGCGACCCCAAGACCCTTGTCTAAAACGTCGCCGAAGCGATCCAAGCTTGCCAACATCACTCTCTTGGGATAGCCCGAGACAAGCAACGGTGTCTTGATTCCGTTCACTTCCTCTCTGAGGCTCTTGAGTTCGCCGTTGATGTCACCGAATTTATCCATCAACCTATCAGTGGCTTTGATAAATTCCTCGGTAGATTGGTCCCTCGCAACGTCGTTCAAAACCTGGTCAACCGTCTTGGCCATTGAATCCAGTCGTGAAACATGAGTTGACATGTTTCCTTTGAGATCGTACAGATGAAACCAAGCCCACACCCAGACCCCTCCAATGAAGAGGGCTGCGACAACCAGCAACATTATGTTAGCGACGAGCAAATCCAGGAGTTTTGAGGTAATGGCAAGCATGTGCAAGCGTCGCTGAGTGTCCGCTAACCGGCTTGGTCTGGCGTTAGTGTGTGCAGGAGAAGTGCTCTTCGGTGGAGGAGTCGCTTGAGGCGGAGTTATCGGTTGCGTTGGCTGAGAGACGGTGGCCTTTCCTCCTGATCTCGCGCATTTGGGGCATTCCTTCTCAAATGCATCCATCATGTAGCCGCACTTCGGGCATTGCATTCAAGCGTCTCCTCGGTGTTTGTCCACTCTCTGACTTAAATCAAAAAGCCCGCGCCTCAACGAATGAGACACGGGCTTGGGTTTGCTGACTGTATGGTATTGAGCCTGCGCACCGAATTCAGGCGCGCGGCGGTACGAGAGAGAATTCCTATAGTGTAACGCACGCATCCTGCTTGCTTGCAGACAGGATGTCTGCGATACAGACAGACGTTTGGCAACTTTGTTGGGGGGGGGGTAAAATGCTTGGGTGGTCAGGAAACCAACGCAGTGGCGCTTTGCGCCGTGCTGCTGTTGTGAGACAGTTGAACTGTCGAGCACTTCGCGGTTCGACAGTTCAACTGTCTCACAACGGGAGGGATGACGCGCGAGGTCGAACGACCTTGCGGCGGCGTGGGTATGACTCATGTGTTTCGACTTGTCAGTGGTACGCGTCCTACAGAAGGAAAGGCTCATAGCCACACCTGACTCCTTGTCAGTTCATGAGTGATAACGACATTAAACGAGTGCAGTTTACTTCATTATGTACGACTTAATCCTATGGATCGGTGTGTGCCCCTGCGGCACGAGCGGAATTCTCGCTGCTGTTGTGTGAGACAGGTAAAAACTGTCTCACAACAAGAATTGCCCCGTATGCTACCGCAATTATTTCGGCAAGTCAACATGCGCGGAATCTTTTTCGGGAGATTGCTTCACGCCATTCGCAATGACAGTAGAAGCGGCAGACGTTCTACCTCAGAATCCAAACCGCTTTCGATCTTCGGGATAGGGCGCGGCAGCCTGTCGCCAACCTTCCGGAGCGTCGAAGTCCACGGTGGCCACGGCGACGCCTTCGCCCTCCGGCACCTCGGCAAGAATCTCACCCCACGGCGCGATGATCGCCGATTGTCCGATGGCTCGCATCGTCCCCGCTGCGTCGTAATTGCTCCAAAGGTTGGCGCTGAGGAAGTAGACGGTATTCTCCAGCGCACGGGTAATCCCCATCGCGCGGTAGGCCATCGGGGAATAGCGCCACTGCTCGCATACATCGGTGGTCAACCACGCGGTCGGGTGGCAGATCAACTCCGCGCCTGCGTCAACGAGCTGGCGGACATACTCGGCGAAGACGTAATCGTAGCAGATGGTGAGACCGAGTCGGCAGAAGTCGGTATCGTGGAGGACGCTTTCGGTTCCCGGCTCAAAGGCGTCCTTCTCGCCGAGGTAAAGACAGCGTTTGCGATAGTGAGCGGCGAGAGTTCCCTGCGGATCGAGCAACACGCAAGCGTTGTATTGCTTTCCCGTCGCGGGATCAACCTCCGGCATCCCGGCAATGACATGTAGATGGTTGCTTCGGGCAATCGCTCCCAGTTGCTCCACGGCGGGACCGGGGATGGTCTCGGACAAATCGCCCGCGCAGCCGGTGAGCGCCATCTCGGGGAAGCAAATCAGTTGCGCCCCCTGCCGCGCGGCGTCCCGCGTGAGGGACTCCATCTTCGCCAGGTTCGCGTCCTTATCGCCGATCACACATTGGAACTGTCCGACTGCCAGAGTTGCCGTGCGCGCCATAGTGGTGATACCTCCTTGAGTATCTCTGCAAAGGACTCGCTCCGCGGAGCGTCAGCTCCGCGCTACTTCCCTGGTTTCCACCACTTCTTCTTTTTGCTTGGGTCGAGAGAGGAAGCGATGTTCATAATGTCACTCGCCGCGTTCTGTTCCTCACGTGCACGGCGACGCGCCACCGCCATGGGATTCTGAGTTCCGCATTTCCAGCAGACCAGGTCATTGTCCGTCCATCGCTCTCCGCACTTTGGGCAGCCCTTGTCCGCGGCGGGTCGCGCGGCGGAAGCGCCGGCGCCCGGTCGTTGGACTGCGGTGCCGCCGGGAGGAGCCGAGGCTGCAGTCGAGGCCCCGGCCATCGGCCGCTGAACGGCGGTGCCTGCGGTGGGGCGTTGAACCGCGGTGCCCACAGCGGCTGAAGGCGCCGATACTCCACCCTGCCCGCCGATGTTCTGACTGAGAATCGTCATGGCATCGCGGAGGTTCTGGTAGCGATATCGTGGATCCTTCTGCATCATTCGCCGAAGCGCCGTGGAGACGTTCGGAGGGAGACCCTTGACGGGCGGTGGGTCTTCCGTCATCACCTTCTGCAATACGGCGGCCGTGGCTTCCGCGGGAAAGGGCTTCTGCCCTGTCAGCATCTCATAGAAGGTGGAGCCAAGAGAAAAAATGTCGGACCTGGGATCCAGCTTTTCACCACGCGCCTGCTCGGGCGACATGTAGGAAAACGTGCCCATCATGGTGCCGGTCTGCGTCAGTTTCGAATCCCCTTCGAGAGAGGCGAGTCCAAAGTCGGTCAGCTTGACCACGCCGCCCTTCTTCAGAATCATGATGTTGTCCGGTTTGATGTCGCGGTGCACCACACCGGTTTCATGCGCATAGGCGAGGGCTTCGCACACATCAATGACGATCTCGGTGGCCCGGGCGGGACCCAGCGGCCCCACCATGTCAATCAACTCGCGCACGCTCTGCCCGTCGAGAAATTCGAACACGATGAAACATTCTCTGGTCTCCGGATCCTGAGCGGCTTCCAGACAGTTGACGATGTTGGGATGTTTCAGCGCGAGACAGGCGCGAGCCTCGCGTGCGAATCGCTGCAGAGATTCCTGTTTCATCGAAGCATCCATGGCAGGGTCCAGCAGCATGACCTTGATGGCGACACGTTGGCCTTCGGGACTCTCGCCGTCGTAGATCGCTCCCATGCCCCCGCGGCCCAGTTCGCGGATGATGCGATACTTACCCAACTTCTCTCGGTTTGCCATAGGAACACCAACTCTCCTCCCGCCGGCAGATGACGGCAGGCTCAAAATGCTACTGTGCAAATTCCTGAACTGTTTTGTGCTTTCAATTTGTCTCTTGGGCCGCGTGCGAGTTGCTACTGAGTACCCAACGCGCTCGACTGGTTGAGGGTTTTCACTGCAGTTACGGCATAGACCTGCGTTTCCGCTTGCCGGCCCCGCAACGTGATGGTTTTGTAGGGCTTCACTTCGACGAAAGGATCAGCGATCCTGGCAACTTCTTCCGTAATCAGAATCTGACCCGGACCGGCGAGGTCTTCAAGTCGCGCGGCGACATTGACCACATCCCCGATTGCGGTGTAGTCCATCCGTTCTTCCGACCCGATATTGCCGACAATCACCTTGCCGGAATTGATGGCGACTCCGATGGAAATCCCCGCATACTTGTCGGCCAGCTTGGACTTGAGTTGAGCGATCTCCCGCTGCATATCAATACCGGCGAGCACAGCCTCCACGACGTGCTGTTCGTGCCGAAAGGGAGCGCCAAAAAGAGCCATCACGCAGTCGCCGATATACTTGTCCAGGGTGCCACGATGCCGGAATACGACCGAAGTCAGGCAGTGAAACAACCTGTTCAGCAGGGCGACGGTCTCCTTCGCACTGAGCTGTTCCGCGATCGAGGTGAATCCGCGCAAATCGGCAAAGAGGACGGAGATCTCCAACTCATCTCCTCCAAGCGATGGCTCCCCGCCTCTGGCCAGGAGATCGTCCACGACGTTTCTCGACATGAAACGCTGCAAGGTGTTGCGCAGCTTCAGCTCCTGGCGAACCATCGCCTCCAGGCGGGCGTTGTGGGCGACCATGGCCAGATGATTCGCAAAGGCGATGAGAACATCGAGGTCCGATTCCTTGATGGCCCCCGGCTTGCTCGCGTCAACACACAGCACCCCCACGGTTTCCGAACCAAAACAGAGAGGAACATAGGCGACGCACCTGAGACGATGCGCAAAGACGCTGGCAGCTCCCGCGAGAGAAGCCTCGGACATGGCGTCCGGAATGTAGACGGCAGACTCGTCTTCGACGGCACGTCGAATGAGAGTGCGGCTCAAAGGAAACGTTGAAGAGGTCTGGGAAACTCCCTCCCGATACTCGACAACCTGCGCGGTGGGAGGTTGGTCCAGGGTGTCGAGCAGCAGGATGCAGCCTCGGTCCGCAGGGATGATTTCAAAGAGCAACTTCAGGGCCTCGGAAAGTGTCTCCTCCAGCGGGCGGACCCCTGGGCGGGACTTCGCCAGTGCTGCGATGGTAGACATGGCTTTCGCAAAAGCGTCGTCTTTGACCTCGAGAAGTGGTGGAGCGAGGTCTGAGGGACGGATGATGCGGGTCGCCAGGGTTTGTTGGGCGGCAGACACCTGTGATTCGTCCGAAAGCACGGCCAGCGGCCGGTCGTGCAGTTCGAACACGGAATCCCCGAAGCGAATGCGGTCTCCGGGGCATAGGACTTGCTCTTTGATCTGAATCTCGTTGACAAAGGAACCGTTGGTGCTGTTCAGATCTACGAGCCTGATCGCGCCGTCCATCCGCTCGATCCGCGCGTGGCAACGGGAGACGAACGAGTCCTCCAGGACGGCATCATTATCTTCCTGCTTGCCAATGCTCAAACCGGTCTCCGGGATGCTCAGGGTTCTCCCGGACGCCGCACCCTCGATTCCCTGCAGAAACATAAACCGCTCCGCGGTGACTGTGTGGAATACGCTGACTGACGGAGCTATTCTAACCGGTTTACGATCGGTGGGCAATGCAGAGAACTCTGTCGGGTTCCCGGTTCTGACTTAGGACAGTGTCCCAGCAGCTCAACCGGACTCCCACGTCAGATGCCTCCCCGCCGGTCGTTTGCCGAGGTCGTTGGTGATGACCACCTTGTCCAGACCGAAGTCCTGGTTGTGCGGCTCGGAGGAGATGGTCAGGCGGTGCTTGCCGGGTGTGAGGGTGAAGCGCACGGGAAGAACCTGTCGGTGCTGTCCCACTGGGCACCATAAATTGACATCTCGATACGAAGCGGTCGGCGAGCGTTCGCCAAAGCTGCGCAGGAACATATTCGATGGGCCATCATCCATGCGGGCCGACGCGTAGGCGTAGCCTCGATCGCTCACCGGTGACATCTTCAACCATACGATGTAGTCGCCGACGACAGGAACGTCGAAGTCGAAAGCCAGCGTTGGGAATACCTCCTTGCCGCCCTTCTCTGTTGGGACCATCTTCAGATATTTCCCACCCGAGGCGTCCTTCTCTTCGATAATCGGAACTGAGTCCGAGCCTTGACCACTCTCCGCCTCGAACTCAAAGTTGACGACCTGTTCCAGAGCAATTGTCTTAACGGCGAGCACAGGAGTGGAAGCGGACTCGTTCCCGAAGCTGTCTACCGCCGACACTCGATAGTAGTATTGCGTCCCGCGCGTCAACCCCCATTCCACGAACCGGGGAACTCCCGGTGAGCCGACGAGTGTCTCCTGACTCGGCGTGAAGTCGGAAGACGCGCCGCGATACACTTGATAGTGGTCACAATCGCTCGCCGCTGCATCCCAGCCAAAAGACAGGTCGAAGGGTCGCACCTCATTGACTTTCAGATTCGAGGGCGTCGCAGGCGGCTGCGAATCGAGTTTCTCCTCGCCTTTAGGTTCATACTCCGCATCATCGGTGAGCAGCAGCTTGTCCACCGCAAATCCCGAACCGCTTGCCGTGAGGGCAACGGTTGTCTTGCCGGGAGCAACGATGACCGCGCCGCCGATACGCTTCCATTTCCATTCTCGCGAGCCTGTGATGATCTGGCCGACCGATTTCCCGGCGAGTTGCACCTGCCAGCCTTGTGCCGGAGTGCCTCCGCCCTGATACCTCACCCGCGCCCAGAGCGTGTGTGCGCCTGCTTTGCGCGTGACAAAGGTGTAGGTCGCTGCACCCTCTCCCTCACCATCCCGGCAGTCAACGAACAGAAGGTTCGATGCCGAACCGTGAAAGTTCTCGCGCAGGGGAATCTGTAACACGCCGCGCTCCGCTTCCATGAAGAGGCGTTCCGGCATTTTGGCGTCAGGTTTGCCGACGACGACATCGTTGGAAGGGAAGTGGCTCTCCAGACCCGAGTGCTCAACCGCGGTCACAACGTAGTAGAAGGGGCGGCTAGGGTCAGGAAGCGCCTCGGTGAAGGATTCACTCCTCACGAGTTCACGGTTCACGCGCTGGTAGCCAATGCCGCTTTGCGCGCTGCGATAGACGTTGTACCCGGCAAGCTCCGCGCATTTCCCCGGTTTGCTCCACGAGATCGTGACCGGCTTGCCGGCAGTCCTTGAGGTTACTGCCACCGGCGGCTCCGGGTAGGAGATGACCACCCAGAACATGTTGATTGGTCCGAGCATCGTCGAGCTGAACGATCCCTTCGTTCCATCCGGGCTGAGATTGGCGAAGAAGCAAGTGCCGTATTCGGTGTTCCTTGTGTTGCCGTAGGCGACGGGATACCACGTGCCGTCGGTGTAGACCTTCATCAGCAAACTGTTGAAGGGGCCGCTCAGCGGCGCGCCGGTGTTCCCAGCCAGGAACCAGTCCTTCTGATACATCCACGCGATGTGCCCATCGTTAGGGCCGGGCACGAGGCATTTGCCCTCCCACTTGTCGAAGTCCCACAACCAGATGCCTCCACCGTAATAGCCGCACTCGTAGTTCCGGTCAGGAGCCGTGCCGCCGTGACTGTACAGCGGCTGTGCGGGTTTCCCCTCGGGCTTTTCCAGAGACAGCCGGTTCAGTCCGCGCTTTCCTTCAATGGCGCCGAGACGCTGCTGGTAAGGATTGGCTTCGGACAGGTGCGGCAGATGGTTCAGCGAATAGCCGACATACCAGGTGTCGCCGATCTTGCTGAGGCCCGCGCTGTAAAGCCAGTCCTTTTCCCTGTCGCCAGTGGAGTCACTGGTAATCGGGATTCGGGTGTATTGACTCGTCTTCAAATCAACGAAGTAGAGAGGTGCCTTGGTCCCGAACGCCTGCTCGTAGTAGACCAGGCCGGGTAGGTCGAGATCCCACGTGAAATACGGTCGTCCGCCTTGCATGATCTCTCCTGGTATCTGGTACAGAGTCTTCTTTTCCCCGGTCTTCCACTTGAAGCTCATCAACGCATCGCGCGTTCCGTAGACCAGCGTGTCGGGATCTTTCCCCCAACGGGGCGACTGTGAGGCCATCGCAAGCCCCAGCGGTTTGAGGGACGCGCCGTCGGGTGTGGTGAGGAACTCTCCTTCACCCGGACGCTCCCAGCAGAGGAACTTGAACGTCGAACCATTTGGATTCCATGGATACATGTTGGAGTAGATGGTGTTGGAGCCGTGCCAGTCCCACGTAATCCGGCGAATCTCCGAGCCGGTGCCGGTATCCTTGAAGATGAGGCGCTCGAAGGGATACGAACCGTCGCCGTCGCACACACGATCATAAGGCTTCATATCCACCAAGGTGGCAGCGGCGGCCTTGAGACCGTGGATCAGGTCAACGTCCAACTTTCGCGCCGGTGGACCGAGGTCGCGAACGGACACATCGCGCACTCGGAAGTCGCCGGTGGTATCACGATCAAAGGCGAACATCAACGTCAGAGCGTCCACTTTTGGGGGAACCTCCACCTCGGCAGAAAACTGCTCAAACGATTCGCCTTTGAGCTTGAAAGGATTGGGGAGATACGATGAACCGGTCGCGGTGCGGAAGGAGAAGATGAGTTCCACCGTTCCGTTAGCCATCACGGACGCGGTGGCCCGGTAGCGGTGTCCCCCGCGTATAAGCGACGTGGTCATGGCCCGGGGAAGCAAGCTGCCCTTCGTTTCCGGGTTCTTATGAACCCGCATTACGGGAGCGCCCTGCAACTCCTCCTGCTTCACGAAGCCGGTTTCGGTCTGCCCCGATTCCCACACGAGTTGCTGACTCCACGCGTTCGGAATTCCAGTGGAGTAAGGTGCGTTGCGGAAGTCGCCATTGGCCAGGATGTTCGTCGAGCCGAAGTAAAGCCTCCCCCATCCCGCCGGATCGTGGTAACTGACAGACGGCGAATACGACCAGGCGGAGAATGCGTCCTCGTTGCGATTCGCCCCACGCCCCCACAGGCTGCGGCAAATTTTCAGACCCCAGAGTTCCCCGGTCAGGGGCGTCTCCACACCGAGGGACTTGAGGGGAACGGCGATCTCGGCGGTCCAGAGGTTGGTCTCCTCGATGACAGCAACCTGCCAATCGGGGTCCGGGTTCCACGCGGCTGCCAATCCCTTGCCGCCCACACACGAATCATACTTCGACCCCTCGATGTTGAAGATGAAGTGGTAATACTCCGTGCTTCCCAGCGCGGGAGCCAGGAGTATCTCCACACAGTCGTCCTGCCAGACCTGGTCCGCGTCCCGCTGCCGATCTCCGCCTCGAACGGCTGTGAGGTCGTTCTCGTCGCACTCCACCGCAACATACATGCTCGACTTGTCGTAGGCCACTCTTGCCCGCGTCTGCTTCTTCGTGGGTGAGTGAGTGCCGAGATAGAGGAAAGGTTCCGTGACCGACGACGACTTCCAGACCTCTTCGTTGAGCTTGCCGTCAAGCTCAATTCTCTGGGCAGTCATGGCGATGACCTGGCGCACTTCCTCAGCGAGACACCGAGGTAAGAGAAGCGCGACCACGGCACAACACATGAAGAAGCATCCGTTCTTGCTCATTCGAGACCTCCTGGACTATCTGCTTAGCGGTCAGATATACTCCCTGGTAACCACGTTTGGGTCCTCTTCGAGCCCCACGTCACTGGGATACTTCGCGGGGCCACACCGCTTCCGCCTTCGGCAAGCTTGGGTTTAGTATCCTGAGCGCTTGTGGCTATGTGTAAGAAGCGAGACGGTGAGTAGCCCAAGGAATCCGGCGCACCAGCCTTCCCTCGCGTTGTTCCCATCAGTCTGCTTCTCACCTTCCTTCATCCATCAATGGCACCGCATTATGATACATACAGCCCAAAGTTATGCACGTTTTGAGGTTTCTTGACAATCACATGTGGAATTTCAAGTAGGAATACTGTTTTTGGCCTTGGACGCCCAAAACAGGGGGTTTGAGAGTCATCCAACGAGAGTATGCGAGTGTGGCTTGGGGCGCAAGAAAAGGCTTGGTGCCGTCCTGCTCTTCCAAGACGTGCATGTCTCTATGTATAAGAATATCTCCGCGCTCTTTGCGTGCTCTGCGGTGAAAGATTCGGTAAATGCCTATTGACGCAGCTCCTAATTCCCTGTAATCTCGCGGCGGAGGGGATGAGGGATGCCCGGGAAGTACGAAGAGAGGAGCCTGTTGAGTTTTCAGAAGACGTTTGCAACGGACGAGGATTGCGCCCAGCATTTGGCCGAACAGAGATGGGCCGTAGGCTTTACCTGTCCGCGATGTGGTCACGATCAGTTTTGGCGCCTGACGAAGCGCGGCCTGTTTGATTGTAAACAGTGCCGGCATCAGACCAGCGTGACGGCGGGAAC
>Ga0066636_10003309_pt1 | contig 10309 bp, 7 predicted proteins | sample CryGeyCG2014_080_2_FD_62736 | JGI IMG/M metagenome (GOLD analysis project Ga0066636, IMG submission 62736) | Groundwater microbial communities from aquifer - Crystal Geyser CG07_land_8/20/14_0.80 | ecosystem: Environmental > Aquatic > Deep subsurface > Groundwater | place: USA: Utah: Grand...
CGCCGACACCGCCAGCCGTCGTCAGCACTATGTTGGCGCCCAATACAACGTCGCCGGCAATGCTGATCGCTCCAGACGTCGTCGTCGTCAAATCCCCGTTCAGCGTCGTCGTACCCGCCGTAATGTCAATGTCCCCACCGTCCGTGTCCACCGACTGCAGATCCGCCGTCAAGGCACTCGTTATCGTGAAGGCGCCCAGAGCGGCCCCGCCACCTACGGCATCCCCAAGCGTGATCGCAGCGCCACCGGCAACCAGTTCCAACGTCTCAACGCCGGCTGTGGTCGCATCGATCGTGCCCGTCACGTCTATGTCGTCGCCGACACCGCCGGCCGTCGTCATCACCACATCGGCGAGGGCACCCAGGACCACGTTCCCCGTGATGCTGATCGCACCAGACGTCACCGTCGTAAGGTTATCGTTCAGCGTCGTCGTCGTTGCCGTGATGTCGATGTCTCCACTGTCCGTGTCAACCGCCTGGAGCGACGCCGTATTCGCACTTGTGATCGTGAAACCGCCAAGGGGCGTACCAGAACCAACATCCCCCTGAAGATCAATGTCGCCACCACCCGCTACCAACTCCAACGTCTCCGCAACCGTCGCGTCTATCAAACCCGTAACCGTGATGTCGTCGCCCGCGATGCCACCGCCCGTGACGGTGACGTCGGCTTTAAGTGTCACGTTGCCGTCGAAGGTGATGGGATCGTTTCCTCCCGCCGCATTGATGATCCTATAGGTAGTACCGTTGAGTGTGATGCCGGTGGTGCCGGTGATGTCTATGCCCATCGCCGTATTCGTCCCGTCAACTTCTATATTGGCAAGGTCCACCTGCGCACCGGTTGCCGTGAGGCCGGCAAGATCGTTTGCATCGCTTCCCGCTACAAAGCCTTCCACATTATCCTGTAAATCAATGTCGCCAGCGGCGCCCGTTCCCCCACTGGCATCAAGGGTCAACGTATCGTTCAGTCCGCCGTCGCCCCTCACGACGCCGGTAATAGTGATGTCGCCTGCATCGACGGTGGCTGTTGCCTGCGTGTCAATCGTCAGCACTCCGCCCACGACGACGTCGCCCGTAAGCATCACGGCCCCTCCGTCGGTCGAGATATTGGCCCACAGATTAATGCCGCCCGTGCCGGAAATCATGGTGAGGCTCTTCCCCACCGTACCGCTGCTGTTATAAGTCTTAATAAGATCGATCTCGCCTGTGCCCGTTGTCTTCTGCATGATCGTGAGATTATACGTAGGGGTGAGGCCCACGGTGGCATCGCCGACGGTGATATCGCCGATCTGGTTCGTGCTGCCGATGATGAAGGACCCGGCGGTAACGCTTACCCAATTCGCATCGTACCAGACAGTGGCGATGCTATCGTCGTTCATGCTGTACTGAACGGAGTTCAACGCCGTCCAGGGAGCGATCTGGAAGGTCGCCGTCCCGGCATCAATCGTACCGGAATTGCTCAGCAGATCCGTAAAGATCGTGATGTTGTTGCCCGTGGTCACCACATCGTCCGTGTCGATGGTATAAGGCCCGCCGGCATCGCCGTTCATATCAACGGAGGGAGAGATTAGGGTCACCGTCGCACCGGTAGAGTCCGTCGCGATATTGCCGTTCATGGCAATGGATGTGTACCCCGTGATGGAGACCGCACCCATGTTGGCGGGTGTACCAGTCCCGATTGTACCTAAGGAGATCACACCGCCGAGAACAGTCAGCCCCTCACCGGCCGTTGCCTCAACTGCGCCGAGGGTTACACTGCCGTCATTCGTTGAATCAGCATCCAGGGTGATCGTAGCGCCCCCTGCATTGAGAACAACACCGCTAGGAGAGGTAAAGTTGATGTTCCCGGCCGTTGCCTCGCCATTGGTGCTTATGTTGCCGGTGAGAGTCGTGCTTCCGGCAATACCTGCCGTGCTTATCCCTCCCTGGCCCAGAGTGATGGTACCCAAGGTCACGTTATTGGCGCTCGTGAACACCAGGGAGTCGAGGTTCGTCATCGTCACGCCCGTGAGGTCAAGATCCGTGGCAACCCCGATATCAAAGGTCAGCCCGTAAGCATAGATCCCGTCCGCGGTAACAGTCCCGCCGTTGCGGAAATCTACGACGCCGCCCAAAGCGCTCGTATCGAGGGTAACACCGCCGCCCGTCACCTGGACAGCACCGAGGACGCCGGTGAAATCCATGGACGTTGCCGTGAACGTCCCGAACTGAAGCTGGACGTCGTTCGTCCCGCCGGTCTGGACAGTAAGGGCACCCGCCACCGGGCTGCCGGAGGCAAGGATCAAAGGCGTTGATGAACCGCCGTTGATGGCCGCATCCGATGCATCGGTGACGTCGGTCGTCGAGAGGGTCACAGCGCCGGTGAAGGCATTACCCGTATCGGTCAAAGCAATGTCCGCATCCGCACTCACCGTAGTAAAAGAACTTGTGCCCGATACCGTCAGGGCACCGGTCTGGCCGATGTCACCAGTGGTCGTCGTGGCAACGAGGTTGCCGTCGATGTATAAAGCGGCGAATTGGAGGTTGTTTGCACCGTTGGTAATGGTCACGTTGCCGTCATCAGCTGCTGCCGCCGTGTTGAAGGCCACCGTACCCGTGAAGGCGTTGGTGGACGTACCGAAGTTGATGTCCCCGCCATCGAAGAGATTCGTAAAGGACGATGCCCCGGAATTCGTCAGGGCTCCCGTCTGGGTGATGTCCCCGCCGTTCCCGGTGAAGTTGAACGCATGATCCAGGTTGAGTCCGTTGAAGACCAAGTTGTCGTTGATGTCGATCGTGTCGCCGTCGAAGAAGGCGATGTCGATCGTGCCGTAAGCCAAGGCGCCGACGTTGACGTTGGTCACCGGATCGTTATCGGAGGTGACCTCCTGCAAGTCGATGGCCCCGGCCCCCGTATCGGTCACACTGAGAATGCCGACTCCTTCGAAATCGACGGCTGTCATGGTCTTTGCGCTAAGATTCAGAGTGGCCGTGCCGCTGCCTGCAATTTCCGCATTCACGTCACCCACCGCCAAAATCGTTCCTGCGTCGGCGAACAGGGAGGCCGTGTTGTTCCCCAAGGTAAGGGTCGCCGTACCAAGATCGATATCGCCCGTTGTGGATGTAATATCCAGAGAACCCGTGCCGGCAGATGTATCGATGCTCCCGCCGAGGGCAATGCCCGCGGCGTTTACGATACCCACACCACCGCCGGCGGAAATTGTGACGCTCCCGATGGTGAGTATCCCCGTGGAGGCGCTGCTGTAGACGACACTGCCCGCACCTTGCGCAGCGATGGTCAACTGAACCGCATCAGCATCAGCGGAAACATAATCGACCGACACACTGCCGGCCCCCGAGGTCAGGGTTATGCCGCCACCGCCTGAATCAACATCGACCGCACTGGTGATGCCGCCGGCACCGGACGTTAATTCGATAGTGCCGCCATTCGTTGAGATGTCAGCCGTACCGTTGGCCGCAGTCGTCGTGATGGTCGCTGCGGTAAGCTCCACCGAACCACCAGTAATTGAAACAGCGTTGTCTGTGATGGTGATAGTGCCCGAACTTGTAAGGTCGACGTTGGCCGCACCGGTAAAGCTCACCCCACCGGCGGCGATAGATATGGAAGAAGGGTTCGTTCCGGATGTAAGAAACCCTCCCGTCGTTCCGGTAACCTGTCCATCTATCGTAACTGCTCCGGTTTGACTTGCGAGATCCAGGTTGCCTGTGCCTACATCGATTACCTTACCGGCGTTAACGGTAAAATCTGTGCCCGTGGACTGAAACGTGCCTCCCCCAAGTAAGTCAACATCCGCGTTAATTGTAACCGTAGTCGTCGCATTCAGATTAATCAGCCCTGTCGCGGTAATGGCTGCATTGTTCACGAAGGTGCTTCCCGTTGCCTGAAATTCACCGCCGCCCGTATCGATCGCTGCATTAACGGCGATATTGCCGCCAGCAGTGAGCGTTACGCTGAGGTAACCTGTACCTGTGTCGGTAATTCGGCTGCCGATGGTAATGTCGTCGGTTGCGAGAAGCTGCAGCAGGCGATTGTTATTGCCAGCGTATGTCAAGTTGGCGCCAGCCGCCCATGTTATGTCGCCCTCCTGTGAATCCGGAGCCGCGCTTCCCGTCGCAATAGCTACATTGCCGATGGTTAGAGCGGTAGATATGGAACCGACGGCAATTACTGCCGAGTCGCCGGTTGTCGTAAAAAATCCGAAGGAGTTGTTGATGTTCGTATCCGGACCCGCAGCATTGATCGTAATGTTGTTGGGATCCAACAGCCACGTACCGGGCGTTCCCAACGAGGCGCCCGTATCAACGAGGCCAGTCACCTGCAGAATGCCGGCGCTGGATGTCTCGACAAATCCGCCATCACCCGATATTGCACCACCCCTTGCAGAGATTTGCCAAAGAATCCTGTCCGTTCGTCTGACCAAACGATGACCTTGCCGCCATCGCCGCTGTCCGTGGCGTTGGCATTAATAATCGCATCATCGCCGACGTAGGTGGCTTTTGCATTCTGTACATCAGGATTTTTGCCCTGGTAGTCGCCGCCCACAAGCACCGTGCCGCCGCCGGTCGCGCCGGAAGCGTCAATCGTGCCCGTCACGGCTACGTATTCACCCGTAACGGTCACCTGACCGCCCTGCCCTGTTGCACTGGAAGCGTCTAAAGTACCACCGGCTACAACTACACCTTCACCGCCGCCGGTCAGGATGATTTCACCGTCTCTTTCGACGACGGATTTAGCTTCGATGACGCCGGTGTTGTTGACGACAGAGTCTAAGATATTCGCTGCGGCCCTGCCGGTGAGGAGCACCCTGCCGCCGTCAGCCTTGATCGCGCCCGCATTCAGAACGGCGGAGGTCATGTCCGCTCCGTCGGGGCCGGTAATTTTCGCAGCCAGTTTTTCGTCCACGGCAAAGTTGATGAGGCCATCGCCGGCAAAATCCATCGTCATCGTGCGGCCTGAGGCCAGCACCACTTCGCCCATGTTCGCCTGGATGTAACCATTGTTCACTACGGAGCCGCCGGCCAGTATGGCGTATCCGCCGTTATTCACGGTTATCGTTCCATTGTTGATGACAAAACCGTCTTTGCCGTCTTGTTTCAGGATGTAGCGGCCGGCAAAGAAGTCGTCCTCGCCCATGACGAGGGAGGTGGCCATAAAGCCCGCCGTATTCACGGTGGCTTGAGAGCCGATCAGGACGCCGCCCGGGTTCATGACCCAGACCTGCCCGTTGGCAATCAGTTGGCCTAAGATGCTGGAGTAGTCGCCCCCCATGACGCGCTGGACGAAGATGGAGCTTGCGCCGGGCTGGTTGTAGAGGTGGGTCTCGTCGATGCCGATGTTGTAGGTCGGCACCTTGTTGAAGACCTTGGGCGCGGTCTGGTTATAGGTCGTCGTCTTGCCGTCCACCGTCTGGGTGAAGCCGGCATCCGCAGCGCCCGATGTAGGCAGGGTGAGCAAGACAAGAGCACTCCCCATGCCGATTCCGAGGCTCTGGAACCGCTGCAGGCTTCTATCGAGGGTAAAAGTATTGCTTATGCGCCTCGTTTTTCTGAGTTGCGCCCTTTTGATCTTTCTACTTAAACTAGCCATGGTATAACCTCCTAAGTTCCGGGGACACGTACCGCTTCCGCCTGCGGCGAACTTCCGGTACATGTCCCCGTATGTGGAACGATTACCTAATTTTTGGGTTACGTTATCATCTATTATTATGCCGTTTGTTCGTTTTCCGGGGACACGTTTCGATCCCTTACAGGCTTCCGAAACATGTCCCCGATCTACCTGACTTAAAAACCCCCCGCGCTCCCTTTACAAAGGGGGAACAATTACGTTGAAATACATTATAAACCATTGCTTCCTGTTTTGCGGTGCGTTGAAACGCACTTTACTCTTAATTCTTATTCTTTTATACGGAAGACAGTTCGATGTGCCTCCGTATCTGTCCTGTGGGCGGTAAGATCCGCGGCGACGGCATCAATCTTACCTGAAAGATTTGCCTCGATCTCGTCAATCCTTTTTGTTAGCTTTGCATCAACTTCATCAATCTTTTTTGTCAGCTTTGCATCAACGGAATCTATCTTCTTTGTGAGGCCTGCATCAACTTCACAGATTTTTCTTTCCAAGCCATCCATTCTCTGCTCAAAGCGCGCTTCACTACGATCCATCCTTTCGGCCAGCATCTGATGGCCCTCGACAACAATATCGAGCTTGTGCTGAAAACTCTCGGACATGATGCCAATGTGGTGTTGGAACATCTGCTCGATTTTTTTAATATCGCTGTCGTTCATGCACTGGCCTACATTTCCGGGCAATTCGTGAATCGTCTTACTACCGCAATCCTACTCACTCTTATTAGACTCGATAGTCTCAAGCCAGAATCCCTAAAGTCATGATCATTAGGTGTCATAATCTCATCGAAACCTGGTATTTCCCAGTCCAGTCGGGAAGATACCATGCAAACCAGCCAATCGTTGCATTGGCCTGGCAACCTTCGAACAATAAGCGCCGGACGTAATTTCCCGGGCTGCTGATCCGTTTGAGGAAACCGGAAAAGGGCTATTTGACCTTCGGCAATCATGAAAAAGATTCCCTGAGATCATCAAGCGAATACAACGAGTCTTCATCTTCCATACCTCTCATTGCGGAAATCAATGAAAACAAAGACCAATCCTTATCTTCAATTTTCGCCTTCAGATATTCCACAAAGTCAAGAACTTCGGCCTTTTTTGATTCGGGCAAGTCCTGAACTTGCTGAATAATCTTCTCTTCCAAGCTCATGGAAACTCCGTACTAATTCGTTCACGCACCAGACTCAGGGCCTTCTTCCTTACTTCTTCCCAAGCAATGGGCTTCACTGTGCCATTAGCAAGCTGGGCCCCCCTTTACAAAGGGGGGAAAGTTTTTGTTCCCCTTTGCGAAAGGGGGAGTATCGGTGGTGTCCCCCTGCCCCCCTTTACAAAAGGGGGGAAAGTTTTTGTTCCCCTTTACAAAGGGGGAAGATAGGAATGACATTTAAAAATTTTAATCAGCATCTCTTACGGCTTCAAAAACTTGTTTTGCAATCTTAGGATGCAAAGTCTTCCCAATGTGAAAAGGGACAACAATTCTTATATTACCTCTCATGTAAATCCTATGACTGCCTTTGCTTCTAATCATTTCAAAGCCAGCCTTCAATAACATTGCTTCTGCTTCCTGCGGTATCAACCGCGGCAGCTTAGGCAATTTGCACCTCTAATGCAGTAGTCAAAATCTCTTTACTTAGATAATCTTTTCTCTCATCCTCAGACAACGTCTCCAGATAAAGTTCAACAGCCTCTTTTATATTGGCAATGACTTCTTCCAAAGAATCGCCCTGGGATTGACATCCTTCGAGCTCCGGGCAGTAAGCATAAAAACCAAATTCATCTTTTTCTACTACAATGCTGACTTTGTAAGACATTCGGCTTTATCCTTTTTTTAGTTTTCCCGTAATATGTCCCTGCTTTTAAAATCCCCCGGTGTCCCCCTTTGTGAAAGGGGGAGTATCGGTGGTGTCCCCCTGCCCCCCCTTTACAAAAGGGGGGAATCGAGGGTGGAACGATCAAAAAAATCACCTGACTGGTTGTGGAAAAACTATTGCTCATTTATTTGTAAATATCTCCTCTTGGTCCTATTGCTTCAATGAGAATTGTTGTTTCTTTTTCGTTAATTCTATAGACAATTCTCAAAGCTCCTACTGCATACCTGTGTTTTCCTTCTTGTGTTCCCCTCAGTCTTTTAATATGTGGCCCTTCCAGTGGATTTTTGCTAATTGCCTCAATGGCTTTATTTACCCTTTTTGCTGTTTTGTCATCAAGGCTTTCATAATATTTGACTGCTTTTTTATTAGGGAAAACTTTATACATTACGCTTTACTTTTCCCCAGGGAACAAATTTGTCAAGTCTTTGTTCCTTTATATCCTTTTCCGCTTCATTTATCTGTGCCATAAGTTCGTGACTGGACAGTATTTCAAGGGTTGCTTCCATTTCTTCTTTCTCTTTGAGGTAATCTATAAAATCGATAGCAACCTTTACTTTTTCCTCTGACAGCTCATCGATCGCCTTTTTAGCTTCTCTCTTTAATGCAGCGCTTTGCATTTTTTCTAAGCCCACTTCTAATTTTGAATCCCCCTCAATCCCCCTTTAAGAGAGATAGAGGATGGGACGATTACATTTCATTCGGGCGACTCGTGAATCGCCCCTACTTCAGAACTATGTCCCCGCATCTGGATTCCCGCCTGCGCGGGAATGACAACTTTTCAGGTGCGGTGAAACGCTCCCTACGAAAACCCCCCGCGCCCCCCTTTACAAAGGGGGGAAATAAGATTTTGTCCCCCTTAACGGTTGGTTCAATCTTGAAGATTGAACCAACGTTCGGGAAAGATTTTGGTGTCCCCTTTAACGGTTGGTTCAATCATGAAGATTGAACCAACGTTTAATCGGTTTGCCTATTAAAAGGAAATCACCGCCTGGACGTACCAGACGCCGTTGCTCTCGTCATTGCTTCTTATAGGATCTTCACCGCCTACAGATTTGGCCCAGTCCAACTTAAAGTGCATATGAGGCGAATAGGTAAACCTGAGGCCTACGCCTGCGCCCTGCATGTCAATGCCGTCGAGCGCCTGCTCACCGTTCTGTACGGCATCGGAAACCCAAATCTTGCCGTAATCATAGAAAGCAGCCAACTGCAAAGTATCCCCCACCCTCTTGCCCCTGCCGAACCACCGGAGGTCCTCCAAACCGAGCAGCGGTATTCTCACCTCCCCCGTGGCCGCAAAGCCGCTGTCTCCGCTGTGCTCTGCCTGGGCGTAACCGCGAACGCTGCCTGCACCGCCTAAGTGAAACTGTTGCGACGAAGGAAGCCTGTTACCCGTCCACTGGCCCGAACCGTTAATCAGCATCGCAAAACCAAAGGGCAACCTCTGGATGCGGGAGGCATCCATCTCAAGCTTACTGTAAATTACGTCTGTCTTTAACCGGATGGTGTCGATATCGTCCTGATCCGTGCCGTCAAGCAACTTGGCAAAACTCTGGCACCCCCTGACGTTTATCGTATTGCTGCCGTCAAAAACATCGACCCACTGAAAGGTGGTTCCCACATAGGCATAGCGGATCTTGTCCTTGCCCACTTCTTGATCGTTTATATGCTCGTATGTGTTATTTAGATCAAAGCCGCCCTGCAGGAACCAGTTGAAATTGCGGCTGCGGATAAGGGGATGGCTGAGCCAGATGCCGCCGCTTTTCGAATCGCCGCCGGCGTCCAGCATCTCCAGCTCTTCGCCGATATCATACTGCATGCAAGTGTAGTGAATGCCCAGCTTCGTGCCTCCGTATCCGAGGGGAAGCACGTACTCGAAGCGACCGTAGAGAAGACTGTCCGGCCCTCCGCCGCCGACTACCCCACGTGCGCTGAACACGTCGCCCCGACCCAGCAAATTGTAAAAACTAAGAGAAGCGCCGATACGATCCCGGGAAACATAGCGGCTGCCGAAGTTACTATAGTCAACGGAAAAATCATAGAACTCGTCTTCCGTCACATCGAGCACAATGTCCGACGTTGCGGGCAGACTGCCGGGTTTGAAGGTGGCTTTAACATTGAGGCCCGGATAATCCATGAGCAGGAGCAGAGCGCGCTCCACATCGTCTGTGCGCACCGCCCCCTCGCCGCGGATGATTTTCAGGGTATTGCGTATCAGATCGCGGTTGTAGCGCTTATTGCCCTTGATGATGATATCGCCCAGCCGCCCCTCGCGAACTTTAATCAAGACCTGGCCATCTTTTATCGTCTGCGGCGGTATATAGGCGCGTGTCAAAAAGTAGCCCTTTTTCTTGTAATAGGCGGTTATGGCGTCGGCAATCTCGGTTAGTTTGCCAATTTCTATGGTCTGGTCTATGTAGGCCGCTATCACCTCCCTGAGCTGCTCCGGGGAAAAGATCAGATTCTCGTCAAATATGACTGTCTTAAGCTGAAATTTAACACCCCCATCCCCAAGCCGCGGGACGCCCTCCTCTTCTATTGCTATCTCCGGAAGTCGGGCGGGTTCCGTGACAGGCTTGAGCTGAAGAGACTTCTCCACCGCTCCCGGACTGGGGGCTTCAGGGGGAAGCGGAGGCGGTGCAGCCCAGACTGTTCCGCAAAAGGCCACAAGAAATAAAACCTGACACACCAAGATTGTTTTTGATATTGAGCCTGTTCAATAATTCAAATTTAGGACAGGACTGAGCTTTCCGGTTTGGATATAATCGCAAATGATGTCCTGGGTGAGGACGATATCATGTTCAATGCAGTGGATGGTAACAT
>Ga0066636_10003310_pt1 | contig 10308 bp, 12 predicted proteins | sample CryGeyCG2014_080_2_FD_62736 | JGI IMG/M metagenome (GOLD analysis project Ga0066636, IMG submission 62736) | Groundwater microbial communities from aquifer - Crystal Geyser CG07_land_8/20/14_0.80 | ecosystem: Environmental > Aquatic > Deep subsurface > Groundwater | place: USA: Utah: Grand...
ATCCCGGTGAGGAGCAGCAGCGGGGCATTCAGGCCTTCAACCCCCACGAAGTAGGTGATGCCGAAGGTCTTCACCCACTCGTACTTCTCCACGAACTGGAGGCCTCCCAGGCCCTTGTCATAGGTCACAAAGGTGAAGATGGCCAATCCGAGGGAGATCCCTCCGGCCACCACGGCCACGGCCCGGATGAGGAACTTCTGCTCATTCTTCAGGCACAGGAGGACGAGCAGACCCACGGGCGGGGACAGGAGCATACAGCTCAGATAAGGAAAAGAAGCAGCATGTTCAACCATATCAGCGACCCATCACGAGATAGATCCCGACGCCAGCCAGGACCAGTACCATAAACAGCAAATTATACTGTAAAAACGCGGTTTGAATGAAGGACAAGAGCCGGCCGCTGCCGACGGTGGAGAAGGCCACGGTGTCGACGCCGCCATCCACCACCCGCCGGTCGTTGTACGTGAACCATTTGGAAAAGAAGCCGTAGATGAAGCGGTTCAGGAACCAGCGCCAGAAGTGGTCCATGTACCATTTCTGGATGAAAAAAGTTTGCAGGGCGGGCACCTTACTGATGAAGCCGACACATTTGGCGTCCTTGCGTCCCCAATCGAGCCAGGCCAAGGCGATGCCCCCCCCGGCGAAGATGACCGCGGCCCCCAGGAGGAAATAATTGATGGCGTGAGGGTGCGATTCCCCTAGCAGCAATTTCTCCAGATACCCCTGGCAGAAACCGAGGATCAGGGTGAAGCCGGCCAGGACGATGAGGGGAAAGGCCATAGCCCAGGACGCGCCATGGTGCTCGTCATGGCCGTGGCCGTCGTCATCATGCCCATGGGCGTCTTCCTCAATGGGCGCAACATGGCCGGGGACCTTGCTGTAAGCTTCGGGCTGCTTGGGAAAAAGCATCACGAAGATCACCCGGAAGGCGTAATATGCCGTCAGGAAGGCCCCGAAGAGCCCCATAAACAGCCAGACCTTGTTGTCCAGATGGGCCAGGGCCATCAGAATCGCTTCCTTGCTGAAGAAGCCGGAAAAGGGGAAGATTCCGGCCAGGGCCAGGGCGGCGATGGTGATGCAGGCCATGGGGATGACCAGCTGGCGGCCCCCCTTGGTAGCCATGGTAAAGAAGTCGTTGGTGCCGAAATGGTGGATGAAGACGCCGGAGCAGAGGAACAGGAGGGCCTTGAAGCCCGCATGGGTGGTCAGGTGGTAGTAGCCGGCGAACAGGGTGCCGGAGGCCAGGGCCGCGGCGGCCAGGCCCATGGCCATGAAGCCTAGCTGGCTGACGGTGGAATAGGCCCAGACCTGCTTGATGTCCGTGGCCACCATGCCGATGGTGGACGACAGAATCAGGGTGATGGTGGAGATGACCAGAATCACGGTCATGGTGGTGGCCGAGGCCGCAAAGAAGGGGAAGATCCGGGTCATGAGATAAACGCCCGCAGCCACCATGGTGGCGGAATGGAGCAAGGCCGAAACCGGGGTCGGACCTTCCATGGCGTCGGGGAGCCACACGTGCAGCGGGAACTGGGCGCTTTTGCCCATGACGCCGCAGAAGATCAGCAGGCCCGCGGTGGTGAGGAGCCACGGAGGCATGGACTTAGCCACCGCGGCGGCGTTCACCGTGGCGATATCCAGGCTGCCGTAAAAGAGGGTGAGGAAGACCAGGCCCATGAAGAAGCCGATATCCCCGAAGCGGGTGACCACGAAGGCCTTTTTACCGGCTTCCGAGGCGGAGAATTTCTCGTACCAGAAGCCGATGAGGAGATATGAGGCCAGGCCCACCAGTTCCCAGGCGATGTACAGCTGCAGGAGGCCGCTGGAGATCACCAGGGTGAGCATGGCCAGGGCGAACAGCGACAGGTCGGCGTAATACCGGCCGAACCCCGGATCGCCCGCCATGTAGCCGATGGAATAGATCTGCACCAGCCAGCTGATGGTGGCCACGATGACGAACATCACCAGGCTGGTGGGGTCAAGGAGGAAGCCGAAGGGCACCTTGACGAGGTCGGAGACCAGCCAGTCGAAGTTGTAGATGATGGGGGCGCGGCCGCCCAGCTTGAAGAAAAAGGTCCAGGCAATGATCAGGGGGATGGTTGCGGCCACCAGGGAGACGGCCAGAGACAGCTTGGGATTATCCCTGGTGAAAATCATAATCAGGGCGAAGGCCGACAGCGGTAAAAAGACCGTAAGCAAACAACCCAAAAGAATCGGATCAGAGAAGACCATGATCAACCCCTAAGCTCGGTGGCGTGTTCAACGTTGATGGATTTCATTTTCCGGTACACGGCCACGATAATGCTCAAGGCGATGGCGGCTTCGGCCGCGGCCACGGCCATGATGAACAGGGCGATGACCTGCCCGACGGCCGGGTGGGGCGCCAGGAAGCGGTTGAAGGCCATGAAATTGATGCTGGCGGCGTTCAGGATCAGTTCCACGGAAATGAGGATGGCGATCAGCGAGCGCCGGGCCAGGACCCCGTAGAGGCCGATGACAAAGAGCACCAGGGCCAGGTAGAGGTAAGTCTGCAATTGGTTGAACAGCAGCATCTCAAACCCTCGAGTTAAGGCTTGCCGCGGCCGCCCCGGGCGGTGACGATGGCGCCCAGCATGGCTACCAGCAGCAGCAGCGAAACTAGTTCAAAGATCAAGGCGTAATTGGTGAGCAGATAATGACCTATGGTGGTGACGGACCAGTCGGCGCTCCGTTCCGGGGCCGCGGTCCACTGGGTTTTCTTCAACAACAGTCCCAGGAAGACGAAGATGCCGCCGGCGCCGATGGCGGCCCCCAGGACCTTGACCTTGTTGCGGGGCGGCGGGGGCAGATACAGGGGCTCGGACAGCATGATGGCAAAGCAGATGGCGATGCAGATGGCCCCGATATAGATGAGAATCTCCATCAGGGCGACGAAGGGGCTGTTGAGAAAGAGAAAGATACCGGACACACCGAACAGTGACACACATAGCCCCAAGACATTGTGGAAAATGTTCCGGGCGCCCACCGCGATGAGGGCGCCCAGGATGGTGAGTCCGATCACCATCACAAAGGCCGCGGTGGCCGCCGTCTGGGGAGTCAACCAGGCGCTGACAGCGTTCATTCTTTGACCTCTTTGGCGGGGGCCGCTTTAGCTTCGGCTGCCTTCTTGGCCTCAGCTTGCGCTTTGGCTGCTTTTTCTTTGGCTTCTTTCGCCGCGGCCTCAGCCGCGATAGCCGCAGTGATGTCCTCCGCCGTGGGAATCTTGGTTACGGGCAGGCCGGCCGTCTTCTGCCGCGCTTGCAGCAAGGTCAGGTGGTCGATGACGAAGTCTTCCCGGCTAAAGCCGGCCAGGCGGTACTCCTTGGAAAAATCCAGGGCCGTGGTGGGGCAGGCCTCGACGCACAGGCCGCAAAGACTGCAATATTGATGTTTATGAAGGTATTTAGTGGCTCTCTTTTGCTTTTCACCCGGAAACTTCGTCCCCTCCACGGTGATCAGTTGGGACGGGCAGGTGCGGGCGCACATTTCGCAGGCGATGCACCGGTGCGTCTGGGTTTCGGGATCGATGATAAACTGGGGATAGCCGCGATACCTCGGGGACATCTGGATCTTTTCCCGGGGGTACTGGACGGTGACGATGGGTTTGACAAAATAGCGGATGGTCACCGCCATGCCCGCTAACAGACTCCAGAAACCCACCGCAATCTCTTTAAAATAACTCATCATCGCTACGCAACCTTTATGCCGGCAGCTAACCGGCCCACCTCATCTAAGTTTAAGCACAAAGGCAGTTATGAGCAGATTGACAAAGGCCAGAGGGATCAAAATCTTCCAGGCGAAGGTGACCAACTGGTCGAACCGCACCCGGGGGAAGGTCCAGCGGAACCACATGAGCAGGAAGATCACGGCATAGACCTTGAGGAGGAACCAGATGACCCCGGGGAGAATGGGCCCGTGCCAGCCGCCCAGGAAGAGCACCGTGGCCACTGCCGAGACAATGAACATGTTGGTGTATTCCGCCAGGAAGAACAGGGCGAACCGCATCCCGGTATATTCCGTGTGGAACCCGGCCACCAGTTCCGATTCCGCTTCCGGGATGTCAAAGGGCGCCCGGTTGGTTTCCGCCGTGGCGCAGATAATATAGAGAATGAACGCCAGGGGCTGCACCGCCACGAACCAGACGCGGCTCTGGGCGGCCACGATGTCGGAGAGCTTGAACGACCCCACCATCAGGATGATGCTCATGACCGTGATGAGCAGGGGAATCTCGTAGGCCACGTTCTGGGCGACGGAGCGGATGGCGCCGAAGACGGCGTACTTGTTGTTGGACGACCATCCGGCCATCAGGATGGCCAGCACCGCCAGAGTGGAGAAGCCCAGAATCAGGATGATGCCGACGTTCATGTCCCGGATGATCCAGGTGGAAGAAAAGGGAATGACCAGGAAGGAGAGCAGCACCGGCAGGAAGATGACGATGGGGGCCAGCCAAAAGACCGGCTTGTCCACTTCTTCCGGGGTGATGAGCTCTTTGCCCATGAGCTTCAAGGCGTCGGCCACGGTCTGGATGGCGCCGTGCGGGCCCACTTCCATGGGACCGGGGCGGAGCTGCATGTGGGCCGCCACTTTCCGCTCCATCCAGATGAGAAACAAGGCGTTCACCGAGACCAGGGCGATGACCGCGATCAGGCCCACGACCATCCGGGCCCCTTCACTACCTAAGAATTGCGCCACAAGTTCCATAGTTTGTGCTCGGTCAAAAACAGTTTTCGGTTTTCGGTTTTCGGTTTTCGGTCAAATGCACGCTGATTTCACTGGCCACTGACCCCTGATCACTATCCTGGTATTTAACGGTCAATCTCCGGGATGACCACGTCAATGGAGCCCAGGTTGGCCACCAAGTCGGCCACCAGATTATCCACGGCCATTTCCGGGAAGAAGCTCATGTTGGCAAAAGACGGGGTGCGGAGCTTGATCCGGTAGGGTTTCACGTCTCCCTGACTGACGATGTACATGCCGAATTCGCCCCGGGCGGTTTCCACGGCCTGGTAGACCTCGCCGACCGGGGGCTTGATGCGTTTGGGCACCTTTTCCGCCATGATGGGGCCGTCGGGGAGCTTATTGCAGGCCTGCTCGATGATGCGCAGGCTCTGCTCCATCTCCGCCAGGCGCACCACGTAACGGTCGAAGATGTCGCCGTTGGACCCGATGGGGATCTCGAAATCAAACCAGGGATAGGCGGAATAGGGTTCGCTTTTCCGGATATCGTAGGGGATGCCGCTGCCCCTGAGGTTGGGGCCGGTGATCCCATATTTCACGCACTGCTCCCGGGTGATGATCCCCACGCCCCGGGTCCGGTTAATAAAGATGACGTTCTTGGTCACCAGGTTGTCGTAATCGGCCCAGCGGCTGCGTAGCCGGCTGACGAAGGCCCGGCACCCGGCGACGAAGTCGTCGTCGATATCGGTGGGCACGCCGCCGAACCGGTAGTAGCAATAGGTCAGGCGGGACCCGGTGATCCGGTCCAGTAGGTCCAGGATTTGTTCCCGGTCGTCGAAGCAGTAGAGGAAGGGGGTGAAGGCCCCCAGGTCCATGAGGTAGGCGCCGAACCACAGCAGATGCGAGGTGATGCGGTTGAGTTCGTTGGTCATCACCCGGATGACCTCGGCCCGCTCCGGCACTTTGATATCGAGGAGCTTCTCCACCGCCATGCAGTAGCACTGGTTGTAGGCCAGGGCGTGCAGGTAATCCACCCGGCCCATATTTGGCAGGAATTGCGTGTAGTTGCGATTCTCGGCCATGTGCTCGTGGCCCCGGTGGCCGTACCCGATGACCGGCTCCGCCTTGGTGATGAACTCCCCGTTCATCTCCAAGACCACCCGCAGGACGCCGTGGGTGCTGGGATGTTGCGGACCCAGGTTCAGGGTATAGGTCTTTTCTTCGATTCCTAATAGCTCAATCATTGCCCTGGGACGCTCCGAAATCTTTCAGTAAGGGATGGAAATCGGCATCTTCCGGCAGCAAGAGCCGCTTCAGGTTGGGGTGATTGAAGAAATGGATGCCGAACAGGTCAAAGACCTCCCGTTCATACCAGTCAGCCCCCGGATAAATGTGGGAGATGGTGGGCATGCCTTTCTTCTTGCCGAGGGGCACGTGCACCGCGGTGCGGCACAGTTCGTCGAAACTGGCGAAGTGGTACACCAGGTCGAAAGTCTCCCTCAGGTCCACCGCGGTGAAGGATTCCAGGAAGCAGCCGGCGGCCAGCATGGCCTGGGCCACGTCCGGCATCTGCGCCGGTTGGGCCGCCACTTCCAGGTGGTATCCGGTCTTGGCGTAGTCGCCCTCGGCCACCTTCTCAAGGTTCAAGGAGGCCAGCGCGTTGGTAAGATTATCCTTTAGCATCTCTAAACTTCCTGAGACGGCCCCGTTTGGTGATTTTTTCTTCCAGGAGGAGGATACCTTCGATCAACCCCTCCGGCCGGGGCGGGCAGCCGGGCACATAGACGTCCACGGGGATGATGAGGTCAGCGCCGGGTACGATGGCGTACTGGGTGGGGTAATAAAAGGGGCCACCGGAAATGGCGCAGTTACCCATAGCCATGACCCACTTGGGGGCGGGCATCTGCTCATAGAGCCGGACCACCGCCGGGGCCATTTTTTTGGAGATGGTGCCGGCCACGATCATCAGGTCGCACTGCCGGGGGGAGGGGCGGAAGACCCCGGCCCCGAAGCGGTCCAGATCGAACCGGGCGGCGCCGGCGGCCATCATTTCAATGGCGCAGCAGGCCAGGCCAAAGGTTATGGGCCACAGGGAATTGGCCCGGGCCAGGTTGAGGGCCTCTTCCAGGACTCCCAGATGGATTAGGGGTTCACCTGTTTTCGTTTCCAACTGAACACTCCTCTGTTCCAGGCATAGACGATGACCAGGGACAGAATGCCGATGAAGATGGTTACTTCGATGAAGTCCCGCCAGACATAGCCTTTGCCATAGGCCAACAGCACCGGGAAGAGAAAGAGCACATCCACGTCGAAGGCCAGAAACAGCAGGGCAAAGAGGTAGTAGATCACTGCCACCTGAATCCAGGCGCTGCCGATGGTGGGCATGCCGCATTCATAAATGGCGTCCCGGGCGCTGCCGTAGCTCCGGGGGGCAATCAGTTTGGCAATGATCAGGGGACCCACGGCGAACAGACCGGCCGCCACCAGGTAGACGAGAACAAACGAGAAATCGCTCAAGGCCTGCGGAATTTCCAACGCCCGACTCCTTGTGCTTTTTGGTACAACCTCGCCTTTTATACCCCAGAGGACAAAAGGTAGTCAAGGGGTTTTTTGTCGCGAAATTAAAAATCTTCTGATTGCTCAGCAACTGAGCGGTAAAAAAGGGGTTTTGCGTTCTTGAGAAAAATCGAACCTGCTGGAATTTTAGGGGCGGGTTCCACCCTGGGCGTGTTAGGATTGATCAACGCGGCGCTCTGGAGGCGGGAATCCGAGGGCGATTTTATGGTCCGGAAATTTATGGGATTGCGCCTGCAGAAGCTGATATGCTCCCCTGCCGTTCCCGGTGGCCCCGGTTTCCCAAATACGTGCTGGTCCGGGATAAACGGCGCTACTGGCCCGGGGGGGGCAACCCGGCCCCGGCCACCGCCGCCTAGAGAGAGGCAATCCTCGCCACCGAGTCAGATAAATTAGTCATAGTTATCAGTGAGTTAGAAGAATTGGGGGGCTGTTAGGTTTTTCCCTTGACTTTATTCCGGCGATATACCAAGATACAAGCATACAAACTTAAAAATAGAATATAATCGGAAAAAAGAGGGAATATCTTTAATGATCGCCGAAACCATTGAACATATTGCCGACCGGGTACTGGCCTACGAAGAAACCGACCTTACCGCCCTGCTCAATCATTTCAAAACGCGCATGGAGCAGTTTGAACCCGGCCCCGCCTGGGAACGGGCGGTGATCGCCTACTTTTTAATTAACGGCGTCCGGGTCAAAAACGCCCTGAAACAGGGCAAGATGAACAGCCAGGAGCTCACCCCGGGCCGACGACCGGCGTTGCGGGTGGTCAAATAAGCCACAACCTTTTCCTCTCTGCAATCAGCTTCTTGCCTGCCTAATTCTCCCCTGGAAGGGTATGGGGAGATATCCCCTTGTTGCCGATTTTCCTCCTGCCACTGCCGTGCCGTTGAGGCCCGGATAGGCCCCGCCGCCTTCAAACGGCAAGGAAACCCCGCCCTGCCGGCCGGAGGTCTGCACCAGGTGCGGGGTGTGCGGGGGTGAGCAAGGTGAAAAGAATTTTAGGGGAGGGGGCTAGCTGACCACTGGCAACTTTTCACGACCGGAAAGGGTGCATATTCCCAAACCTGAAGGTCAAACCTTGCCTCAGCCATTGGCCCGGGTGACCTTCTCCCAAAAAGACCAGGATTTCAGGTCCTTGCCCAGGTGGTAGCGGAGAAAGGCCTTGAAGATCGTCAGGCTCTGGTCCCGCTGTGGGGGCGGGAAGCGGAGGCGGGAGAGTTTATCCCGGGGCAGGTCCTGGGCCAGGCGCAGGAGTTTCCAGGCGCCGGGGGACAGCGGCAGCAGAGGCCCGGGGGCATCATTGCGGCAGGCGCCGCAGAACATGCCGCCCCGGGGCAGGCTGAAGTTAAGGGGTGGGGCAGGCTCCTGGCCGCAGACCCCGCACTGGTGCAGGCGGGGCCGGTAGCCCCCCAGGCCCAGGAGGTGGAGCAGGAAGGCGGGTAGCAGGGAATCGGGAGGCGAACCCTGGTCCAACAGACCCAGGGCCTCCTCCAGGGCCGCGAAAATCTCCTGATAGGCCTCCGGGGGGCCGGCCATCAGACCCGCCACCTCGGCCAGGATTGCGGCCGCGCCCAGCCGCTTCAGGTCCCGGCGCAGGGCCGGGAAAGACCGCACCAACTCGCCCTTCTGGAGGAATTCCAGGTCCCGGCCGGAACGAGGGGACAGGAAAAACACCACCCGGCTCAGGGGTTCCAGGCAGTGGGCGAAGCGGCGGCGGCTTTTCCGGGCGTGCTTGGCGATGCCGGTGAGGGAACCGTACCCCGGGGTGAGGAAGTTCACCATAAGGTCCGCCTCGCCGTATTCCCGCACGGTCAACACGATAGCCGGGGTCTGCCGCTCAGCCATGATGGGGTGATCCTGCCATGCCAGGCTTCCCGCCAAGCTGCTCTGAAAAGTTCAAGGTTCAAGGTGTTTAATCAGGGTGGGCACTGCCCATCTTACGTAATATATCCGCCACTAATCACCCATTTTTTCATTTTCCACATCGCTCTGATTTGTCACTGGTGGAACAGGCTTTCCAGCCTGTTCTGCACAGGCGAGACGCCTATGCCACCAAGGCTTTTTTTCACCGAAAACCGAAAACCGAAAACCGAAAACCCGCCTCTTCACCCCTGCCAATCCGTCCCCAGATACGCTGCAATGACCTCCGGGTTCTTCTGGATGGCCCGGGGCGGGCCGTCGGCGATGAGGCGGCCGTAGTTCAAGACCGCGATCGTATCGGCCACCTCCATGGTGAGGCCCATGTCGTGCTCCACCAGGAGGGTGGTAATGCCCTGCCGGTGCAACTCCAGGATCAGGTCCTGGAGCCGCTCGGTCTCCACCGCGTCCAGCCCCGAGGCCGGCTCATCCAGGAGGAGGAGCGTGGGGGCTGCGGCCAAAGCCCGGGCGATTTCCAGCATCCGTTTGAGTCCTAAGGGGAGCACCGCGGCGGACTGCCGGGCCCGGTCGGCCAGCCCCACGGACTCCAGGGCCTCCATGGCCTTGGCGCGAATCTCTTTTTCTTCCCTCCGGGTCCAGGGAAACTGCAAGGCCCCAGCCAGCAGGCCGGAGTGGCTCAGGCGGTGGCGTCCCACCATGACGTTTTCCAGGACCGTCATGTGGTCAAAGAGCTGCACCAGTTGAAAGGTGCGGGCGATCCCCCGGCGGGCGATGAGGTGGGCCGGGCGTCCCTGAATTTCCTCGCCCTGAAAAACGATGCGGCCCGCCTGGGGGGCGAGAAAACCCGTCACCAGGTTGAACAGGGTAGTCTTGCCGGCGCCGTTGGGGCCGATGACCGCCTTGACCGCGCCCCGGGCCACCCCAAAGCTCACCTGCTCCACGGCCTGGAGGCCGCCGAAGGCCAGGCTTACCCCGTCTAGTGCCAGCAAAATATTGTTTTGTTTCAAGCCCATAAAATGATTGAAGGTTAGCAATTAGCAATTAGCAGTTAGCAGTTAGCAGTTAGCAGTTAGCAGTTAGGAAAAGATAAGATTCATAGGCTATTGGTTTTTGACCGCGGATATTAGCCCATTGAGGACTTTCCCCACTTCTTCC
>Ga0066636_10003315_pt1 | contig 10303 bp, 10 predicted proteins | sample CryGeyCG2014_080_2_FD_62736 | JGI IMG/M metagenome (GOLD analysis project Ga0066636, IMG submission 62736) | Groundwater microbial communities from aquifer - Crystal Geyser CG07_land_8/20/14_0.80 | ecosystem: Environmental > Aquatic > Deep subsurface > Groundwater | place: USA: Utah: Grand...
CCAACATTGGAGCGGCTCAATTGTCCGTCGGAATTGATACGGTTAAATTGAATCGCGTCATGGAAGAGATCGGAGCGACGGCGCTTTCCATTCATCTGAATCCGCTTCAGGAAGCGCTTCAACCGGAAGGTCATGCCGCTTTTCGCGGCGTGAGTCGCGCCATCGAAATTTTAAAAGAAACAGTTCCACTGCCGATTATCATTAAAGAAGTCGGGTTTGGTTTGTCCGTTGATGTCATTAAAAGGCTTCAGAAGATCGGAGTTGAATGGTTCGACGTTGCTGGTTCAGGCGGAACTTCATGGGCGCGTATCGAACATCGACGGATCGAGAACGAATTTGATCGCAAAACGGCTGAGGATTTTTTCGAATGGGGAAATCCGACGACCGATTGCATCACCGAAGCAAAGAAGTTAAAAGGCGTTCATCTGATCGCTTCCGGCGGAATCCTGAATGGGATTGATTTTTCCAAAGCGATTGCGCTCGGAGCGGAACTCGGCGGTTCTGCGGCGATTTTTTTACGCGTGCATCACGACAATGGAATCGAAGGTCTTGCTGAAACGATATGGCATTTCAAAGAAACGCTTCGATTGACGATGTTTTGCACTGGTTGCAAAACATTGGCAGATTTTTCTGGAAACCAGAAGATTATCAAGAAAATAGATTGATGGATAATTTGAATTAAGGTTGTTAGAATGATCCAAAAACTTAGGATGGTTCTCATTTGTCTGTTATCGCTGACACTCGCAAGCGGACTCATCGCCGCTGAACAGTTCTCGATTTTGATGTCGGCGACAACTCAGGGCGAAGTCGAACCTTGTGGGTGAAGAACCAGTCGTCTTGGCGGTCTTGCCAGGAGAGCCACGGTTTTTACGAAATATCTCCGGGAAAATCCCGGGACTCTGAAACTCGATGCGGGCGATCTGTTCTTCGGGAATGAACCTTCAAAGTTGAACCAGCATTTAGAATCGGGCGAGTTCATTGTTCAATCATATAATTTGCTCGGTTATCACGCGGTAAATCTTGGTGGAAACGATTTTCTCGGCGGTCGCGAATTCTTACAGGAATTGAAACCACTGGCGAAGTTCTCGTTCGTTTCGGCAAATGTTATCGATGACCAAACGCACGCGTTGATGTTTGCGCCGTATAAAATTTTACGGGTGAATAAAAAACGAATCGGCATAATCGGTATTACTTCAAAACCGCAATACGTAGCCGAAGGTTTGGAGTTTAACGATCCGAAAGCCGCGTTGGAAAAATATTTGCCGGAACTGAAAAAACAGACGGATTATATTGTCGTTTTAGCGGCGTTGAACCAGAAAGACGAAGCGCGATTGATGGAAGCCAATCTCTCTGTCGATTTTATGCTGATGTCGGCGACTTTCCGTTATTCCAGAAATCTTGAACCCATCAATGGAATTCCTGTTGCAAGAGTCGGATATATTGGGAAATATATCGGTTTTATTAAAGCGACGATCGATCAACCGGATAAACCGCTTGAGGATATTTCCAAGATTCGCTTTCAACTGAAGTATGTGGCCGAACGTCTGCAGTCGTTCACGAATGAAGCAAAAGGGAAATCATTCGAGGAATTTTATAAAGATAAACAATCGATACTTGACATCATCAAGAACTTGCAACAACACGAACAGGAATTAAAACGCCAAGAGAGTCTGGTTGTCAATCCTATCGAGTTTGAATTAATCCCGCTGGATGACGCGGTACAGGACGAACCAGCGATGCGTCAGAAGGTGAATAGTTTTGTAGAACGCATGAAAGGTCTTGGTTTTACAATAGAACCTACGCATTGATGAAACTTGGGCTTGTTTCTGACGCTTATTTGTCGTAAAATTGACCCGCTTTTTAAAGGTTTGGGGCTGTAGCTCAGCTGGGAGAGCGCTTGAATGGCATTCAATAGGTCGTGAGTTCGATCCTCATCAGCTCCACAAAAAAAAAGACAAGAATAACCGAGCGGATGAACTTTATCCTTTTACGGGAGAGCGTCCCGAACCTTCGGGAAGGTCGTGAGTTCGATCCTCATCAGCTCCACAAAAACGAAAAATGAGGATGAATGTGTGAATTGGCTTAATTCCGAACTGATTTAAGTTGGGTGAGGATAAGTTATTCATGCAAGTCCGGTTTTGCTTAAAGATTGATTAAAGCGCTGGAAATAGCAGTAATCTACTTTTGAATGCTTTTGCAAGTTATACAGCACATCCTAGTAAAATGCCGGAGCGCTCAGCATCATTGCAATTTATAGTCTTGAAAATCAGACATACATTTGTTATTTTCAGACGGTTTTATGAGAAAAGTTCATGAATAGATTTATCTGCATTATCGTCCTGAGCGTATTATTGTTTCCACAAATTGTTCTATCTCAACAGGACGACTTAGAAAAGAAAATTGAATATAAATCAAATGAACTGGGAAAAATCCGTGATGAAATAAAGAAGTATAAAAAAGAACTGAATCAAGCGGCATCCAGGGAAAAATCATCACTTGAAAAACTTCAGGAGACTGAGAAAAACCTGAGCCTCACGCTAAAACTGCTGAATCAATTAAATCGTGAACAAATGCATAAAGAGTACGAAATCCAGCGGACGGGGAAATCCATCGATCAATTAGAAAACGATTTGAAATTATTAAAAGGGTCTTTTTCTCAGAGACTTGTCAATTTGTACAAGCAGGGCGATATGAGTGAATGGGAATATTTACTCACATCTAAATCGCTTAATCAGGCGATTTATCGGTATAAATATTTTCGGATTATCTCGGACATTGATCGCAGAAATTCGCGGGAGATTCGGTATACGATTGATAAAGTGAAAGAGAAGAAAAAAGCACTGGTTTTGGAAGTTCAGGACCAAGAGAAAATCATTGCCGAAAAGAAAAATTTTCAAAGGAGCCTCGCTGAACAGAAACAGTCTCGCGCCCAAAGCCTGAGCGTTGCAAGGAAAAATAAACAAAATATTTCGAAGACAATTCGTCAAAAGGAAAAAGCGGCTCAGGAACTTTCACGATTGATTGCCAGTTTGGAAAAAGAACAGAAAAATCGTAGCAAAGAACTTGAACGCCAGCGCGCGCTGTCCGGACTTAAAACAGACAACCCGTTTCAACAAAGTCAGGGTGTACTCGGCTGGCCGGTTCAAGGCGAGATCATCTCTCGGTTCGGTATGCAAAAACATCCGATTCTTAAAACGGTTACCGAAAATTCCGGAATTGATATTAAAGCCAAGCAAGGCACTCCGATCAAAACCATTTTGGATGGCGTTGTCACAACGATCACTTATATTCGCGGATTTGGGAATACGATCATCATCGATCACGGCTCCGGATTTTACTCGGTTTATTCTCACATCGAAAACGTCAGCGTTTATGAAAATCAATATATTGCGAAAGACACCGTCATCGCGAGCGTCGGAGATTCAGGGACGCTCTCCGGCTCCATGTTGCATTTCGAAATATGGAAAAATCGCACCAAACTTGATCCTGAGAAATGGCTGGGTAATCGATGAATCGGCTCTTCAATCTCGTCAATCAGCAGGATAATCGGCAATTGCTGATGAACACAATTCGTAACGGTCGTGTCGCGAATGCTTATCTTTTTCACGGACCGGAAGGAAGCGGTCAGGAAGGATTTGCGCTGGAATATGCGGCGATGCTGAATTGCCAATCTCGCGAAAATCAACCTTGCGGGCAATGTCCATCTTGTCATAAAATGAAAACCCTCGAACACGGCAATATCCATCTCGTTTTTCCCATTCGAACGGGTAGTCTTGAAAAAAATGATCCACCGTTTAAGAATTTCGGACCAGATGACATGGAAGAAATTCAAAATTGTATTCGAAAAAAGGCGGAAAATCCTTACGAAAAGCTCTGTCCTTTTGACGGAAAACACATTCCAATCAATTTTATTCGCGAGATTCGGAGAAAAATTTATCTGACCGCTCCGGAACCTGGCTATAAAGTGGTAATTGTTTTCGATGCAGATTTAATGATGGAACCAGCGGCGAACGCATTTTTGAAAATACTCGAAGAACCGCCGGACAAAACGTTGCTAATTCTAACGACATCCAATATAGACGCAATTCTACCGACTATTCGTTCACGCTGTCAAAGGCTCCATTTTCCAGCGCTTTCAACGACCGACCTTGGAAATCATCTTCGCGAGAATGGTATTCGTGAGGATCGAATCAATCTGGTGATGCGTCTGTCGGGTGGCGATGTTCGCCAAGCGATTCAGTTGAAAGAGGCTGATCTTGGCCGGCTCAGAGAAATGACGCTCGAAGCGTTGAGAATGATCGCTATCTGGAAGATCGACAAAGTTTACGATCTTGTGAACCGATTTGTGACGTTGAGGAAAGAGAATCCCGATGAATTTGACCGGTTGATGCTCTCAATTTCCTTCTGGTTTCGCGATGCCGCAATTCTTAAAGCGGGCAAACCGGAATCAGACCTTGTTCACGCCGATATGCAAATCGAAATACGAAAATTTGTCGATTATTACACAGAATTGGATGCTTTTGGAGCCTACTCTGCCGTCGATAATTGTATTGATTTAATAAGCCGTAATGTCTATATTAATCTCGCTTTAGTAAATATGTTTTTTAAGATACATAATAGAATTCAACCCGGAAAATCCCAATGAGCGAAACCGAAACAGATACGCTGGTTAAAATAAAATTCAGCGGTTCGCGCCGAGAAATATATCGAAACCCACAAGAATTGCCAATCGAGCAAGATACTTTGATGATTGTTGAAGCCGAGCGCGGAGAAGACATCGGGAAAGCCATTCCGTTTCTTACAAAAAAACGGTTGGACGACGGTAGCCCTGTGCCGCTATGCGTTCTTCGAAAAGCTACAGAGTCTGATTTGATCATTGATAAGGAAAATAGGGTTAAAGAAAGGCAAGCGTTTCAATTTTGCCAACGTCGAATCTCCGATCTGAAATTGCCTATGAAACTTCTGGACGTTGATTATCGTTTTGACCGGAAAAAGATCGTATTTTTCTTTTCAGCCGAAGAGCGCGTCGATTTTCGGGATCTGGTTAAAGCCCTTGCCTCTGAATATAAAACCCGAATCGAAATGAAGCAGATGAGCGATCGCGAGGAAGTCAAACGAAAAGTTAGCATCGGAATGTGCGGAAATCCGGTTTGCTGTAATTTATTCATTGACGAATTCGAACCCATTAGCACTCAGTTCGTAAAAGAGCAAAATCTGCCAATGAATCCATCAAAGATATCTGGACTTTGTGGAAAACTTAAATGTTGTTACCGATTCGAGCATGAAACTTATTCGGAAGTTCTGAAAAATTATCCGCCGTATGGAACAAAAGTACAATGTGAAGGAAAATCCGGAGCAGTTGAAAAAATAGATATTTTTCAAAAAACGATCACTTTAAAACTCGAAGATGATACTTGCGAAGAAATTCCGCTGACTGATTTCAACTCCAAAATTAAAATTGTCCAATAGAATTCTAACTTTAGACTTGATTTACTATGGAAAATAGCCACCGTTTTTATATCACTACTCCCATCTACTACGTCAATGATAAACCGCACATCGGTCATGCTTACACGACAATTCTTGCGGATGTCTTAGCGCGATTTCACCGGATGAAAGGCGACGAAACATTTTTCCTGACTGGCGTAGATGAACATGGACAGAAGGTCCAACAAGCGGCGGAAAAAGCAGGAATCGATCCGCAAACACATTGCGATAATATGGTTGTTCATTTCCAGAATGCGTGGAAAAAATTGGAAATTACAAATGATTTCTTCATCCGAACGACTTTCGATTTTCATAAAACAGCCGTCAGAAAAGCGCTGACCCATTTGTATAATAAAGGCGATATCTATTTGGCGGAATACGGCGGTCTTTATTGTCTTGGGTGCGAACGATTTTATACGGAAAAAGAACTGGTTGACGGAAAGTGTCCGCAACACTTGATAGAGCCGGTCTTTATTAAAGAGAAAAACTACTTTTTCCGCATGAGCAAATATCAGGAATGGCTTGTTGACTACATCCAGAAAAATCCAGATTTTATCCAGCCGGAAAGTCGTCGAAACGAAGTTCTTGGGTTTTTACGAAATCAGTTGGACGATCTTTGCATTTCTCGTCCAAAATCGCGCCTAAAATGGGGAATCGAATTACCTTTCGACGCTGACTATGTGACATATGTTTGGTTCGATGCGTTGCTAAATTACATGACGGCTGTCGGATACGGACAAGATGATGAAAAGTTTCGCAAGTGGTGGCCAGCCGATTATCATTTAATCGGAAAGGATATCGTTACAACACATTGCGTCTATTGGCCGACGATGTTGAAGGCGTTGGATTTGCCTTTACCCAAAACGATCTTTGCGCATGGCTGGTGGATGGTTTCCAATACAAAAATGTCCAAATCACTGAAAAATATCGTCCAGCCTCTCGATCTAATCGATGCTTATGGAGTCGATCCCGTGCGTTATTTTCTGATGAGAGACATGGTTTTGGGACAAGATGCGAATTTCAGCGAGGAAATGTTCATCAAGCGTTACAACTCCGAACTTGCTAACGATTTCGGAAATCTTGCCAACCGCATTTCGACTCTAATTCAAAAAAATTTTGATGGAATCATTCCGGCTCCAAATACTCAAACCGATGATGAAAAGGAAATTCAAAGTAAAGCGTGTCTTCTGCCAAAACGTGTTCACGGTCTGATTGCCGAATTTCGTCTAAACGAGGCGCTTGACGAAATCATCGTTTTTATTCGCTCGCTCAATAAATATATGGAGGTTCGCCAACCGTGGCAATTGGTTAAAACGGACAAAGCCGCCGCCGGAACCGTACTTTATACAGCGGCGGAAGGACTTCGTCTCGCGACGCTTTTACTTCAGCCGGTCATGCCGGAAAAAAGTCGTATTTTGCTGGATATTCTACCGACGGAACCGAACCAGTCTTTACTGTTTGAATGGGGAAGGTTAAAAGTGGGTGGTTCTCTTGGGGAAATGCCGATTTTATTTCCTCGGATCGATCTGAAAAAAGAATCCGAAAAACCGCTTCCAAAGAAAGAAACCGTTCCGGAAGTCCCGTTGATCACAATCGACGATTTCTCAAAAGTCAAACTTGTGACGGCTAAGGTCCTGACGGCGGTTAAAGTCGAAAACTCGGATAAGTTGCTAAAATTGATGATCGATACGGGAAACGTGAGCCGGCAGATCGTTGCGGGAATCGCGCAACATTATTCTCCTGAACAGATCGTCGGGAAAACGATTGTCGTCGTCTCGAATCTTCAACCTGCAAAGATTTTCGGAATCGAGAGCAACGGAATGCTTCTCGCCGCCAAGAAAAGCGGAAAATTGACGCTCATTACTGTTTCCGAGGAAATCGCACCCGGTGCGACGATTGGATAAATAAAAAAAGTGAAACGATCATGTATATCGATACCCATGCACATCTGACATATTCACCATTGTATGAAGATGTTAGCGCTGTTATTGAACGCGCTAAATCCGCTGGCGTCAGTCCGATTATATGTGTCGGAACTGATCTGCAATCGTCCAGACGCGCCATTGCAATGACAGAGCGATTCGATAATATTTTTATCACGGTTGGAATTCATCCGCACGATGCTGAAAAACTCAAATATGGCTGGCAGAAAGAAGTGCTGGAACTTTGCCGTCATCCAAAAGTCGTTGCATACGGCGAGATCGGACTGGATTACTACCGGAATTTCGGGCCGAGAAATACGCAATTGGCTCTTTTGGCGGAGCAGATAGAAATGGCTGAATCGCTAAATTTACCGCTGATCTTGCATAACCGGTTGGCAGAGGACGATCTGGCACGTTGTTTGGCGCGTTGCGGTTATTTTCACGGCGTCTTGCATTGCTTTTCTTCAAACGTTGAGTTCGCCCGGAAAGTGCTGGCGATGGGTTTTCACATTTCCTTCACGGGAAACGCGACCTATGGAACTCCAAGGATTGAAGAGGTCATCAGAACCGTTCCGCTGGATCGATTGATGCTGGAAACCGATTCGCCTTATCTGCCGCCGGAAGGCAAACGCGGAGAAGTCAACGAACCGGCGAACATTCCGCTCATTGCTGAAAAAATCGCCGCAATTAAGATGGTTTCTGTGACTGAAATCGAGAAACAGACGACCGATAACGCACGTCGGTTTTTCAACCTTCCCCAATGACCGGTTTCCCTAAGAAAAGACTCGGTCAGAACTTCCTCATCGATCCCAATATTTTAAGAAAAATCATCGCAGTTATTTCTCCTAAACCGGAAGACATTATCGTCGAAATCGGGTCGGGAAGGGGCGCACTGACTGATTTGCTGGTTCAATCGGGCAGTGAAATTCACGCGATCGAAATCGACAAAGATCTGATTCCCGAATTACAGATGAAATTTGGCAGTTTCCCGAATTTCCATCTCTGGAATGACGACGCACTGAAGTTCGATCTTTCTTCATTATCTAAGCCGAACAGCCGACTGCGCATCGTTGGAAATATTCCGTACGACATCACGAGTCCGCTGATTTTTAAGATATTCGATAACATCGCAATCGTTCAGGATGTGACTTTTTTAGTTCAAAAGGAAATTGCCCGGCGCATAACGGCTTCACCGAATTCGAAGGATTACGGAATTCTGAGCGTTTTATGCAACTATTTTACTATTCCGAAACTCGAATTTATTGTCTCGCCGCATGTTTTTCGTCCGGCGCCAAAAGTTTTTTCCGCAGTAATTACACTGGCGATCCGGCAGATCGATTCCGATCTCGAGTTCCGAAAAATGTTGATCAAAACGGTGAAAACTGCTTTCAATCAGCGCCGGAAAATTCTGTCAAATGCGCTCGGCATCATGTTGAAAGAACGAGGAACGGACGATTGTCCGATCGACTTAAATCGTCGTGCCGAGATGCTGACTGTTGATGAATTCATGGATCTATCTCAATGGTTTATGCGAAGAGAATCCAAACCATTTTCCTTGTAAAAAACGCATACAGGAAATAACTTTACACGCTTTTTTAATGAAAATATGGGCCCCTAGCTCAACGGTTAGAGCACCAGACTCATAATCTGTCGGTTCCGGGTTCGAATCCCGGGGGGCCCACAAAACCAACTCTTCCGACGACAAATCCAATCTTTTTACGTGTCTTTCTATCATTTTTTTACACAAGATGGGCTATTAAATACTTGGATATTTTAGTAAATATTAGGATATGAAACCGGATACCGAACAGGATACTGGTTTAAGCAGTTGGTTTTTCTTCTAATGACACTTCAGACGAAACAAGTTGTGTGAAATATCCGTACTTTACAGATAACGTAAATAAGGACATTATTGAAACGATCACCTGACGGGTGTAATTTCTCATTATGATCTGTTTTAAACTTGGACTGGATAAGTGTTGTACACCTGAAAAGCGGTAACCTTCACCGCCTGCCCGTCCATTAACTTTTAAAGGGCAATTGGAAAGAGTTGCAAATGATTTCTAAAGAACCTGAAAATTTCACAGTACCTGTTACTAAGAAATGTACAAAATGCGGGAGTGAAAAACCGCTAACTGAATTTTATAAAAACAAGAGGTCAAAAGACAAAACAACAAGTTATTGTAAAGCTTGCCTGGACGCCTACCAGAAAACCTATCGACAAAGCGAAAAAGGCAAAGCCTACCATAAAGCCTACAATAAAATCTATAACCAAAGCGAAAAACGTAAAGCCTACAAGAAAGCCTATCGACAAAGTGAAAAAGGCAAAGCCTCCCCGCAAAGCGAAAAACGTAAAGCCTACAAGAAAGCCTATCAACAAAGTGAAAAATATAAAGCCTATATGAGAGCCTATTACCAACGGAGAAAAACGAAAACGACAGTCAAAGAATTGGATGCGGCATGAGGGATTTGCAAAAGGAAAAAGAAGTACCTGTCTTTCAACTGGAAAATCCGACACCATTCGGACACCGATTTCATTTGGGCAGTGATTCAGTGGAAGCCCTGGATAAACATTATCAAACCCAAATTGATTGCTGTTTTACCGGATAAAATGTGGTAAACATTTTGCGTTCTCCATCGAGAAACGTGAAAATGTAAATTCCCATTATGGGAATTTGTGTGGGTTGTATGACGTTGATTGAGTGATTACGACTGAAAAAACGTCTTTCAGAACGGTCAAGATTCTTCTATGGAAGAAGCAGATATTGCAGAATATTTGTGTTGACTAATTCCAAAATATATCTTACAATAAAACCGCTATTTTAAATAGGGATAAACCGCAGATAAGCATTACACCGATACTTTATCTCGGAAACACACGTTATTTGGAAAAG
>Ga0066636_10003318_pt1 | contig 10298 bp, 9 predicted proteins | sample CryGeyCG2014_080_2_FD_62736 | JGI IMG/M metagenome (GOLD analysis project Ga0066636, IMG submission 62736) | Groundwater microbial communities from aquifer - Crystal Geyser CG07_land_8/20/14_0.80 | ecosystem: Environmental > Aquatic > Deep subsurface > Groundwater | place: USA: Utah: Grand...
CCCATCCGTTCCAGACCTCAAGCAAAGACATAAAATCCGACCCGCTTTGCCTGAACTCAGCCTGTGCGCTATCGGCCTCGTCGAACTTGCCTTCTGGCCTGAAGAAAACGGAACGGTCGCAGCTCGCCAGTGCGGCTATCGTGCAAATCTTCCCGACGCACCCGTATTTCTCGGCCTCGGCCACCATCCGACCGATCTCCGGACTAAGCGGAAGTTCGGCCATCAGACGACCGGTTTCGGTCAGTTTCTCCTGTTCGTCCAAGGCACCGAGTGCCTTCAGCTTTTCGATGGCCTGATCAAACGCTTCAGGTGACGGCGGATCGACGAAATCAAATGACCGCACGTCATCGATGTCGATACGTTTCATGGCCAAGACGACGGAGTCGATGCTCGAACGAACAATCTCCGGAGTCTGATACTCATCCCTACGTCGGAAATCCTCTTCCGTATACAGCCGGTAGCAGACGCCGGGGGCGGTTCGACCGGCCCGACCCATGCGCTGGTTGCAGCCGCTTTGGGCGTGCGGTTCCGCATCCAGCGAATCCAAGCCGGTCCGCGGGCTGAATCTCTTCTGCTTGATCAGACCGGAATCGACCACAAAGGCAACCCCGTCAATCGTGACTGAAGTCTCGGCGATGTTGGTGGCGACAATGACCTTACGTCTAGACGACTTGCGGAAAACCGGCCGCTGGTCTTCCGGCTTCATCCCTCCGTAAAGGGGCAATATATCCAAATCCGGCAGACCCAAACCCTGAATCTCATCGATGGTCTTTTCGATTTCACTCTTGCCAGGCATAAAAATCAGGATGTCGCCCGGACCGTCCTCGTCGATGATCTTCCGGACCTTCTCCGCGGCCGTTCGAAACACGTTTCGTGTCTGCTCTTTCTCGTACCGAACATCGACCGGAAACATCCTGCCTTCGACCTCGACCGGATCGTCAACGCCGAAATACTCGGCGAACTTTTCCTTCTCCAAAGTGGCTGAAGCGACAATTATTTTGAGCGGATTCAAATTACGCTCCTGCCTCTTGCGCTGCGCCCGCTTCAGCAGACCCAAGACAAAATCAGTATTGAGACCGCGTTCATGGGCCTCATCCACCATCACTACGTCGAAATCCATGAGCAGCGGATCGTGCTGCAGCCGACCCAGCAGGATACCGTCGGTCATGAAATTGGCCCGAGTGCCCAACGACGTCTCGTCTTCGAAACGCACTTGATAGCCGACCTCACCGCCTACCGAACTGCCGCGGATCTCCGCCACATACTCGGAGACGGACGTAGCCGCCACGCGACGAGGCTGCGTTATGGCAATTCGCGCACCGGGAAAGGCATCCAGCAAAAAGGACGGCCCGCGAGTGGCTTGCCCGAACCGGTTTCGCCGATCAGAATCGTGTTGGCATTCTGTCGTACCGACTCGACCAGACGATCCCGCCCCTCATCCATTGGAGTTGGCGGATATTCCGGCTGTCGCCGCCGCTCGCGTCGGCTCATCCCCTCCGAACGGTGATTGCCATGGCCGACGATCCGGCTCTGCCCTCCCTCCCCGTAATTTCTTCTGTCGTTGCCTTGAGAGACCATAGTCATGAAGCGGATTAGGAGAAAAGCGTAGCCTTCCGGCCGGACTTGTCCGTGTAGTCCACGGTCAGACCGAACGGTCGGGACAGATAGACCGCGACCAGGAGCGGCAAGGTCGGTATTTCGCCGAAAAGATGCAAGTGCAATCCATGACGTAATTGTCCGACCAACGAACGGGCAAACTGTTTCGTACGGTCCGCAAGAAGACTTGAATCATCGGTATTGTTCGCATGAGCATCGACGGCGGAATCGGGTACTGCCGACCAGACATTCGACAGGTCGATCTCCGTATCCGACGATGGAGTCAGATATTCACTGACCGGCGTGACAGTCTCAATTGCCTGTTTAATCTCTGACCAAAGAGTTTCGTTTACTTCATCCGGCCGAAACAGCTGTTCTTGCGGCATACCCTGATGGTCAAAAATCAGTACCCGAAAATCGTCATCGTCACGAGGACGAAACACCACCTCTGCCGAAAGTTCGTAGGCAGCGGCCAACGTCAGTGCGGCGACTGCCGCCGGCAGGCCGTCTGGTATCTCCACCGCCTCCCCCTGCACCTGCAGTCTCAGGTCGTAAAGAAAGTCGTCCATCTGATCGTTTCTGCCGTCCTGTCCCAATAAACCCAGATCGGGCTGCGGCACCGTATATTCGACCACTAACGGCGCAAGATTAAGTGTAGTTTTAGTCATGGGAAATCATATTATTAGACTGATCAAGGTAATTGTATCAAAAAATGAGCATCTTTGTCTCAATTCACATAGAGACAAAAACCTTGACAGACATTGATCAATCAAGTAAGATAAACAAGAATAATCTTATAAAGACCTTATGACCCCAGGAATATGTAACAAAAAAACGAGGGGCTTTAGTCTGGTGACCGTCACCGACAAAGGCCAGATCGCTATCCCCTGCTACCTCCGGCGCGAGCTGGGCATCGAGCAGGGCGACAAACTGATCGCTATTAAGAGAGTCGACGGCCGCGGGCTCAACCTATTAAGACTGGATGTGGTCGGCGAAGTAATCGATAAACTAACCAACGACTAAATAGTAAGATATGTCGGAAGACGTAAACTACAAGAAGGATTGGGCGGACGAAAGTACGCAATACCGCAACTGTCGCAGCTTTAAGACAGAGAACGGCGTCAACGCCTGCGTGCCCGAGGGAGACTCGTTCGCCAAAGCAGTCGAGAAGTACGGTCAGGTCGACAGCAACGGTCACTGCAACTTCTTCGAGGCAGCTAAGTAAGGACAAAAAGAAAGCGCCACCGACAAGGTGGTGCTTTTGTCTATCCCAACATTTTTCAAAACCGACCGTCTCTCCGTCAGGAAAACCGTTTCATTAGCCGATACGCTCCATACCAGAACCGGCTGCCGGGCAGTTCCCAAGTGCCCAGATTAGACTCGCGCTGCCCGCCGAAGCCCAGCTTGAACCGGGTCAGTCCGGACCACGAATGATCGGCCGCCGCATCCTCCGGCGCCACTCCCCAAAAATCGTATCTCGACAGGCCGGCCTCCTTAGCCCAAAGCATGGCCTGCCAATGCAGCAGATAGGGAGCCATGACCTCACGGTGCTGCGACAACGACGCCCCGTGCAGGTAAGTCATTGTGTCGCCGAACTGGGCGAGAGCGGCCGCGGCCACGGTCTGCCCGTCGAAATCGGCCAGCATCAGACGGACCGACAGGTCACGCCCATCTTTCGGCGCCAGTACCTGCAGCATTCGTCTGTAATAGTACGACTCGTGCGTATGAAACCGATCGCGCCCAGCCGTCTCGGCCAGCAGTTGTTGAAAACGATCAATATCTTTAGCGAAAGCACGAAGGTCTGATGGATCGGCCTGACGCACGGTCACTTCCCTCTTCTCGGCCAGCCGAACGTTATAGCGAGTCTTCTGCTTCATGCCGGCCAGCAGCTCCTCGTAGCTTTTTGTCAGGTCGACAACGCTGGTGTGCTGCGGACTCCTGGCGCGCGCCGGAACCAATCCAAGACGAAGCAGGTCTTCTCGGCTAAGACCATCTCCGCCGATGCCCGCCGACGGCTCCAGACGAGCCAACACCAGGCCTTCCCGGGCAATGGACTCCCTAATCGCCGAGACGGCCACGCCAAACTTGTTCCGACGGTCACCGTCCGCGGAGACGACCGGTCCCATTGGGACATAGGAATACCGACAACCGAACGGGAACAAATCATAGATGGACGTAAACCTGGCGACCGACTGTCCGTTGTCGCCCGGCAGATCGATGCGGTAGCGAAAAACTCGCCGACCGACCGCTTCCTGAAACTCACCCCACTCCCAAGACTGCAAAAAGCCGCTGCCGTTCTCGAGAACGAAGCGGTTCCAGTCCTCCGACCTGTTTTCGACCGGACTTAGCATCGAAATTCCTAAACCTTACGAAGTATTATCTCGAACCATTCCTGTCCTATGAGATTCTTCTGACTAACCCAGGCCGTTCTCATGCTTGAAAGGGACAGATCCTCGATCATCTCCGGTGTGTAAGTATAGAAAATACGCGTTCCGAAATCGTCTTCTTGGACCACACGACGATATTCACCCCATTTCATCGAAATCATCATCACTCCGTCCAAATTCAGTGCTGCGGAAACCTTGGCTAAGACCTCGAAAATCTCATCATGATCCAAATGAATGAGCGAAGCAAAGGCGAAGACCGCATCCAGTCCTGAAGGAAAAGGAAACTCCATGACATCGGCCACCTCGAACCGTGCGCCCGGGACTTTATTTCGTGCGATCTCTATCAGCTCCGGCGAAATGTCGATGCCGAGATACGATTCGACCAGCGGCAGTATGGCCTCGGCGTCACGTCCGTTGCCGCAGCCAACCTCCAGGACATTCGGATGTTTCTGCTTACAAAAACTCAAGGTCTGTTCGATATCCGCCTTTCTTGCGCCTAAACGATCGAACTTATCGGCAAGCACTCGAGCGCTGTCACGGTAAGTGGCAGTCGTTATCGCCCGATCCTCATCACGTTGGGCAGTCATCTCACCAACGCCTTAAGCGCCGCCTTGAGCCGCTCCTCGACCGGTCCCTCCTCGGATTGAACTGCCGCCTGATTGGCCTGCTCACGCGAGTAGCCGAGGTTCATGAGAGCAGAGACTACCTCGCTGCCGAGCGGATCGGACGAACCGATGTCGGTCAGCTTGCCCTTCAGCTCCAGGATGATCTTCTGGGCGGTCTTCTTACCCACACCCGGCACGCGCGACATCCAGGCCACATCACTGGCATCGATCCGACGTTCGATCTCCTCGACCTTCCCCAGAGACATGATGTTCTGAGCCATCTTCGGACCCACACCCGATACGTCCAACAGCTCCAGGAACAGTCCGCGCTCGCGCTCGCTGCGGAAGCCGTACAGGTCGTGCAGCTCCTCGCGAACGTGCTCGTGCGTCCAAAGCTCGACCTCGCCGCCGCCGGGCAGGTCGGCCAGCGTGCCGGAAGAGAGGTAGACCTGATAGCCAACACCAGCCGTCTCGACAATGGCGTAGTTCGTTCCCTTGTGAGTCAGGCGACCGGTAAGCTTGATGATCATGCGGATTGACGGCTAAAGCCCAGCCAGAGAGTCTGGCCGTCGGCATCTATCTCGGTCGAAAATTCGGTCTCGGTCCGACCCTGGTTAAGGGCGACTGCATGAACCGATCCCTGCAGCGCATCTCCATGCTCGGTCAGTGTCTCCGGCCACAAGTCACCGGACGATTCCCAGTTCAGAGTTATCTCGTCGGATGGGGTAAGGCCGGCCTCACGACGCAGGGCATTTACGTTCCTGACGATCTCGCGCAGCAGCCCCAAACGCCGCAGCTCCGGAGTGATCTCCGTGTCCAATTCGACCTCAAGCTGCTCTCCCTTCTTCCATTCTATGGCCAGTACGTTCAGTTCGTCCTTCAGCAGCTCGAACATCCAGTCTTCGCCGACAGTAGACGCGGTAACAGTCGCCTTAGCCAAAGCCTGACGAACCGGCACGCCGGCTGAAGCCCGCTTCTCGAGTCCAGCCGAGGCCGCCGACCTAACCATCTGCATCTCCTGAGCCAACTTCCCGTCCGACGAGGCCGCCGACCTCTCCGGCCAGCTCTCCAAGTGCACCGAATCCAATTTTCCGCCCAGCTCCCGATACAGTGCCTCGGCCAAAAACGGAGTGAACGGCGCCAGCAGTCTAGAGAGCGTATATAGCGTATAACCGAGTGCGGCCGAAGCTTCGGAACGTTCACTCTCATCACCCTTAAACCGATCGCGGCTACGACGGATGTACCAGGTTGACAGGTCATTCACGAAGCCACCGAACCTCCGGCAGGCATCGACCACCTGATAATTCTCGAGATCATTAGTTGAGTCAGCGATCAATGTATTCAACTCACCTAGCAACCACTGATCAAGAATATGTTGCGGTTTTGATGGGGCCGCCGAGAAGTCTGTGCCCTCCGCGGCGAACATCCGATGAAACGACAGTACATTCCAAAGAATCAGAAAGACCTTCTTGGTTACCTCCTCCAATCCCTTCTCGTCGAATCGCTTCGGCTCGCCGGGCTGATTGATGGTGAAAAAGCTGTAACGAATCGCGTCGGCCCCCCACTTGTCCATCATGACCCACGGATCGACGATATTGCCCTTGGACTTGGACATCTTCAGACCCTTGCCGTCGAGGATGTGGCCTAGGCAGATGACATTCCGGTACGGGGTCCCCCGTCCGAGAAGGGTCGAAACCGCCAGCATGGTGTAGAACCAGCCGCGCGTCTGGTCGATGGCCTCAGAAATGTACTCGGCCGGAAAGTTGGTCGGATCGTTACCGTCGATCCGTTCGGCCGAACCGGCAACATGCGGATAGCCCCACTGGGCGAACGGCATGGCGCCGGAATCGAACCAGCAATCGAGCACGTCCGGCTCGCGAACCATCTCACCGCCGCAGGCGCACCTAAGTCTGACCTCGTCGATGAACGGACGATGCACGTCCACATGGCCCTCCTCGTCGTACGGTCGGCGCGGCAGCTCATGTTCCCAATGTTCACCGACGTTCACATAAGCATCGCCGGAAGATTCCCCTTCCGTCCTCTCGTCGTCGTAACCGAGCAGGCCGGTCTTGAGCGCATAGAGCGCATCGCCATGACTGACGACTACGATCCTCTTGCCCTCATGACGCGCATCGATCTCCTTCAGTACCTCGACCATGCGCCGACGAACCTGACGCATCGTCTCTCCGCCCTCGATCTGCTTGTCCAGCCTGTCGCCAGGATTCAAGAACTGCTTCATGAAGTCAGACTCCGGACGGTCAACCAGGTTATCGTTCCTGATCTCCCTGAGCCGTTCGTCATAGATGACCTCCAAGCCGCAGGCCGCGGCGATGGCCTCGGCGGTCTGCCTGGTCCGATACAGATCGGAAGCGTAGACAACATCGATACCCAACTCCTTGTATTTGGCGGCTGCCGCTTCGACCTGCTTTAGGCCGCGTTCAGTCAGATGATACTTGTCGGACAGGTCCTGACTGGTGATCAGTCGAGCCGTATTGTTGGTCAACTCGCCGTGACGCTGCAGATAGTAGGTATTTCTCGCCGGTGCCGCTTCATCCAGTTCGGACAGGCCGCCGATAACCCGCGTCTGGCTGCAGGCAACGCACTTCCAGACCGGCAGCGGCGTGCCCCAGTACCGCTCACGCGACAGTGCCCAATCTTTGGCCTCGCGCAGCCACTCGCCAAAACGTCCGTCGCGAATGTGCGACGGCACCCAATTAATCTGTCGGTTGTTGGCCGCAAGTTTCTCGCGAAGCTTGGACATTCGGATGTACCACGACCTCTTGGCCAGGTACATGAGCGGCGTGCCGCAGCGCCAGCAGAACGGATAGGAATGCAGATACTTCTCTTCCTTATATAGGAGTCCGCGGGAGACCAGGTCGGCCCTCACGTCGTCGTCGGCCTCCTTGAACGACCTGCCGGCACCCGGTAGGCCCTCACCCATGACTCCGGCCGCGTCCACGCTCAAGACCGGCGGAAGACCGTGCTCACGTCCGAGTTCAGCGTCGTCATCACCGTAGGCCGGAGCAATATGCACGATGCCGGTGCCGTCCTCCATGGAGACGAAGCCGGCGGTGTAGACACGATAGACTCGGCTCCGGCTGTCGACCGGCGCGATATCGTAGAGCGGCTCGTACTCCAGTCCGACCAAGTCCGACCCCTTCCTCTCCGAGACGACCTCATGACCGCCCAGCAGTATTCCGAGCAACGCCTTGGCTAGAATGAAACGATCGTCCGATCCCTCAAGCTTGACCTCGACGTAATCTATGTCCGACCTGACGGCGAGTGCGAGATTGGCCGGCAGGGTCCAGGGAGTGGTCGTCCAGGCCAGGAAGAAAAGTCCCGGATCGCCCTTCACCGCGAACTTGACGAAAACCGACATATCCTCGACGTCCCTGTAACCCTGCGCCAGCTCATGCGTCGACAGGGACGTAACACAACGTGGACAATGCGGTGTGGTGCGATAACCCTCGTACAGCATCGGCTGACCGTCTACCTCCCGACCGCTTATCTCCTTCAGTACCCACCACAGCGACTCGACATATTCGTTACTGTAGGTCACGTAAGCGTCGTCCAGATCCACCCAAAAACCGATACGCCGCGTCAGGTCGCGGAACATGTCCAGATACTTCCAGACCGACTTGCGGCACTGACGATTGAACGCCGCCACGCCGTATTCCTCGATATGCTGCTTCTTGGTGAAGCCGAGACGTTTCTCGACCTCCAGCTCGACCGGTAGGCCATGCGTGTCCCAACCAGCCTTGCGGTCCACGCGATAGCCGCGCATGGTGCGGTAACGAACCACGGCATCCTTAAAGACACGAGCCAAGACATGATGGATTCCCGGCTTGCCGTTGGCGGTCGGCGGACCCTCATAAAAGACGAACTTGCCGCGCGGATTCTCCGCCGGCCTCTCGTTGCGCTCCAGAATCCGCTGAAGGATCCGCTTATCCTTCCAATTCTCAAGCTCGGACTTCTCGATTGACGGTAAGTTGAATTTGGTCATAACGGAGTTAACTTAGCGACAAATCCGAGTTCTTTCAAGCCATCGGCCGTACCTGTCGGAAAACTGAAAAATCCGAGGTCGAAATCCACTTAAGCCAAAAAGAAAAGAGCCCAAGAGGGCCCGATGTTTAGAAACTAAGCCGAAGGCCTTAACCTTCGTTATCTTCACCGTCAGCTTTCGAAGCCAACTTACGACGATTCTTCCTCTAAATTCTATCGCGGCAGCGTGGACTGTCATTGGCGTCGTGCATGTACGTACAAAGAGACACGGAAGCCAACAGTTTCGAAGCGTCAGGGAAATTCTGCCTACGAAAAGCCGTGGCTCCTCTGTCTGTCCCCTTGGACAAAAGGACCGGAAACACCCTGACCAGCTCACTATCCTCAACGTCGAGGGGACAAAAAAGGCTATATCCGCCCATATGAAGGAACGGATACGTCGTCTCGGCCACCCATGAGTAGATGTCGGTACGTTCAAAATATTCACGGAAAAGCCAAGCGAAGGACAATCCGACATCCGCCAACGGTTTTGGTCCGAAAACCGCCCTCTGATTGTCATAGGTGGCATCCTCGATCTTGAACGTCACCCAACGCACGCCAGCGTGATGGGTATCATCTCCGGCAGCCAGACACAGACTCGCTGTAGCCGAAAGCAATCCCAACTCGATGTCAAGCTGGTCGCCATAAGTCCGCCTGATTCTGTCCAGGTGACGATTAAAGGTAAGAAGTACCCCCTCATGTCCCTCTCCCCAACGAATTTCCAGCGAACGGAAAGAGAACGGACCGTCGGGCCACTCCGGAGCCGTATCGGCCAACGCACAGATGACCTCTTCTTCAATTCGCCAGCCTTCTTCCTTATTGGCCAGACGCAACCTACTTAATGTCTCCTCGACCGACAATTTAAAAACATTGTGTCGAGAGAGGGCATCTCGCATAACCAATGCGAGCTCGGGATGTCTGATTACCTCAAGAAGCGTTTCTATAAAGAAATCTGCTTCATCTAGAACTCCAGCTAAGGCTGTCCATACCCCCAACGGTGCACTTTTCGTTTCTTTCACGGTCTTCTCCTTTTTTTGCCTATCGTTAAGGCATTGTCCAAAGAACGGTCCAACCTAATCACCAAAAATCGGACACGTCAACAGTCTCGTCCGATACGCCCTAAACTTGACCGAAGCAAAAGACAAAAATACTGACCAATCGTTTCCGTGGTAAAATGCCCAAGTAACCTGAAAGATCGTATGTCCGACCGAACCAAACCAACCATCCATCTTGCGGCCGACCATGCCGCCTATGAACTAAAGGAGGAGCTGAAAAGATACCTGATTCGGGCCGGATACCGGGTCGTCGACCAGGGGGCGTTCGAGCTGTCCCCGACCGACGACTATCCCGACTTCATCCTGCCGGCGGCCGAGGCGGTCGCCAAGTCACGCGGACGGGCGGTCGCCGTGGTCATGGGCGGCAGCGGAATCGGCGAATGCATCGCCGCCAATAAGGTGCCGGGAGTCAGGGCCGCGTTGGTCTACGACGACTACACGGCCAAGATGTCCCGCCTGCACAACGACGCCAACGTTCTCTGCCTAGGCGCTAGAACTCCGAGCGGCGCGCCGGCAGCGGCAAAGAAGATAGTCGGCACCTGGCTCCGGACCGCCTTTACCGGTGACGCGCGCCATCGCCGACGACTGAAAAAGATCGCCGACTATGAAAAAAGGGC
>Ga0066636_10003322_pt1 | contig 10294 bp, 6 predicted proteins | sample CryGeyCG2014_080_2_FD_62736 | JGI IMG/M metagenome (GOLD analysis project Ga0066636, IMG submission 62736) | Groundwater microbial communities from aquifer - Crystal Geyser CG07_land_8/20/14_0.80 | ecosystem: Environmental > Aquatic > Deep subsurface > Groundwater | place: USA: Utah: Grand...
CTGCTTTGGTTATGGTGATACTTTGCCAATGCTCAACTTGAAGAAGTTAGTAAGTTGCGGGAGACTACATTGCTTCTATTCTGGATTCTGGCTCCTGAATTCTGACTCCTGAGCAGTTACAATTACGCAAAGTAATCCGGGATTATTCTGCATTCTCAATTCTGATTTCATTTCATCTCAAGGGGAGAGGAAAATGCCCAGTGTTTGCTTCTATTTTCAGGTTCATCAGCCGTACCGCCTGAGGCACTATACCTTCTTTGATGTTGGTCGTGACCATAGGTACGAGGATAGTGAAAAAAACTGCCAGATCCTCAATAAGGTAGCAGAGAAATGTTACCTTCCGGCCAATGCGATTATGCTCGATCTGATAAAAAAATATAAGGGCGCCTTTAGAATCGCCTTTTCCATGACCGGTGTCATTCTCGATCAGTTTGAAGAACATCGGATGGATGTCCTGGATAGTTTCAAGCGGCTCGCCGATACGGGATGTGTTGAGTTCCTTGGCGAGACCTGTAGCCATTCCCTTGCTTTCCTGCTTTCCCGGCGGGAATTCAGGGAACAGGTTGCCCTGCATAAAAAGAGGATCCAGACACTTTTTGGTCAAACCCCCGTGACATTTCGTTATACCGAGCTTATTTATAACAACGATCTTGCAAAAACCGTAGAAAAGATGGGATATAAGGTCATTCTCACCGAGGGAGCGGATAAAATCCTCGGCTGGCGGAGTCCCAATTTTGTCTATCAACCGGCAGGGTGTACGAAACTTAAACTGCTCTTGAGAAACTATTTCCTCTCCGATGATATCTCCTTCCGCTTTTCCAACCGGCAATGGGCCGGGTATCCCCTGCTGGCGGACAAATTTGCCCACTGGATCCATAGCATCAATGTTGCAGGAGAGGTAATTAACCTTTTTATGGATTATGAAACATTCGGTGAACATCAGTGGGAAGAAACGGGCATCTTTGAGTTCCTTCGTATGCTTCCCCGTGAAATCTTAAAACATCCTGACTTCAGATTTCAGACTCCTTCCGAAGTTGGCCGGGACTATGATCCTGTCGCCCAGTTAGATGTGCCAGATTTCATCTCCTGGGCAGATGTAGAGAGGGACCTGACTGCCTGGCTGGGGAATTCGATGCAGAAGGATGCTATTCACTCATTGTACAGGATGGAAAGAAAGGTTCGCCAAAGTAAAGATGAACATCTTCTCAAGACCTGGCGCAGGCTACAGATATCGGATCATTTCTATTACATGTGCACCAAGTGGTTTGCCGACGGCGATGTTCATAAATATTTCAATCCCTATGGTTCACCGTACGATGCCTACATCAACTATATGAATATTCTTGACGACTTTTCCCGTTCTCTATCCCCGAAAAAGGAGGGTAATTCATGACAGAGAACAACAACGGTTATCTCTTTGAGGTCAGTTGGGAGGTATGCAACAAGGTCGGGGGAATATATATAGTTATTACCAGTAAGGTAAGGGAAGCGATCCGTGTCTATGGTGATAACTACTTTCTCCTGGGACCGGACCTCAGAGCCAATCCAGATTTTGAAGAAACCGATGAAGACTGCTGGGCAGAGATCATAGAAGGCACGGCCATCAGAGAGATCCCGTGTCGCTTTGGCCGGTGGAAGATATCTGGTGAACCTAAGGTTATCCTGGTAAGCGCCGGGGAGAAATACAATAAAGATCAACTTCTCTACGGTTTATGGGGAGAGTTCGGTGTAGATTCCATTGCCGGCGGATGGGATTATATAGAACCGGTTATGTTCAGTTATGCCTGCGGGGAGGTTATCGAAACGATCTATAATCTTTTGGCAAGACCTAAAGGTATTCCAGTTGTTGCCCAGTTTCATGAATGGATGACAGGGGCAGGTCTCCTCTACCTGAAAAAGAGGGTACCGGAGATTGGTACTGTCTTTACCACACATGCCACGATCTTAGGGAGAACCCTTGCCGGAGCAGGGATGGATATTTACTCTACCATGGAAAATATCTCTCCCCAGCGGGAGGCGAGCACCCATAATATCACGGCCAAATATTCGATGGAAGTGGTGACGGCACGGGAGGCGGATTGTTTTACCACGGTCAGTGAAATAACCGCTTCTGAGGCAAAAAATTTTCTTGGCCGATACCCGGACATTATAACCCCCAATGGCCTGGATGTAGACCATATTCCGGACTTGTTAGAGGATAGAACAACTGCATTAAGATACAGGGAAAGACTCATCTCCGCTGCTTCGAGATTCCTGAGAAAGAAACTTCCCGCAAACACAAAGATTGTAAACATCTCAGGTCGTTACGAATTCCGCAACAAGGGTATAGATATCTTTTTAAATGTCTTAGGACGTCTCGAAAAAGAGATGACGGAAAATGAATCTCTCCTGGTTTATCTCTTCGTACTTGCCGGCCACACGGATTTGATTCCTTCCCTTCGGAGCGACCACGTAAGAGCCGAGGCAGGAAATCCACCGATCGCAACCCACAGGCTTCATTATGAGGCATCGGATCCTATCCTCGAAACCTGCAGCAGAGTCGGACTCAGGAACATGCCCGACAACAGGGTTAATGTCATCTTTATTCCCGCTTACTTAAATGGTCATGATGGTCTTATCAACATGACTTATTACGAAGCCCTTGCCGGATGTGATCTGGGGGTTTTCCCGTCTTACTACGAACCATGGGGTTATACACCGCTCGAAAGCACTGCCTACGCGGTACCTACCGTTACGACCGATCAAGCTGGTTTTGGGCTGTTTGTCCTCTCCGCTATTGGTGAAAATGGAGGTGTTATTCTCCTGAAACGTAAAGAACAGGCAATCAGTGTTATTGAAGACAACCTGTACAGCATTTTGAAAGACTTCCTCACCTGGTCAGAAGAGGAAATGCTTGAAAGACGGAAAATGGCCCGGTATGTTGCCCTGCGGACGGACTGGAAGGACTTCTTCAATACCTATCTGGAAGCGTATGACAGGGCATTGGCAGCAGCCCGTGTACGCGCCGAAAAGCTATCCCCATACCCCATAGATTACAGGGAGGCGAGGATCTCCATGGCCCTTGTCGTATCAACACAGCCCCATTTCCGCGCCTTTACCGCCGTTGCCAATCTTCCCCCGAAGATTGAACGACTGAGGGAGATGGCCTACAACCTATGGTGGACATGGAACCCTGAAGCCCTTGACCTGTTTGCCTTACTCGATCCGAGGGTATGGCAAGAGATGGGGAATAATCCGGTCAGGATGCTCGAGACAGTATCTCCAGAGAGGTTGCTAATGGTGTCAGAAAATCCGAGCTATATGCACCTCTATACCGAGGTGATGCAAAAATTTGACGAGTATATGAACGAGAAGTCTCCCTGTGTAAAGGTTGAAATCTCTGAAGATATCAAATGGTCGTCACCGATAGCCTATTTGTCAACAGAATATGGCCTTCATGAGAGCATACCGATCTATTCGGGTGGACTGGGCGTCCTTTCCGGTGATCACTTAAAAACTGCCAGTGACCTCAATATCCCTCTTGTAGGTGTTGGTTTGCTGTACAAAAACGGCTATTTTAAGCAGGTTATTGATAACAATGGCGTACAGATGGCGGAATATCCGGAGAATGACTTTTCCAATATGCCTGTCCAGATCGTACAGGACGACAGGGGAGATGAGGTTCAGATCTCCCTCGAACTACCGGGACGGACCCTCTTTGCCAATATATGGGAAGTCCGTGTGGGACATGTTCCACTGTACCTCCTGGACACAGATGTACCCAGAAATACCGCTCAGGACAGAAAGATAACGGAACGCCTGTACTGTGCCGACCAGAGAATTAGAATAGAACAGGAGATCCTCCTCGGTTGCGGTGGTGTCAGGTTGTTAAAAAAGTTAGGGATCAAGCCATGCCTCTATCATATCAACGAGGGACATTCTGCTTTTCTCCTGTTTGAACGTGTCTCGGCTCTGATGACGGAGAAAGGGCTTTCCTTTGAAGAGGCCTGTGAAGTGGTACGGAGCAGGACTGTCTTTACCACCCACACGCCCGTTGAGGCCGGGCATGAAAGATTCAGCAGGGAGTTGATGGAACATTACTTCGCAAGCTTTGTCAAGCGTACAGGTATTTCCTGGTCGCAGTTCTGGGAATTGGGCAGAAAGGAAAGCGGTGAGGATAAGCCTTTCTTTATGACCATTCTCGCCCTCAAGCTGACACAGATGAGCAATGCGGTAAGCCAGATCCATGGCCAGGTATCACGCCGCATATGGCGTGATGTATGGAAGGGCTTTCACGAGACCGACATCCCGATTCGCCACGTAACCAATGGCGCTCATGTAATGTCTTATATTGCACCGAGGATGAAAGAACTCCTGGAGACCTATCTGGGGGTGGAATGTGGAACAACGATCTCGGATCAAGATATCTGGGCAAGAATCGAGGAGATACCCGGTGAGTTGTTGTGGCCCACGAGATATGAAATTAAGCAGAAAACCATAGAGTTTTTAAGTAATTATATCTCTAAGAACTGGAAAAAATATGGTTACACAAAGATGTGGCGGGAAGAGCTGCTCTCCAAGATCAGCCCGGCTTCCCTGTTGATTGGATTCGCCAGACGATTCGCCCCTTATAAACGTGCCGATCTTCTGCTGTCTGATCTGAATCGGCTGGACAGGATTTTAAACCATCCGCAACGTCCCGTTCATATAATCTTCGCGGGAAAGGCCCATCCGAACGATGAAACGGGGAAGACTCTGATTAAAAAGGTCATTGATGTCTGTAAGGATGAAAGATTCAGGGGAAAGATATTCTTTATCGAGGATTATGATATCCGCATTGCCCGTCATCTTGTCCAGGGGGTTGATGTCTGGCTGAATACCCCCCGCAGGCCTTACGAGGCGAGCGGTACCAGTGGTATAAAGGCCGCAGTGAATGGGGTGCTCAATCTCAGTATATCCGATGGGTGGTGGGCTGAAGGTTACGATGGAACCAATGGCTGGACAATTGGACCTGTGGAGAAGGTGTACCTGGAAGATACGGAACATGCCGACGAAGAAGACAGTGGCTCCCTCTATTCCATCCTCGAAAATTCCGTGATTCCCATGTTCTACGACAGGGAAGTATCAGGGCTACCCGAGAAATGGATAAGTATGATCAAAAGGTCAATGCAGACCCTGGTGCCGAAGTTCGTTTCCGAAAGGATGCTCCTCCAGTATTACCAGGAGATGTACCTGCCCACAGTGAGGAGAGCAGACAAGCTAAGCGAGGATTCTTACAAACTGGTCAGGGAACTTGCCGATTGGAGACAGAAAATTCCCATGCGTTTTTCTTCTCTTAAAATATCGGATGTCATCATTGAGGGCATCCATGGAAGTACCGTTCTTGTTGATCAGCCGTTGATTGTCGAGGTAAAGATTGACCCTGGCAAGCTGGAACCAGAGGAGATCCTTGTCGAAATGATGATCGGGAAAAAAGAAGGGCGCGAATTTATCCGGAACCCGGAATGTGTACCCCTGAAAATTGTGAAAGGGGGATCAGACGGAGTTCTTACCTTTTCTGTCGAGTACGTTGTTAAGGAAAACGGGCCTTACTGCTACGGGATCCGGGTGATTCCTTATCATGAAAAGGCTACCTCTCGGTGTGAAGCAGGTCTTGTCCTCTGGGGGTAATCTTACATTCTTTCCACCACGTGCTTAATTTTTTTACTTTCCACCAGTTCTAAGAACAGCTCGCCCAGGGGGGCAGAGTGTTCAACCACCTGCCACCAGGTTCTTATTCGCTGGGTAGGGTCATCAATAAAGATCATAAAATCGTCTCTATCCGGTATCTTTCCTCCTGGCAACTTCTCGATAAAGTTCCTGGAAGGATACACCATTAAGACATGTTCAAGAATATCGCCTGCCGGACGACGATAGTTGAGCTTTTTATCAAGCCAACCAGGGATGATCCGTTCCTGATGGTGAAAAAAGAGGATTATTTCATCGTCTTTTGCCGCATAATTATGACTCAAATGGTAATCTATAATGCCTCCATCCCGGTAAACGCCCTTTGGTGCACCATAGATATCCCTGACACCTGTAACGACAAGGGGAATGGCACCGGATGCCAGGACAACATGCTTGAAATTGATTTCACTTAAGGGGACATACTGACCCCGGAAATCATCCCGGAGACAGAAATAGGGGGGTTTTGGTCCGTTATAAAACACGACACGTTCGACAAACCCATACAGGAAAGAGGGGTTTATTGCGTTCAGAACAAAACAGATCCCGAGACCTATCTGCTGCACCCATCTCATCTCTGAAGCCACAAGGTTCCTCGCCCGGCAGGTGATGATCGCCAGGCGATACTTTTTGTTAGTTAGGGCAAAGGGGAGTGCATCGTCTTCGAGGTAGGCATTAACGACGTCCATTAGAGACCGCAAGAGAGTATGGGGGGTATCTGTTCTTCTCAAGGTCAGGGCAATATAGGCCTCTAAGAGGGCACGGTAACTCTTTTCCGGCTCCGGTTGTGGCCAGGCAGCGAACCGCCATGCGCCGGACGATGAACCGCAAAGGACTACTGATTTCTTTCGTCCAAGAACATCATTTTGTAATAATGTGAGATCGAAGCCACTGGCGATAAGCCACCGGGGTCCCACTGCCGGTCCGACATAGGTTGTAACATAGTCTAAATTGAAACCACCGTCTTGAATAATCTGATAAGCCCGTTTACCTGCTTTGATACAGATTTTGTCCATGTTGAAGAACCAATTTTACCCTTTTAAATGGGAGGCATACGATGGATATCAGGATAGCCGTACGGCAGAGGAGAAGCATACGTAAGTTTAAATCGGATGAAGTTCCAGAAAAAGTCATTCATGAAATTCTCGAAGATGCCCGGTGGGCACCGTCATGGGGCAACACCCAGCCCTGGGAACTTTATGTGTTGACCGGCAAAATCCTGGATAGGCTCAAAAAAGCGAACCGCCAGAAGGTACTGGAAGGGGTCCCATTCTCACCAGATATCAAGATGCCCGAGATATGGCCTGAATGCCTGAAAAAGAGATATATAGCGGTAGGAAAAAGTGTTTTGACCTCCCTGGCCATTGCCCGGGAAGACCAACAAGCACGCATCCAGTATAATGCTGATATGTTTTCCTTTTTTAGTGCCCCATGTCTGATCCTTTTCTGCTTAGACAAAAGCCTCATTATTGAATATGCCATGCTTGATATAGGCATCATTTTGCAAACAATCTGCCTGCTCGCCCACGAGAGGGGACTCGGTACCTGCATCCTGGCAGCCTCTGTTAGATACCCGGATCTCCTAAGGGAGATATTTATGATCCCGGAAGATAAGACGATTGTCATCGGCGTTGCCCTCGGGTTTCCTGATTGGGATTCGCCAGTGAACCATTTTGAACGAGAAAGGGCAAATCTGGATGACTTTGTAACCTGGGTAAGCGACTAACCGAATATTTACCTTCTGCTGGTTCAATCTTGAAGATTGAACCTCACCGTGAGACCAATCAGCCGGTAGTTGAACTCATAGTTCAGGGCACCCATCCAGTCATCCTGAAAGATACCTTTATAGCGGGTTCCGTCTGCGGGTCCCACCGGTTTACCGTAAGTATAAAACCAGTTAACAATGGGACTTCCTGTAAAACCAAGGGCAATCCAGTAGGAGGCGGGCATGAGAGATGGGTTGTCCCCGCTGAAATCGAAGTCAACCCAGCGGTACCCTGGCCTGAGAGAGAGTTGCTCTACATTAATGATGTCACTGGTGCTGATGGGTGCCCCTGGCTTACCATGGTTGTCGGAAAAGATGTCCACCCAGAGCCAACCATCGCCACCGAAGCTATGGAGAGCCAGACCAACTTTCTGGAGCTTCACCGGTTTTCTTAAGACAACAACCTGGGCATACTGGGTGACCTTTGTGGTCACATATTCAGCAGTCTCCACCAGAAAATTCCGCCTCATTTCAAATTGATCTGCACCAGAGGCGCTGATCACACGGGGAAATGCAAAATCAACATCTTCGGGAAATTCGAGGTTGCCAAAGATAAAAGGTACCTCATAACGGAGCTCTCGCCTCTCAGGTTCCGGAATCACCGGCGGAGGGGGGAGAGGCTTTACCTCAACCTCCTTGAAGGACGCCTTCACCTGCGGGGAAAGAAGAATGTTCCTGGGACCATAAGACTGTTTCTCCCCCTGGACATTAACCTGATCGGTTTTGAAATCGGCACTGATGACCTCCTGGAGTTTTGGTCTTACTACTGCTTCCCCGGTTTGCGACCATCGCAGGAGACCATCATTTTTAGTCTCGTTGTTGTCAACACCCACCTCGACCCTGATAAAGCGGTTGGAAACAAAAAGCTGGGAATTCTGAGGATCGAAAGGCACCCAGCCGAGATCGGGGAACCAGACTTCGATCCATGAATGGCGGCCCTGTCCCATCTTGAACGTGAGGACACCTTTCTGCCAGGTAACATCAAAAGGTTGTTTCAGGGTGATACCGTTGACAATCCGGACCGGAATCCCGAGAGACCTCAAGAGGGCAGCGGCCAGATGGGAAAAATTCTGGCAATTTCCCTTACCTGATTCGAGAGAGTAGATAGCATCGTACTGGGCTGGGGGATTCACATAATGTACACGATCCACCACCCAGGAAATAATCCTCTGCACAGCATCAAACTCGGTCTTGACACCCTCAGTGAGCCGGTAAGCCAGTTCGCGGATGCGGGGATGATCGGCCTGGACCTGGGGAGTCGGCTTGAGATAATCCCGGAGATCTTCACCTATCTTTAAAAGAGGAAATGGGGCCTTGGTCTCGAGAATCTGAAGGCCAGTCCTGTTCAAGGCATTGAAGGAAAGACAAACATCAATGACATCAAGGGGCTTCGTCCAGGTGGCCACAACAATCTGGTTGCCCCGTTCATCAGTACTGGTTTTCTTTTCCTCCGGTTCAGGCAAAAAGGTAAGGTCAAAATCTCTGACTTCCTGGCAGTAGGTAGGAGATTGAAAGGTCCGGGGCAATACAAAACTCAGTGCCAGTCTCCTGATACCCTCACCGGCTGTTATCCGTTCCCGCAGTTCATAACTTATATGCGAGCCCATCTCTCCTCTTACCGTATAGTTCTCCGCCCATCCGGGGATAGAACACAAAATGACGAAGATTAACCAGAATATTATCCTCATTGCCCCCATTACCCTTCTCCTCTTACCATATTTTTCCCCTTTGCCAGTGGGTAGGAGAAAATACTACAAACAGCCGTTGTCTGTCAAAGATTTTCGTAACTATTCAGGGAGAGGTTGTTTGCCTTTCAACCCTGTGACTTGCTAAATTTGTAACTCTATGGTAAATTAACTTCCAGTTAATGATCAAAATGGGTGCTACGGCTGCGGGATCTGTCGTTCTGTCTGTTAGGAAGATGTGATCCATCTTGAGGAGCGCACCAAAGTTTCTATGACAGCAAACCTTTGGTAGGAAAGAGGCAAGTACCTTTTAAGAGGGCGGCATAAAGGGGATGGAAGAGGGAGAAGGTGTATGGAGAAAATACCGATCACAAAAGCGGGATTTGAAAAACTAAAGAGGGGATTGGAATATCTGAAGACAGTTTCCATACCTGAAAATATAAGAGATATTGAGGCAGCCAGAGCCCACGGAGATATAGCTGAAAATGCAGAATATGCGGCAGCCAAGGAGAGGCAGGCTTTCATCCAGGGCAAGGTGCAGGAGATCGAAAATAATCTTGCCCTGTCGAACATCGTTGACTTAGAGGGTCTCAGTAATGACAGGGTCGTCTTTGGATCAATGGTTGTCATTGAAGAGATCAACACGGGAAAGGACATAAAATATCAACTGGTTGGTCCCCTTGAATCTGATGTAAGTGAAAATAAAATTTCGGTCACCTCTCCCATAGGGAAGGCGCTGATCGGTAAGGGCATCGGTGATAATATCAGGGTCAAAACACCGGGGGGCATCAGAGAATTTGAGGTTGTAGATATTCTCTTTAAAGAGGAAAACTAATTTGTCTCCGCCAGATGGATCGGAGCTTGCAAGAATTAACCAAAGGCGAGGCAAAACTATTTCTGGAGTAGCTTTGCCGCATCCTGGGCAAAATAGGTGACGATGATATCCGCCCCGGCCCTTTTTATAGAGGTCAGGGTCTCCATCATTGCCCTCTCCCCATCAATCCAGCCAAAACTGGCAGCTGCTTTGATCATGGCAAACTCCCCGCTGACATTATAGGCGGCAATGGGTAAGTCGAATTCCTCCCGCGCCCGACGGATAATATCAAGATACGGGAGGGCGGGCTTTACCATAATAATATCG
>Ga0066636_10003328_pt1 | contig 10283 bp, 13 predicted proteins | sample CryGeyCG2014_080_2_FD_62736 | JGI IMG/M metagenome (GOLD analysis project Ga0066636, IMG submission 62736) | Groundwater microbial communities from aquifer - Crystal Geyser CG07_land_8/20/14_0.80 | ecosystem: Environmental > Aquatic > Deep subsurface > Groundwater | place: USA: Utah: Grand...
ATTATAATTACCCAGCTCTTTCTCTGCTAAAAATAACACCCATAAATATTCAATTTAGACATTTTAGAATAAATTACTTAGTAACCTTTTCTTTTTAATTAAAGAAAGGGCTGGGTAAATAATTTTGGCATGACTACTGAAGAGCAAATTTTAGAAATTCTCTGGGACCAGGGAGGCGAGGCTCCTATTACTACTATTGCTAGCCTGGTTAAGATTAGTGTTGATTATGCTCGCATGATTTGCCGAAATCTTGCTGAGAAGGATTATATTAAATTTGATTTAGGTATAGCTAAATTAAAAGGTAAGGGAAAACTTGAGGCAGCTAAAAGAAAAGTCGATTTTCCACAAAAAATAGTTGTTGAAGGGCCAAATGTAAGAATTGGCAAGAAGAGAAAATTAATTCTTGATTATTAGAATCGCGAATAGCCCAAATGGCTCTGTTCACTCATAACGCTAATCTAATAAAAATATAAATTAAACTTATGATTTTTAGGAAACTATTTGGAAAAATATTCAGGAGAGAGCCGGATCCACAAGCACATTTAAGGAAGTTGGAAAAGATAAAAGCTAAAATGGATAAAAAAATAGCCAAGCTTAGTCGTCTAAAAGAAAGAAAAGGGGTTAAAGAATCTGCAAGGAAGAAGTTAGAAGAGGGTATAAGAAAATTAGAAAAAGAACGAGAGAAAGTGGTCGAAGCTATAGAAAAACTCAAATAATTAAACGGGGATACGAACTCCAGACTTTGGACGCGAGTTTTTAAAATATCTAATTTCTGATTGACCTAATGACTAATTAAATCCCGATGACTAATGGCGAAACACCCCCAATTTTTAGATATTGGACATTTTAGCATTAGACATTGATTAGAAATTAGAAATTTGGAATTAGAAATTTTATGAAAAGATTATATCTTTATTGTATTATAAAAAGAAACTCGCTAGAAAAATTTTCCGCCCGAGGCGAATCCGCCTTTGACGGAAAAATGAAAGGAATCGACGGAGGTGAGATTTATACTATTAACCAAGATAAACTCTCAATAATAGTCAGTGATGCGGAAGTAAAGGAATATCTGCCTACACGGGAAAATTTGACTACTCACCAGAAAGTAGTCGAGGAAATTTTAAAAGAATACACCCTTCTTCCTATTAGTTTTGGTACCATAATTCCAACAGATAAGGAAGCGAGAGAACTTCTTAAGAACAAAAAGAAAGAATTTTTAAAGGCCTTTAAAAAAATAGAAGGTAAAATTGAGCTTAGTTTAAAAGTTTTTTGGCAAAATATGTCAGCTATTTTTGAAGAAATCGTCAAAGAAAACAAAGAGATCCAAAAGGCAAAAGCCCAAGGAGCTGTTAGTAGAAATATGATGTTAAGGGTAGGGGAGATAGTAGCTAAGGATTTAGAGAAAAAGAAGGATAAAGAATCTGCTCTTATTCTTGGGCCTCTTTTAGCTATCGCTCAAGAAGTTAAAAAGAATGAGCTTCTTAGGGACGATATGATTCTTAATGCTAACTTTTTAATAAAACGAAAAAAAGAAAAGGATTTTGACAAAGAAATTGATGAGCTGGGTGAAAAATATAGTCAAAGACTGAAATTTAAATACATTGGCCCTAACCCCCCTTATAGTTTTGTAGACCTTAAAATATAGCCTATGTTATTGATAGATGATTTATTAAGGCTTCCCTGGACTTTAGGGAAGAAAGTATTGGAAAAAATTCGTGATATGGCTTTAGAGGAATTAGAAGATACTCCAGAAAAACTCAAAAAAGAACTTTTAGATTTGCAGATGGACTTGGATAGTGGGAAAATTACCGAAGAAGAATACAAAAAGAAAGAAGATGATATTTTAAAACGACTAACATCCTTAAAAAAATCTAAAAAATAATCTATAACACGAGTAGTGCGTAATTCCCGCTTAAATAGAGCCACTCTGTCATTGCGAGTCCCGACCGAAGGTCGGGGCGTGGCAATCTCAAATTAGAGATTGCTTCGTCACTTCGCTTTGCTTCATTCCTCGCAATGACGACGGGGAATTGCGCACCACTCGTATAACCTATAATCTAAAATCTAAAATCTAAAAATTATGAATCTAAAAATTATGGAACCAAAAGAATTTATAGAAAAAGCTAAAAAACAACTAGCTGATTTAACCGGTTTTACATCGCCAGCCGGGGTTGGACTACGAAAAGAAAAAGAGGGATACATAGTTACTGTTGAAGTCGTTGAAAAAAAATCTATTCCTGAAGGAATGGATATTTTGGGAACTTATGAGGTTCGCCTCGATACGAAAGGGAGTTTACTTGGTTATGAAAGAAAAGAACTTAGGAAAAGAACAGATACTACAGCTTACGAGAGAAGAGAAGAGTAACGACTTGCTAATTTACACGAATTTGGCCACGAATTTCACGAATTTATTAGTGATATTTGTGGTAAATTCGTGATTATTCGCGATTATATATATGAAGGGATTTTATCTTTATTGTATTAGGAAAAAGGGTAACGGTAAATTTTCTGTCAAAGGAATTGGTGGGGGTGAAGTTTTCTCTATTCCTTATCGGAGTTTGGAAGCAATAGTCAGCGAAGTTGATTTAGATGAATTCGATTCAGAGGAAATTCAAAAGAAAGCCCAGGAAGATCTAAAATGGATTGGAGAAAAGGCTCAAGAACATGAGAAGGTAATTGAGGGGGCGATGGCTACGGGTCCGGTAATTCCGATGCAGTTCGGGGTGATTTTTAAAACTAAAGAAAATTTGGAAGAAACTCTAGGTAAGCGTTACGAACAATTTAAACAAAGTCTGGAGAAATTAGCCGGAAAACAGGAATGGAGCGTGAAAGTTTTTTTAAAGAAAAATATTTTTAGAGAAGCTATTGAAAATCAAAACGAAGCCGTTCTCGCCAAAAAGAAGGAGATCGAAGCTATGCCAAAGGGAATGGCTTTCTTTGCTCAAAAACAAATTGACAAGGTAGTGGAGGAAGAAAAAGACAAAGAATTAGACAGAATTACCGAAGATATATATGAAAATTTGGGTCAACTTTCTTTCAGTAAAAATAGGGCAAAAATTCTAGAAAAAGATTTTACCGGAAGAGTAGAAGAAATGATTCTAAACTCATTTTATTTAATTGAAGAATCAAAATTAAGTCAATTTCAAAAAATGGTCGAAGATTTTAAAGAAAAGTATAATTCTCGGGGAGTGGTAATTGAAATGGCGGGTCCCTGGCCCTATTATCACTTCGCTTAGTATGACCAATTATGGCTTACTCAGAAAATAAAAATGCTAGTTTAGTTGATGCTTTAGACACAGTAATTGATAAAGGAGCGGTGGTTCAAGGAGATATAGTGGTGAGAATAGCCGATTTGGATTTATTAGCTATTTCGCTGAAAATTATTTTGGTTTCAATGTCAAGGTTACAAACTCAACAGGGGAGAAGAACGGATAAAGTAAATATCAATGAAATGGGGGACGAAGTCTATTTAAAAAAAATGGAAAACCAAATTGAAAAAGCTCAGGCTCATATCAATCAAATGATTAATGCCGGCACTGCTAAAGAAGCTGAATCGGGGTTAGCTCAATTAGTTTTGACTTTAATTAAACTCATTACTGATTTAGTAGAGAAGGAAGCAATGAGGAGAGTTGAAGGAGGGCAATTAACTCAAACTGAAATGCAGAAACTTGGATTAAATCTTCAAGCTATTGAAACCAAAATAGAAGAACTTAGATTAGTATTTGGCCTAAAAGAAGAAGATTTGAATTTAGATTTGGGTCCCCTGGGAAAACTAAGATAATTAAAAAAGAATTAAAAACATAATTTATGTCAGAAGTAGGAATTAAAACATCAACTGGTGGTTCAACCCTTAAGGATGTTTTAGAACTTGTTTTAGATAAAGGAATTGTTATTGCCGGCGACATTCAGATTAAAATAGCTGATGTAGATTTATTGACTATTAAAATAAGACTTTTGGTATGCGGGGTAGATAAAGCTAAAGAAATGGGCATAGATTGGTGGGAGAGTGATCCTTTTCTCTCCAGTAAAGCTCGGGAGGCTGAAGCGGACGAAGAAAAAGCTAAACTAGAAGCAAGGGTAAAAGAATTAGAGGCCCAAGCAAAAGCAAAATAGTTGATATATATTTAATAAGTTTTAAGAAGCTAATTTTATGGCTGGAGCATTTAAATGTCCAAAATGTAAACGGACTACGTCACTTAGGGAAGAGTTCTGTCCTAATTGTGGGGAGGCCCTTACCATCAAATGCCCAAAATGCGGTCACTCTTGGCGCTGGTATTATGGGCATAAATATTGTCCTAAGTGCGGAGCAAAGATTGGAAAATAGAGAGAGGGCGACTATTTAATTAAATTTTAATTTTAATGCAATTTTATTATGGCTAAAAAAGAATTTGAAAAGAAAAAAACCGAAGCCAAAAAACTAAAAGACCTTCACCTGGAAGAACTTGGCGATATGCCTTTATTAGGGGGTTTATTTAAGGGGCTGGGAAAGTTAGTTGATTTAGCCGAAAAGGCCGAGGAAGCCGGCGGAAAAATTGAAAGACACGGCGAAATTAAGGGTTTAACCGAAAAACATCCGAGAGCTGTTTGGGGCTTTACCGTCAGTACTATGGATAAGAAAAAAAAGCCGAGTTTTAGGGTAGAACCGTTTGGTAATATCAAAAAAACCGAAAAAGGCCCGGAAATTTCAGAAGAAAGGGAACCGATTGTTGACGTTTTTGATGAGAAGAAGGAAATTTTAGTTATTGCAGAACTACCCGGAGTAGATGAGAAGGAGATCAAACTTGATTTAAAAGGAGACATTTTATTGCTTGAAGCTGCTGATAAAGAAAGAAAATATAAGAAAGAAATATTACTCCCGGCAAAAGTGGATACGAAGACAAGGAAAATGTCTTTTAAGAATGGGATATTAGAGGTGAGATTTAGTAAAAAATAAAGGGTTTTGTCCCCCTCACTCTATCAGAGTGAGGGGGTACTCAAAATTCTAACAAAATTTCCTTTGTTTTTGACTCGTAAATTTTAAGAATTTTGGTATGATTTTAAAAGTATCTGAAGCACAAACAAAAGATGTTGGTCGAGGAATTGCCAGAATCGACCCCGACATTTTTAAAAAATTAAAGGTAGATGTCGGAGACGTAATAGAAATAAAACCTGCAAAACCCAGAGCCCAAAAAAAGACCGTAGCCAAATTAATGCCGACCTATCCAGAAGACAGAGGGAGGGGGATTGTCCAGGTCGATGGAATTGTTAGAGAAAACGCCGGAGTTGGATTGGGCGAAAAAGTAGAGATTGAAAAAGTTTCTCATCGCCCGGCAGAGCAAATTATTTTATTACCTTTGACCCTCGGCGCTTCTTTAGGCGAGGCAGATGATAAAGAATATCTGGCTAAATTACTTGACGGCACTCCAACTATTAAAAATGATAAACTGCGGATAACTTTTTTCGGTTCCAAATTCCAGGAGTTTCAGGTCGCCGACACTGATCCGGCCGGCGTAGTTTTGATTACACCCAGCACTTTAATTAAAATTAAGGGCCAGGCCAAAGAGGGAAGAAAAAAAGTAGGCCTTACCTATGAAGATATCGGGGGGTTAAAGAAAGAAATTGGTAGAATTAGAGAAATGATTGAGCTTCCTTTAAAGTACCCAGAAGTATTTGAAAGATTGGGGATTGACCCGCCAAAAGGAGTTTTACTTTACGGGCCGCCTGGCTGCGGAAAGACTTTAATTGCCAAGGCTGTGGTTAATGAGACCGATGCCAATTTTTTCCATATCTCCGGTCCAGAAATAATGGGTAAGTTTTATGGGGAAAGTGAAGGACGGCTCCGAGAAATATTTGAAGAAGCAGAAGGGAACGCCCCGGCTATTCTGTTTATTGATGAGATTGACGCTATTGCTCCAAAAAGAGAAGATATGGGCGGAGAGAAACAAGTAGAGAGAAGAGTAGTAGCTCAGCTTTTAGCTTTAATGGATGGATTAGAATCTAGGGGGCAGCTTGTTGTCATAGGTGCGACAAATATTCCTAATACTCTGGATCCGGCCCTGCGTCGACCAGGTAGATTTGACCGGGAAATTTCAATTCCTATTCCTGACAAAAACGGTCGTCGAGAAATTTTGGAAATCCATACCCGGGGCATGCCTCTGGCTGAAGATGTCGATGTGGAGAAGCTGGCTGAAATTACTCACGGTTTTGTTGGCGCTGATCTTGAAGCCCTAGCCAGGGAAGCAGCCATGGCATCTCTCAGAGAAGTGATGCCTGAGATTGAATTTGAAAAAGAATATATTCCTTACAAAAAGTTGGCTGAGCTGGAAGTGAATATGGATCATTTCCGAAAAGCTCTTAAAGAAATAGAGCCATCAGCTCTCAGGGAAGTTTTTGTTGAAATCCCGAATGTCACTTGGCAGGATGTTGGCGGGCTGGATAAAATCAAAGAAACTCTTAAAGAGACGATTGAATGGCCTCTGGAGCATGCCAAATTATTTGACTATGCGCATAGCCGGCCGCCCAAAGGCATTTTACTTTACGGTCCGCCTGGCTGCGGCAAAACACTCATTGTTAAAGCAGTGGCCCGTGAGTCAGGCGTTAACTTCATATCAGTCAAAGGACCGGCCCTGCTTTCTAAATATGTTGGCGAGAGTGAAAGGGCGGTTCGTGAGGTTTTTAAAAAAGCTAAGCAGGCCTCACCCTGTATTGTCTTTTTTGATGAGTTAGATGCGCTGGTTCCTGAACGAAGCGGTGCTTCTGATTCTCATGTCACCGAGAGGGTGGTCAGTCAGTTCCTGACTGAGATGGATGGTATTGAAGAGTTAAAAGGAGTGGTTATTCTTGGAGCAACCAACCGATTAGAGCTCATTGACAAAGCTTTACTTCGGCCAGGGCGTTTTGACTTTCTTTTAGAGATACCAAAACCTGATGAAAAAGAGAGACTCAAAATATTTGAAGTTCACACTAAAGGAAAGCCATTAGCTCCCGATGTGGACCTTGAAAGGTTAGTTAAGGATACCGAAAGCCTTGTTGGTTCTGACATAGAATCAATTTGTCAAAGGGCTGCTATGGCAGCAATAAGGGAATTTTTGGCCTCAAAATCAAAAAGCAAAAACCTAAACTTTTTAATAAAGGCTGAACATTTTGAACTGAAAAGGAGCTAAGCTCCTTAAGGAGCTTAGCTCCTTTTTTAATTGTACTAAATTTCTAATTCATATAATCCTTCTCGGGAGCCTATCTTACCTGTAAAATATAATTTATTTTTTGTTATATTATTTAGGATTTCATCAATTTTTTCAAAACTTACTAACTCAAGAGTATTTCTATCTTTTTTGTCCGTTTCCATTAGTTTAATAGAATTTCCTATTAAAAAGATAATATGGCGGTTGTCTGGATACCATAAAGCCTTTTTGATAGGTTTTGAAAAACGCGCTAGCAATATTTTTTTACTTTCTTGGGTGTCAGTGTAATCGTAAATCCAGATTTCAAATTCGTTAGTATAAAGCAGTTTTTTTTCATTTTGTGCCCATTCCATATCTTCTACGCCAAAAATGACTTCTTGAAGAGAGGAAGACGGCAGGGAGGGATTAATTAAATAAAGACTATTATTTTTTTCGTTTAGCAAGGCAATGAATGGCGGCTTACTCTCAGAAAATATGTAATGTTTTGAGGGGGGAAGACTGGCTATATTTTTGGCAACTGAATTATTAAGACTGACGGTTTTGAGACTAGAGATCTCTTTGTCTGAATTATCTATAAAGTAAAGCAGATCATCTTTAACTAGATAATCGGAAATATCCGTAAAAGAAATTTCTTTAGAAGAAAAGAAGGGGGTAGCTTTTTTAATTGAGAGATTAATTTTATAAAATTTATCTTGAGCCATTCCGTAAAGAAGAAAGTCATTTTTTGGATCCCATTTAACTTTTTCAAAATTTAACCCGAAATATTTTTCTAAATGGATTTTTTTATTTAATTCTCCGATGTTCACGATGTAGTGATCTTCTCCTATCTCTATAAGTATTTTTTTATTGTTTGGTGCCCAGGAGCAGGAAATATGGGGAGTCGGACTCCCTACAGATTGCAGGAAGTCGGACTTCTTAGAGATTTCAAAAAGAAGTTTTTTTTCTTTGGTCTTGAGGTTAAAATTCCAAAAAGTTTCCTTACCCTCTATTTGATTGTTGTAAATAATTTCATCTTTGTCGTTTTGTGATGCAATTAAGTTAATATTTTCTTCTGGTAAAATTTGTATAGGAATACTTTTTTTAAAAAGTGTAATATTTTTGGCAAAGGTGACAAGACCGCTTCTGACTGTTAGATTCTTTTCCCAAGGATAAAAGTTTTCTTTTTCAATTTTAACTTTATAGTCGCCAGGCAGCAAGTTACTAATACGCGCCGGCGTTTTTTGTTCTAAAATTTTTTCATTAAGAGAAACTTTATCTCCTTTAGGCTCTGATTCTAAAATTAAAACTCCTATTTTTTGAAATTTATTTTTTTTAAAATTATAACGGTAACCAGCGGTATAAAACACCAAGAGAGGGGCGCTTGTGATAAATAAAAGAGTAAGAATAATATAAATGATATAACGAATTTTTGAAAACAGCATAAAATCACACTAATAAATTATTGATTTTACCACAAATTATCACAAATTTATTCAAAAGACTATTTTTTAAAATTTGGCACATTTTGTTTTTTTTGACGATGACAGTCGCCCGCATCTTAGCAACCATCTCTCTATTAACTTTATCAACTTTATGAACTTTCTAACAATTTATTTCCATTAATTTCCATTTATTTCTATTAATTTCTATTCATCTCCATCTATTCTCTTTATCTTCGCTCCTAACTTTTGAAGTCTTTCATGAATTTTCTCATATCCTCGGTCTATTTGATAGATATTTTCAATTTGAGATTCTCCTTCGGCCACTAAAGCGGCTAAAACCAAAGCTATTCCAGCCCTTAAGTCTGGGCTTACCACTCTTCGGCCATAAAGCATGGAAGGACCATTAATAACTACTCGATGAGGATCGCACATAATAATATTAGCGCCCATCTGGTTTAGTATATCAGTATAAAAAAGTCTTCCTTCAAAAATAGTTTCGTGAATCAAGCTTAATCCATGGGCTTGGGTCATAAGTACAGTGAAAGGCGCTTGCAGGTCTGTAGCAAATCCAGGGTATTCATGCGTTATTAAGTTGACACCCTTAAGTTTTCCGCCGGGATAAGTAATAACATAATCTTTCCCTAAGTGAAAACGGGCCCCGGCCTTTTTAAGCAACAACCATAAAGTTTCTAAATGTTCAGGATTACATTTGGTAACTTTAATTTGGTTTCCTGTAATAAGTCCTAAAATAACAAAAGTTCCGGTCTCAATACGATCTGGAATGAGTTCAAAATCCCCAGCTCCTAATTCCTTTACTCCTTTTATAGTGATAGCAGAGGTTCCTGCTCCTTCTATTTTAGCTCCGTGCTTATTTAAATATTCTGCTAAAGCAGGAATTTCTGGCTCCATAGCAGCATTTTTAATTTGAGTTTCTCCTTCGGCGAGTGTTGCTGTCATCATCATTGCTTCAGTAACAGTAACACTTATTTTGGGCAGGACAATTTTTCCTCCTTTTAATTTTTTGGTACTTAGACGATAATAATTTTCATTTTCTTCTACTTTTGCTCCCAAAGTTTTAAATCCATCTAAAAATAAATCAATGGGTCGCTGACCAATAATGCATCCGCCGGGATGAGGGAGAGTTACTTCTTTAAAACGAGCTAAAAGTGGTCCGGCTAACATTACGGAAGCTCTTAGTTTTTGAACGAGTCCGAGGTCGAGGTGAATTTTGTTTATTGATTTGGTAGAAATTCTATATTCTTTTTTATTTGTTTTTTTTACTTTGGTTCCTAGATCAATTAAAAGATCTATCATTCGGGTAATGTCTTCAATTTGAGGCATGTTCTTAACGGTGCATTCTTCTTGGGAAAGGATAGTGGCGGCTAAAATTTTTAAAGCGGCATTTTTAGCACCCATTACTTCGATCTCTCCTTTGAGTTTCCCTCCTCCTTGTACAATAAATTTTCCCATATATTTTTTAACATTAATTGTTAACGCAACATTGTTAACATTTTATTTAATCAAAATAGGGAGTATCTCTTTATAAAAATTCGAAGCACGAGATCCTAACACTTCTTAAATACTAAATCTCTATTTCAAAATTTCTTTAAAAATTTTGAACGAGTCTATTCCCCGATAAATCGGGGACGACCTGTCTGAATCAAAGATTCAGAATAAGGTCTATTCTCGATGTAAAACATCG
>Ga0066636_10003332_pt1 | contig 10270 bp, 1 predicted proteins | sample CryGeyCG2014_080_2_FD_62736 | JGI IMG/M metagenome (GOLD analysis project Ga0066636, IMG submission 62736) | Groundwater microbial communities from aquifer - Crystal Geyser CG07_land_8/20/14_0.80 | ecosystem: Environmental > Aquatic > Deep subsurface > Groundwater | place: USA: Utah: Grand...
ATTACTCTGAAGTAAAAAAATATTATAATAGAGGAATAATTCCTAATATAACTCGTGAACGATTATGTTATTTACCTAAAGACGAGACTGAATTATATTTTGATGGATCTAATTTTGGGGATATTAATATAAGTTGCCCTGAGTATTATACTTATGGTTATACTAGATTTTCTTGGGTTGGGGATGACATATCTTTAGTTTCAGTTTCATGTGATGTGGCTATTTCAAAAATAAAAGTAGAAGGTTATTATGGTTATAGAAGAGTTAGTAAAGATAGTAGAGAATTTGTTGATTGTTATGTTAAACCATCTTTATCTATAATTGCTATTTTTCGTGATGATTCTATTGGAATTATGAATGGATTTTCTAATTCAACAGCTGCGGAATATCCAATAGAAAATCAAGATATGATTCCTTATTCTATAGTTATGAATTTTAGACTAACTCCAGTAAATATGATAACTAATAAAATAAAAAGTTTTATTATAAAATTTAGAGGGCCTGGTGGTAATAATTGTATTGGTATTGAAAGTATAAAATTATACACTGCAGAATATTCAAGTGGTAAAACAGAACATATAAAAACATGGGAAAGAAAATATATAACTTCTAAGTATTATGATGGTAATACTACTCGTAGTCTAGATTATAGTGAACATGATTGTTTAAATTATGATTTACACGATTATAAGTCTGGAGTTTATTTTCCTCTTTCACAAAAGGATGTTGATTTAGAAATAGTTGCTAGAGATAAAATGAGATCTATCTGTTGTGGTAAATATTATGATGAAGATGAAAAGGTACAGATTTCTTATAGTACTTTACATGATATAGAGGCTAATAAACAAAAAGATATATATGAGAACGCTATTCGTATGAATAAAAAAAATTCTCTTCTTTATTTTTGGGATATGCCTGAAAAATTTAAGACTTTTTTTTCTGATATGTCTATTACATTTAATATGGAGCTTTGTTGGTTTTATTTTGAAAAATTAGAATGGGAAAAACACGCTACGGTTAAATTATTTAAACAATATGAATATTGGAGACCTGGTGGACATTATTATACGTGGGATCAACGTGCAACTAAACAAAAATGTACTTTGAAAGATACTCTAAGAGCGTCTTATCTAGGTAAATATGTACATGTTGATCATACTGGGACATCTTTAGCTTGGTATCCAGATGCTAGTTTTCCTGTAGATCCAAGAGATGTTTATTATTCTTTTAGAACTTACGTATGTTTGGCTAAATATGATAGAGTTATGATGTTATCTGGTGGTATTAGCCCAGCTACAGGCCCTGCGGATGAAGTAGCGTCCGCTAATCTTTATAATACATTATAGGATATATATGTTTAGTAATATGATAAAATCATTTAAATGCGAAGCTTGTGATGAAGGTATGTTGTATTATGATCATGGAGCTACGTTTGAAGCGTGGCAACAACCAGATATATTTATTTTAAATGATATAGATAAAATAAAGGATGGTATAATTAGTGATATACTTGTTATGGTGTGTAATAAATGTGGTACTAAAATACGTTATACTCTTAAAGAACTAGAGAAAAAATATAGAAAAATTATGTCTTACAAAATGTTAACTATGATGGCTATTGGAAATATTCCAGATCCTGGGGCCGTCAGAAAATCTGATAGAATATTAGTATATTGTGGAAAATGTAGTGGTTATGATGGAAAAGGAAGTTGCCCTTTAATAATTTATAATGAATGTAAATTAAAAAGGTTTCCGTATGGGTTATAATTTTATAAATAATGATACATTAATTTCAGTATCTACTATTTGTAGATATGATAGTAATATTTCATATTTTGCTGATTTTTCCGAAAATGGAAATGTTAATGGATGGGATTATTGTGATAGTATATATTGTTATGGAGTATGGTCGGGATTTTTATTTGGAACGTTATATGGTTCTTATGGAGTAATTGGTAGAACTAATGTTTTTAGACAGATAAATGCTACTACACATTATACTTTAAAAATAGTTATGAAATATAATCCCATTGTTAGAGAAGGAGCACATGTTCTTCCATCTCGTAGTAAAATAAGGTGGAGATCTGCACAGAGTACTTTATGGAATGAAGATAAAGAAAAATATTTTACTTTATATCCAGATAATAAATGGCATACCTATATCTTAAATATGGGTGTAGAGAGATATTGGCAAGGAGATATAAATGATTTGAGATTATGGGTAGCTAGTGAAGACGGGCAGGATGGTGATGAGTTTTTTATAAGGAGTATTGAAATTTTTTCAATACAATATCATGAGTGTACTAACTTATTATGTAATAAATATTCATCTTATTCGCACCCATGTCCTTGGGTTGGGAGTAGGGCATATTGTGAATCTATAGCTCATCATGTTAATTCTGTGTTTTCTATACAGGATAAATCGGAATTTGTAATAAATATAAATAATTATGGTAATGAAGTAATAAAAACAGATGAGTTAATTAACGCTTCTGGTTATGAAGTTGCTAATATGTTGTCTAGAGCTATATCAGCAGTTAATATTGGTGGCTACGCTGAGGCTCAGGTTATTTATACTGATGAAAATAAATTTAGAATTTATATTGGTACGATAACAAGTGATGGTGATATTGAAATTATAGATAATGATTTATCTAGGATGTTGCTGTTTTTTGATTATAGACTTGGTTGTTTATATAATAAAATCAATGGTTCTACTCCAGCTAATGGTTATTCTTCATTATCTGATTATAAAATTAATACATTTCAATTATTGTCTTTATTTGATGAATCAAATACTACTGGTTTTTATTTTGAACCATTTATTCCAAGTATAGAAAGTGGAAGAAGGGATTGGTTATCGTCTTCTATAGGTCTTGTGACAACTGCTATAGGGAGTGACAATAATGATTATAGTGGACAACCAATTAGAACTTATCATACAATAGATAATGCAGGAAAAACTATAATTGATTTTAATCACCCATTTAATGCTAGTGGAAGGATTAATAAGATATATGCTGGATGTACTTTGGATGAAAATAATTATAGAAAAACAATAAGTGAATCTATTAGAAAATCTTTAGAACTTTCTAATGCTAAAATAATAATATTTAGGCCAAAGAGAAATGGTACACTAGATGTAGTTACTGAAATTTCTATAAATGATAGAGATCCAAATAGAAATTCTCTTAGTGAATTGTATTCTTTAACTCAGGAAGTAGTAGATTTAGATGTAGATATATTTATCAACAAAGGAGATTTGTTAGGTATTTATAATGCAAATTTATATGTTGGTAAAAGTATTTCTGGTAATGAAGTTGATGCTCAGTATTTTCAAATTGATGGTAAACCAAATGGTAATTTTAATCCAGGAAGATTATATGGAGATGGAAATGCTGGTGTTTTATTATATGCTAAGGGCAATGAAGTTCAAAGAAAATTAATAATCGATATAGATTTTAAAAAACGATATAATATTGATAATATTATAATTAATGGAGCTGCAGATTCATCAATATTAGAGTTTAATATTGCTAGGTGTTTAGATGTAAATTGGGATGTGGAATTATTTGGAGAGTATCATTGGACTTATCACAAAAGTGCGTTTGTTCCAGGAGAATTTAAATATCAACGTTTTAATGTTGCATATGGATTAAATAATCTTGATGATGGAATACTAAATGTACCAGACGGATTGGCCTGTGATAGTTTTTCGATTACAAATGATTATACAGCTCCAGGAATAACTTGGAATGCTGGTCCTGGGGTAATACCTACTAATCCAAGATATTTTTGGATTAATGGTGATGAAGAATGGTTGGCTGTTTGGTTACACGCACAATGGTATCATTTTGATCAAGCTGTATTTGATTTTACATATGATCCAATTGCTATTTTTTTACATTTTCCCTATCAAAAAGAAAAAACTATTTATAAATCTATAATTTATTTTAAGGAAAAATATAATTTTAGAAGTTTTGCTACTTCTACTTATTTGGGTTCTTATAATAATACAGGAAACGCTGATGATGTACATTATCAATTAATACCGTCTTATACAGCTATTACTATAGATAACAGAAGATATTTAGCAGAAGAAGCTGCGGATTATAATTTAGATAAATATTTATTTCAAAATCCCTGTTTTGGGCATATAATAGAGAAAGTTGTTGGGGAAACTATTTATGAATGGGATCCAGTGTTGTCTGATGCTATTAGACTATTTTATAACGATCCATATGGTGGTTATTTTGTTTCTCAATCAACTATTGTATCTAATTATCAAGAATGGGAACAAGCTCGTAGAATAGATTGGCAAACTATAAAACATGAATGGGAACCTATAAAATGTAAAGGTTGGAGAATTTATACTAATGCACATAATTCCACAAAAATTTGTGAAATGGAGCTTTATGGAGTAGTAGCAGATTCTGATTCTAATTTTTCTGGCGGTATAAATATTAATCATTCTGATTATGGAGATATTTGGTGGCCCTTAGAATCTGTTCAATTATCCAGCGATTCTGTTGAGGTATTTGTTGGTGATACCCCTAGATATTTATATATTGAATTTTCTCCAATTGTTTCTACAAGATATAATACCATAGAAATAAATGTAAAAAATGAAGATGTATATGTTGGTGAAAAAGGTTGTGAATATTTTTATTATTCTAAACATAGTAAATTAGGTGGGAATAATGATTCTCAAATAATAGAATTAAAAAACGTATATCAAAATCCGTATGATTTATATGTAGATATAGCATCAAATCAATTAATAGATAAAGGATTGATATTTTATTCTACTTTGAGTGGCGGAGACTCTATATCTAATCCTAATATTGGTCCTGATGCTATGTATTATAAATTACCTGATTATAGAATTTTAAACAATGATTACAATTGTGCTATTAATTGTGGTATTTTTGGTCTTAGAAACTTACTTCATAATAAAGAAGCTTATTATTCATATGATAAAATGATAACTTGGCAAAAACATGAAGTATTACAGGCCGATCAAGCAATAAATTTTCATAATCTTCCTACTATTAGTAAAACTTATATTGTTCTTCCAGAGTTATCAAGAAATCGTTTTTGGAAATTTGGTTTTAAGTGTGGCGAGATTAGTGCCAATGTAAGAGAAGCTAGATTTTTTGATGAAAATTTTAATGAATACACTGATATTCAAGTATATCATGATTTAAATAGAACTTTTGAAGATGGAAATATTTGTTATAGAGCTCCTCATTTACTTAATGATAATGTTGTTGGTAGCTATTATACATTAACTAATAACCAATATATAACTGTTGATTTGGGCGGAGCTAAAATATTAAAAGCAATAGAATTAACTCATGATGGTATATTAGATTATAATCTTATTACGCGTAGTTCGACATTAGATAATGCTAATGGTGTAAAAGCTGGTATAGATAAATATTCTAAATTATGTTTACGTCCGTGGGTAGATAGTTCTGGGGGACATTTGGTAGATATGAGCTATTATGAACATCAGGCTTTATTACATGGTGTTTCTGAAGTTATTAATGGGCAACAAACGTATACAAAAATAGAATATTCAGTAGATTTTGGTTGTTTAACTGATTGGGCAAATTGGGAATCGAAAACAGATTATTGTTCTTCTCATGGTATAACCATATCAGACACTGTTTTTAGTGGTACTTGTGCTAGTGGTACTACTATTAGTGGAATATATGAATACCCAGGTAATGTATATTTTATTTTGAATTGCGCTAGAAATTCTTATGATAGTTTTTATTATGATTTAAGAGTTGACCCAATAAATAATCCTGCGTGGTATGCTTCTAATCAAGCAATTCCTTTTGAAATTAAATTTAAAATACGATTTGATTCTTCTGATCCTGATTTTTCAGAAGATGGTGCTATATGTGTTGGATTAATGGATATGCATACTGCTTATAATCCTTATTATTCAATTGGTGAAGTGTTTGTTCCTGGTGCTCAAATATTTTTTGAACCTAGAAATGGAAAAGTTGGTCTTTCTTGTAAATCAAATTCTTATAATCAATTAATTTCAGAACTGGGTTTTCCTTATGAGTACTATCTTCGTAGAGGAACTCCTAGTGAATCTGTTTCTAAAACTGGAATAACATTAGGAGCCACTTATTATTGTAAATTTTGGTCTGAGGGTTCTGAAATGCATGTTTCTAGACATAATGTTGTTTATAATGCTAAATTATGGGTAGATAATTGGGATGGTGTAAATGAAGTTATGGATTTATCCCTTACTTCAAAATTGCCATGGGAGGCGTATAGAGTTGGGGTATCTTCATCCTATGGGATTGGAGGTTCCTATCCTGATCCATGTGTAGTTAAAGGAATGATATCAGATTTTAATTTTAATATTGATTATAATTCTAAAAATTATCCATTTAAAGAAAGTGAAACTATTATTAATGAAAGAGCTAGTATTAGAATTCCTTTGGGAGAAGAAAATTATGTATCTATTAAAAAAAGTGATGAATTAAAATTTTTAAATAGGCGATATACAATAGATTTTTGGGCAAAATTTAATAGTTTTCCAGATTTGGGTTACGGGGATTATTTTACTTTAATAGAGGATTGGAATTATTCTGATGGACTAAATAGTACTAAGGCTTGGTCTATAAGACTTGTTAATATTGGAAATTGGTGTAGATTTGAAGTATGGTTAAGTAATAATACTCAGAGTTCTATGATTTTAAGTACTTGTTATGTTTCTGGGAGTCCTTATAGTAATATTCAATATATACCACCTATTTCTTTTATAAAAGATAAATGGTATCATTTTTTTATTTCTAATGGTACTCATAATAATTATGGGTATGCCTCATTATATAGTAATTCTGTTTTAGCATTTTTTAGCATAGACGGTATGGTTTTTTATAATCATGGTAATATGGAACATAACTTTGATTCTTTATTATCTGATACTATTAACGATATAATTATTGGTAGAAAATTTGATGGATGGATAACTGAGCCTAGAATTTCAATTGGCGGAGATATTAATAATGGAGCAATATCATTAGGCGGTGGTTGTAGAAGTGAAAGTGCTGTTGGAACATATTTACCAATTTCTATAAAACCATATGAAAAACTTTATATCTTTTCTTTTTATATAAGTGATGATAATATATTTTTTTGTCATTATGCTGATATGGATACAATGTTTCAAGATTCTTATAATTATTATTTTCCGCAAAATTATTTTGCAAAAAATTATAATTCTATATTTGCTATAGATTTACAACATCGTCGTAAACTTGATTATATAAGGCATTATGGGGTAAATGATTTATATAGTATTGATGAATTAACTAATATTATATATTCTAATATTGATACGGATGATCCAGATATAGCTTTTAATACAGAATATGAATTGGATCCTAATGATACTTTTGAAGGTTGGGGAAATATTGAAATTAATGCGGAAAAGTGGATTATAATTCCTTTTTTAAATGAAGATATTACTAGAATAGCATATTCTATAGGTAATGAGAATCAAAGTTATGTGGGTAGTGCTTTTGATAATGATATAATAACTATTGGGGCTGACGGTGCTTGGCATTCTTATTATAATGGGGCTTATAAACTAGATGGTTGGGTTGGTCAAAATTTTGGGATTGATAAAGAGAGGATAATATATAAATATAAGATTTGTTCTGGGAATGATAGTAATAGAACATATGATCCAAAAAATTGGACTTTTGAAGGATCAACTAATCAAATAAACTGGGTTATATTACACTCAGTAGAAAATGTTTATTTTTCAGCTGCCCAAGAATGGAAATATTATTATATAGATAATCATACACCTTATAGATATTATAGATTAAATATATCAGAAAATAATGGTAATGAAACTTATTTAATTGTTCAAGAAATAGAGATGTATGAAGAACCTAAAATAGTATATCCTCAAGAACATATTAGATTAGCTAATGGTTATTTAGAGTCGTGTGCCAATTTTAATATTCCTAATAGCAAATTTAGAAGTAGGTATTCAATAGGTGGAGATTTTGATGTAGAAGTAAAATGTGGTAGAACTAATATTTCACCTAATACTAATAGTTGGAGAACAATATTTAAACTAGTTTTTTCTAATTCTAGTGGTGGTGAAAACTATATAGATATGGGTATAGAATATGATTACAATAATCCATCTCCTTATTATTTTTTAAAAATTTTTATATGTAATAATGGTTCTATAACTACTTTTAGCAAATCTTTGGGTAGTTTATATGATACTGGATTTAGAATTAAAAGACAAAATGATTTATTTCGTTTATATTATTATGATGGCGGTACTTGGTATTCTATATCAAACTGTAGAGTAACTTCTGTAATTGGGAAAGATGTTTTATATATTTTGATGGGGACTGTTGTTGATAATAATAATCCTACGGTAATAAATTATTATAGAGATTTTAAATTCAATTATTATGAAAAATTAATTCAACGTAGTACAAAAGAAGATGCTAGGTGGGTAGGAGTTGAATTATTAAATGGTGATACTATTGATAAATATATTTATAAATTAGGTATTTATCCTGATATTACTGAAAATATTTCTTTGAGTGGTAATAATTATAATTGTGAGTGGGATGACTTAGGTTCTGGAGTAACTACTTATTCTGAAGGTACAAACTTAGCAGTTGGTGCAACTACAAGTGGTTCAAGTTATGTTTATGGGCACGGTTTTGAATTGGCAGTAGATGGATTAATTGGTGAGGAGTTTAAATATGTTTGGGCAACAGATAATAGTAGTGAACAATGGTTATTATTAGATTTTGGTGAAGAAAAATCAATTTATAGAATAAAATTATTTTTTGGATATGACGATGAAGATATTAAATTTTTAATAAAAGATTATCAAATACAAACTTCATTAAATGGACAAACTTTTACTACTATATTTAATATTTCTAGTAATACTTTATTTAGAAGAGTTCATGATTTACAAACTCCAATTTCTGTTAGATATGTAAGATTATATGTTACAAAATATGATACTGATATTAGATGGTTGTTTTCCCCAGCTGGAAGTCTTGTTTTTAAAGGAATGATTCTTAGAGAAATTGAAATATACGAATATTACGGATTTACATCTATAAGTAGCGAACAGTACCCTATTATAGCTTTAAATCTTAAAGATCAATTTTATATAAATCATCATTCTTTAATTGGAATGTTTACTGAAGATAATGATTTAGATTGGAGTAATGAAAATTCTAATTTTACTTATTCCGATTCGGTATTTTCTGATCCATGTAAAGTTGTTTTTAATTCTTTTGGATCTCCATTTGGTTTTTCAGATGACTATGAGCAGTGGGTGGCAATAAAAAGAAATACAGCTACATATTATAATGCCGACCCAGCAGCTACTGTTAATAATGCTTATGGTATAGATTATTTAAAACATGTTATAATTACATCTCATACTCAACAAAATCCTATAGATTATTGGTGGTGGTGGCAATCAGATTTGAGTACTTTATCCAATGATTTTAATCATAGTACAATGTTGGCTTTAAGATCTCTGAGAATAGATTATCCAGCATCTAATGTTCTTGATACAATTAAATTTCGTGGTGGAACAAATTTTGGAATTGATTCTGATATTTCTAGAAGAGATGGTTTAGCTTTTAGATTTTATATTGATAATGTAAATAATTTGGATACAACTACTGGTTATTTTTTCTTTGGTGGTTTAGATGGAACTCAAAACAAAAATTATGTTGAATATCGTTGGTACTGGTCTACTTTTTCTGGTACTGTTGCTTTACAAAGTGGTTGGAATAGTCCTTTTTTTAGATTTCAAACAGCGGATGAAAAGATTTATATTTCTCCAGCAAATACGTCAGACGATATTTATCCTTTAATGCGAGAATATACTCAATGGAATTCTATAGGATTAAAAATAAAAGGTATTGGTAATCCCATGGTTTTATTGATTGATGGGTTTGTAATACAAAGAAATCATTTTAATGATTATTCTAAATTTTGCCAGGGATTATATCTTGCTGGGTCTGATTATCTAACAACACCATTAGGAGAATTAGATTTGGGGTCTGGAACTATAGAATTTTGGTTACGGCCAGATTATACATTTTCAGCTTATGATGAATTTAATAGAATTAAAAATAGATCTTTTTTTTCTATAAATAATGTCATAAATGAAGTTTTTGGTATGGTAATTACTTCTAAGGGTATATTTTTTTATTTTGGTAATTCTACAATA
>Ga0066636_10003336_pt1 | contig 10264 bp, 9 predicted proteins | sample CryGeyCG2014_080_2_FD_62736 | JGI IMG/M metagenome (GOLD analysis project Ga0066636, IMG submission 62736) | Groundwater microbial communities from aquifer - Crystal Geyser CG07_land_8/20/14_0.80 | ecosystem: Environmental > Aquatic > Deep subsurface > Groundwater | place: USA: Utah: Grand...
GGGCTTGAAAACAGCGGTTTTGTATTTTATCCGCGATGCAAAACAACAAATGCATTCAAATGCTGCGAAATATCTTTCGCGGCATTCGCATCCATTCGTAGTTTCGAATCGGGATGCTGACATCGCTGCCTCTTTTCAGAGCGCGGTCATTGATGTTCTGGTTGCCAAAACCATTCGCGCCGTCAGAGAGTTCCACGCGAAATCTATTCTCCTTTCCGGCGGCGTGGCCGCAAACAAAAAAATTAGAACCGCTTTTCGCAGCGAAAGCAGAAAAATCGGCGTTTATTTTTTTGCGCCTTCAATCGTCTTTAATACTGATAACGCCGTAATGATCGCCGCCGCTGCCTACATCAACTATCTACGCAAGAAAAACCGCAGTCTTAGGGCCCAAAGCAATTTAAGTCTCTAACAATATCGCCATCGCCGCATTTTTAAAAGTCTAATCTCGATAGTTTAAGTTAAACTGTATATAATGAAAACTATGATTGATTCTTTATATAATCCCAAAGCCGTTGAGGGGAAAATCTATCAGCAATGGGAAAATTCCGGGTTTTTTAATCCTGATAAGCTCCCCGGCCGGCGGCAAAAAAAATTTATAGTTTATATGCCGTTACCTAATGTCACTGGCTCGCTTCATATGGGGCACAGCCTTGACAACACAATTTCCGATATTCTTATTCGTTATTACCGGATGAAAGGTTATAAAGCTCTTTGGTTTCCCGGTACTGACCATGCCGGCATCGCCACCCAATATGTTGTGGAAAAAGAGCTTAAGAAAAAAGGCTTGGGCCGTTTTGATCTAGGCCGAGAAAAATTTATAGAAAAAGTTTGGAAATGGAAGCGAGAATACGGAAACATTATTTTAGAACAACTCAAAAAACTCGGCTGCTCTGCCGACTGGTCGCGAACGCGTTTCACGATGGACCCCGCTTATTCAAAAGATGTGATAAACGCTTTCATCCATTACTACAAAAAAGGCTGGCTTTATCAAGGATTTCGGACAATCAATTGGTGTCCAAGATGTCAAACGAGCTTATCTGATTTGGAAGTAGAATACAAAGAAGAAAAGGGAAAATTATGGTATATTAAGTATCCTTTGGTTAAAAATTTAACCCTTCGACAACGCTCAGGGTTGATGGTGAGCAGGGTCGAACCATCAAAATTCAATCCGTCAACTGACGAACAAAATTATATTGTGGTGGCAACGACAAGACCCGAGACAATGCTGGGAGATACGGCAATTGCGGTAAATCCTCGTGACAGCCGTTACACCTCTTTTATTGGTAAAAAAGTTCTATTGCCAATTCAAAACCGGGAGATTCCCATTATCGTTGATAAAGCGATAGACCCAAAATTCGGGACCGGAGCGGTAAAAGTAACTCCGGCTCATGATACAGCTGATTTTGAAATTGCTCAAAGACACAAGTTGCCCCTGGCGCAGGTTATTGATGAATCCGGGAAAATGAATGATAAAGCTGGGAAATACGCCGGCCTAAAAGTGGAAGAAGCTAGAATGGCCATTATTCAAGAATTAAAAAATCTCGGTCTTCTGGTGAAGGAAGAGCCGTACGAGCACCGTCTGGCCACTTGCTATCGTTGCGGTCATACAATTGAACCCATTCCCTCAAAACAATGGTTTTTAAAAATGGATGAGTTGGCAAAAAGAGCGGAAGTCGCGGTTAAAACCAAGAAAGTGGAAATAACTCCCAAGCGTTTTAAAAAATCTTATTTTAATTGGCTTAAGAACATCCGCGACTGGACTGTTTCCCGCCAAATTTGGTGGGGACATCGGCTTCCTGTTTTTTACTGCAGTAAAAGACAGGAAGGAATTTCTAATTCCCAATTTCTAATTTCTAAACAAATTCAAAATTCATCGGCGGGACCATTTGTAGTATCAGCCAAGAAACCAAAAAAATGTCCTTTTTGCGGTACTTGCGAAATGAAACAATCGCAGGATGTTTTGGATACTTGGTTTTCTTCAGCGCTTTGGCCATTTGCCGGGCTTTCTCAAAAAGACCGAAAAAAATATTGCCCCGGCAATCTTGTTTCTAATGCCAGGGAAATTTTGAATCTTTGGGATGCCCGGATGATTTTTTCCGGTCTTGAGTTTTTGAAGAAAGTTCCTTTTCAAGTTCTGCTTATTCATGGCACGATTCTGACAAAAGAAGGGAAGCGGATGTCTAAGAGTTTGGGAACCGGGATTAATCCTCTTGAATACATTGAAAAATATGGCGCCGATGCTATCCGGTTTGCCGTGATTTGGCAGTCAAGCGGTCAAGATATCCATTGGGATGAAACAGCGGTGATTGCCGGCCGTAAATTCGGCAACAAAATTTGGAACGCTTCCCGGTTTGTGCTGGCCCAAATCAGAAATAGGCCTCCGGGCCTTACCGCCGCTTCAACGAAAGTAAAAGTTTCAAGGAAGGCGAAAAACATTAAACCGTTTACGCCGGCTGATAAAGCCGTTCTTAGAGCGTTAAAAGATGTAAAAACAAAAACCGAAAAATATATTCTGGCTTTTGAATTTAGTCAGGCCCTTCGCCTTGTTTATAATTTCTTTTGGCATACCTTTTGCGATAAATATCTGGAAATATCAAAAAAACAGATTCAAGGAGAAGAAAAATTAAAAACCAACACTCAAAAAATTTTAATTTATACCCTTTTGGAGTCCTTAAAAATGCTTCATTCATTTATGCCTTTTATTAGCGAAGCCGTTTATCAAAATTTGCCGAAACCTTTTAGAAAAGAAAAATTTTTATTAGTTGAAAAATGGTGATTTTAAATTTACTACTCTCGGTTGTCTTGGGAATTTTGCCGGCTTTAATTTGGCTAGTTTTTTTCTTGAAAGCAGAAATGCATCCGGAACCGAAACGCTTGGTTTTTTTAACTTTTTTAACCGGTTTTTTTATCACTTTGCCGACCCTTTTTGTCCAAACAGTTTTAAGGGATTCAATAAAATATTATTGGCCGGCATACAATATTTTTATTTTATTTTTTATCTTGGCTTTTGTGGAAGAATTGTTTAAGTTTCTCGGCGCTTATTGGACCGTGAGAAAACAGCCGAGTTTTAAAGAGCCGATTGAAGCGATGTTTTATATGATTTCAATAGCTTTGGGTTTTGCCACCATTGAAAATATTTTTATCATTGCCGGCAATTTTAATTTTGCTAATCCGGAAATTCTTTATCAAACCTTTGGCACCTTGGCTTTGAGATTTGTCGGCGCCACCTTTTTACACGCTTTAAGCTCGGCCATTGTCGGTTATTATTGGGCCAAGGGTCATATTCACAAAGTAGTTTTTCATACTTTAATTATTGGCTTAATTCTAGCCACTGCTGTTCATGCTATTTTTAACTATTTGGTTCTCACCTTCCAAAATTCTTATCTTATTTACCCCACGCTTTTTCTTTTAACCATCTCCTTTTTTGTGGTTAATGATTTTTCCAAATTGAGACCGTTGAATAATTCAGAATTTTGAAGTTCAACAAAGTTTTTTAAAGCGCCTAAATAATTTTCCGAATGGAATTTGCCCGTGGGTTGAATGCCGGAAATCAAAATAGGTTTTTTGGGAGTCATCATTATCATTTCCTCAAAATCTTCCATATGGTAAAATTTGAAGCATGGCAAAAACTTCTGTTGATGTAAACAGCATTGTGTCTCTTACTTTTTATATAAATATGATATAATGTAACTATGATAAAAAAAGACCCCAAAAATATGTTTGCCGAATTGGCGAAAATCAAGGATGAAAGTTCCCTAAAAGAATCAAAGTTGGAAGTAGAAACGAATGATTCGTCTTTGGATTTGGGAGAAGAAATGGAAGGTTCTTTAACGGTTGATGTTTATAAAACTGAAAATGAAATTGTTGTCCAGTCAACAGTCGCCGGAGTTGGGCCCGATGACTTAGAAGTTAATATCACTAATGAATCAGTAACCATTCATGGTAAAAGAGAAAAGATGGAAAAAATTGAAGATAAAGATTATTTTTATCAGGAATGTTTTTGGGGGAAATTTTCCCGGTCCATTATTTTGCCTGAAGAAGTTGACCCGGAAAAATCAACCGCGGTTTTGAAAAACGGCATTTTAATTATCAGAATGCCTAAACTTAATCGCCAAAAAGCCAAAAAAATCAACGTTAAGCTGGCCTAACTAAATTGAGACTGTTGAATTATTCAATAGTCTCATCTTTTTTTAAATCTATGGAAGTTGAACTTCCATAGATTTATTTCCATAGGTTTAATTTAAAGTCGGAAGTTTAACTTCCGAATTCCGAATTATCAGAAATTGCGGCAATTTATAACGCGACAAAATAAAATTTGACTTTTTAAATAGATTTTAATAAAGTTCGTTATAATATTTCAATCAGTTAAAGAAAAATCAGTTTTTTATCTTAAAGCTGTTATAGAAATTCCATCACTTATATGGATTACAATATTTTTCCTCTGGCTATTGCTATTATTTCTTTAGGAGTGGCGGCTTGGCTGGCGGTTTCAATTTTAAAAAAAGAAACCGGCAGCGAAAAAATGAAAACGGTCGCGGAAGCGATTAAAATTGGCGCCAACGCTTTTTTAAAAAGACAGTATTGGGCCATTGCTTTTATCGCCATTCTTGTTGCTCTTGGTTTATTTTTTGCTTACTGGGCTTCGGGCAATATCGGGTTTGGTTTTAAAACCTCTTTGGCTTTTATTGTTGGAGCGGCTTCTTCGGCAATGGCTGGCCTTATTGGGATGTTAATAAGCGTTCGGTCAAATGTCCGGGTAGCGGCCGCCAGCCAGCGGGGTCTCAATGATTCTTTGGTTATTGCTTTAAGGGGCGGCGCGGTTTCCGGAATTACCATTGTCTCTTTATCTCTTCTCGGCATCGCCGGGCTCTTTGAAATTTATACCCTTTTAGGTTATGAAGCAGTAAAGATTCCTTTCTTGATTGTCGGCTACGGCTTTGGAGCCAGTTTGGTTGCTCTATTTGCCCAGCTTGGCGGCGGAATCTACACCAAGGCTGCTGATGTTGGCGCTGACTTAGTTGGGAAAATTGAAGCCGGCATTCCTGAAGACGATTTAAGAAATCCGGCCGTGGTTGCTGACCTTGTCGGCGACAATGTTGGCGACTGCGTTGGCCGCGGGGCGGACCTTTTTGAATCAACAGCTGCTGAAAACATTGGGGCAATGATTTTAGGCGTAGCTCTTTATCCCACTTTTGGCGTTAAAGGAATACTTTTCCCCTTAGTCATCAGGTCATTTGGTTTGCTTGCTTCAATTGTCGGAGTTTTAATTGTGAGGGTTAATCCTGTCAAGAATAAAGATTCTCATCAGGCAAAAAGCGAGGAAAATCCAATGAAAGCCTTAAACCGCGGCTTCTGGGTAACCAGCATTCTTTCAGCCGCGGCTTTTTATTTCGGGACAAAAATTTTCTTTAATAACTTATGGTTTTTTGCCGCCGGAGTCGTTGGACTTTTAACCTCAATCGCTTTTGTTTATTTTACCCAATACTACACCGAAGCTCGCTTTAGACCGGTTAAAAGCATTGCCCGAGCCTCAAAAACCGGCCACGCTACCAATATTATTCAGGGTTTTTCCATTGGCTTGGAATCAACTGGCATTACGGTTGTCACTATTGGCATAGCTTTAATTGCCGCTTACAAATTCGGCGACTTATCTGGTATTACCGGCGGCGGTCTTTACGGCACCGCTATGGCAACAATGGGGATGCTTGCTACTGCGGCTTATATTTTGGCAATGGATACTTTTGGGCCAATTTGCGACAATGCCGGCGGCATTGTAGAAATGTCCGGCGCTTCTCAAGAAATTCGGGCCAACACCGATAAATTAGATTCCGCAGGCAATACTACTAAAGCTTTAACCAAGGGTTATGCCATTGGTTCAGCCGCCCTGGCCGCTTTTCTTCTTTTTTCAGCTTTTCTTGAAGAAGCTCATCTTAAAATCGTTGACTTGGCGAAAGTAGAAGTGTTTGTAGCGGCAATGGTCGGCGCCATGCTTATTTTTCTTTTTTCAAGTTTAGCTATTCGGGCCGTTGGCAAAGCCGCTTATTACACCATCAATGAAGCGCGGAGACAATTTAAAGAAAAGCCGGGCATTATCGCCGGCACTGAAAATCCTGATTATTCAAAAGTTATTGATATTACCACTCGCGGCGCTTTGAAGCAAATGATAGCGCCCGGGCTTTTAGCAGTCATTGTGCCGGTTCTGGTTGGTGTGTTTTTAAAAGCCGAAGCCGCGGCCGGACTTTTGATGGTTGGAACAATCGCTGGTATCCTTTTGGCAACGGTTATGAATAACAGCGGCGGCGCTTGGGACAATGCCAAAAAATGGATTGAAGCCGGAAATTTTGGAGGCAAAGGCTCGGAGGTTCATAAAGCGGCAATTACCGGAGATACTGTGGGCGACCCGTTTAAAGATACAGCCGGACCGTCGCTTCACGTTCTGGTAAAACTTTTGGGCACTCTTTCCTTAGCGCTTGCCACTCTTTTTCTTTAAACCAATAAACAGTCACGTTCCTTACGATCGTAGAAAACATGATTAATACGACTTTACGACGAGGCTTTACTTTACGTTTACGAGGCTAAGCCTCGTAAGACCTAAGATATCATTTTTTATTTTTCTTTGCCCTCAGACATCAAGGTTTTTTATTTGTAGTATCTACTTAGTCAACAAACTTACGATCGTGAGTTTGTTGACTAATACTACTCGGGCTTTTTGTTTTTTTATTGCAAACAAAATTTTATGAACTTTATGAGGCTAAGCCTCGTAAGATTTATGATTTTGTTAATATCGTTTTTTTATTTTTCTTTTTTTGATTTTTTTATCGTCTTCAGATATTCCACATATGTGGAATATCTGAGGCAGCAGTTTTCTATCGAGTTCATAAACCAAAGATTTTATCAGTCCTTGCTCTGAATTATCTATTACACCTACGATCGTATGTTTATTAGATAATTGGATTTTATGAGGCTGAGCCTCGTAAGATTTATAAGGCTTTTAACTTTATGAGGCTTAGCCTCATAAGAACTCTTTTCTCAGCTTTCTGTTTTTTGACCCCGTACCACAGACTTCGTTTTAGTACGGGGTATGCTTTTTCTCGGATTTTTTGTTTCTTTATCTTTTTTATTAACAGCTTCCTCAGATTTTTTTTTCTTCTTCAATTATTTCTGCCTCTTTTGGCGGGATTGAGGTTGGCGCTTCGGCTATACCGCCTTCGGGCATTTCTTCGGGCCGGGCTTGGGAGCGGACATCAATTCTCCAACCGGTTAATTTAGCTGCCAGCCGGACGTTTTGTCCGCCTTTGCCGATAGCCAAACTCAATTGGTCTTCAGCCACCAAAACTTTTGCCTCTCGGCGCGGCAAAATCTCTACCTCTTTCACTTTTGCCGGCGAAAGAGCGCTGGCAATGTATTTAGCCGGGTCATCTGACCATTCAATGACATCAATTTTTTCATTACCCAATTCATTGGTCACGGCCATTACTCGGGTTCCGCGCTGACCCACGGTTGAACCAACCGGGTCAACTTTTTCTTCTTTGGAAGCAACCGCGATTTTTGTTCGGTTGCCCGGCTCTCTGGTTATTTGTTTTATTTCTACAATTCCGTCGGCTATTTCCGGAACTTCCATTTCAAAAAGTTTGGCAATAAATTTTGGATGAGAACGGGAAAGAATAATTCCCGGTCGGCGAGTGTCGCTCTGAACGGCTAAAACATAAAATCTTAATCTTTGACCCGGCCGGTAAAATTCGCCGGGGATGCTTTCGTTTTGAAACATAATGCCGATGGCCCGTCCCAAATCAACATAAATATTGCCGTATTCAAATCTTTGGACCACGCCGCTGATAATTTGACCCTCTTTGTCGGCAAATTCTTTTTCAATTGCTTGGCGTTCAGATTCGCGCAAGTGCTGGAGAATGACTTGTTTGGCGGTTTGAGCGGCAATGCGGCCAAAATTTTCGTGAACCTCCAGAGGGAATTCTAATTCTTCGTTAATTTCCGCGTCGGGTTTGATTTTTTTTGCTTCTTCCAAAAAAATGTGGCGGTCGGGATTGTAATGAATCAATTCTTCGTCTTCAACATCGGCGCTTTTTTCTTCGGTTTCTTCGCCGGCAATTTTTACTTTTGTCGGGTCAACAACCAATTTCACTAGCCAAAATTTCAACTCACCGGTTTTGGGGTCTAGACCAGCTTTAATAAACTCGGTTCTTTTCCGGTATTCTTTTTTGTAAGCCGCGGCAATGGCTGATTCAATGGCTTCCAAAACTTGCTGGGGTTCAATATTTTTTTCCGCGGCAATTTGGTCAATCACCGAAATTAAATTTTTTAAGTCCATATATTTAAATTTTAAATCCGCTTTTAGCGGATTAATTTCATTATTATGTTTTTCAAAAGATTGTCAACCTAATCTTATGAGGCTAAGCCTCGTAAGAAAGAATTAAAAGAACATTGCTATGACTTTTTGCGCTTCAATATGCTATAATAAAAAGAATAAAAAGATGCTTTTATTCTTTTTGGAAAAATTAGTCGGAGGTTTTGGGTGATTTTTTGAAACCAAATATGCTATAATAATAAAAAGTCTTTTTCCCCCTTGAAAAATTTTAAAAAAGTTTTTATCATTAAATAAATGTTCTTCAAATCTAAAATTTTTTTTCTGATTCTGGCGGTTGTATTTTTTGCCTTAATTATTGGTCTCAGTTTTTATTTCCGAGCATCTCAAAAATCCGTTAATCAACCCTCCTCGGGAATTTCCCAAATCACTATTTCTTCTTCCAAAAACTTGGGCAATAATTTAGACCCCTTCTTGGCTCAAATTCTGCCTCCGGATTTTAGCGCCAAACCTTTCCAAACTCTTCAAAACACCAAAAGAGAGCTTTCCGACGGCACCAGTCAATACATTTTTACTTATTCTTCTCCCGCTCAAACTCTTTCCGAAGCTTATTCTCTTTACCGCGATTATTTATCAAAAAATGCCACCCTCGCCATTGACCGGCTTTATAAAGATAATTTTCTTTTGGAAGCTAAATCTCCGGAAAAAAATTTTCATTTTGTCGGTTCCCTTTCCCAAGACAAAAGTTTAATCACTCTTTCTTGGATTGAATTAAAGAAATAAGTTATAATAAATAAAAATGAATCGGAGCAAGATATTAATAAGTTTAATAATTTTAATGAGCGGAGCGGCAATAGCCACTGGAATTTTGTGGTTCAATTTGGCTTATTCTACATTGGGGACCTCCCAGCCACAGCCATATGTGAGTTGCAGTGCTAGTTCAAATCCCGTTAATGAAGGCAACCCAGTTACTTTTAATGCTACCATCAAAGATTATGACACCTCCGACTGTACGCTTTCTTACTCTTGGACAGGAAGCAGGGCCGGCGATAGAGATTTGGGATGTTCATCAGTAACTATTGAGCGCTGTACAACCCCGTCTCTGTATTCCTCAGTAATTATCCATTCAAATTATTCAGCCAGCAGTTCTAACACTTATGATTTAGGTATAACGGCTCATTGCGGCTATCAAACAGCTTTTAGTCCTTGCACTGTTGCTGTTAACCATCCCTTTCGTAGCAGATTAGATGTTAGTGTCAGTGGCCAGGGCGTTACGCATCTTGCCTGTGTGAATAACTTTTGCGCAAGTGTTTCTGGTAGCGGCGATAATTCTTGTTCTCCTGAAGGCGCGCCTTGTCACTTTGAGTGTACGGGCGTTAATGTTTGCGCAAGTGTTTCTGGCAGCGGTCCTAACCGATGTTCAAACGGGGGCGATTGTTTCTTAAATAGCATTTCTGTTTCTTTAAATCCTTCAACCATTCTTGTTAGTGGGTCTTCTCAGGGGACTTCTCAAGCCAATGCCGTAGCTCACTATGACAACAATTCAACAAGTAGTGTTACCAGTCAGGCGATTTGGCGGTCTGGAAATACAAGTGTGGCAACAATTTCCAGCAGCGGTTTAATTACCGGCCACAACTCCGGAACAACGATAATTACCGCCATTTATAGCGGCAAAGACCATTCTGTCACTCTTACGGTTTCCTGTCCTAGCGGTCAAACTCGGCCTCACAACGAATGCTCATTAGAGAGTAGTTGTGTTTCTATTAATACTTGCGATATTTCTCGGTGTTCTACTAACGAACAGTGTCTTCTCTACTAATGTACAGTGTCAAAAATAAATTTATGTCTCCAAAATCAAAAATCATTTTAATTGTCGCAGTCATCATTGTTATTGTTCTTTTGATTTTTTCTTTGGCTTTGTATTTTTATTTTAAAACAATGAAA
>Ga0066636_10003341_pt1 | contig 10258 bp, 15 predicted proteins | sample CryGeyCG2014_080_2_FD_62736 | JGI IMG/M metagenome (GOLD analysis project Ga0066636, IMG submission 62736) | Groundwater microbial communities from aquifer - Crystal Geyser CG07_land_8/20/14_0.80 | ecosystem: Environmental > Aquatic > Deep subsurface > Groundwater | place: USA: Utah: Grand...
AAGAAGTCAACTTCGATCCGGATTGGGAGAATCTTAAAGTATTTGAACCATCAGTTAAACTGACTACTGAAGCAGATATAGATGAACTTATTGCACAAGCCATAGATACTCTTGAGAACCCATAAGAAAAGGATGGCGGGGCAAAGCCCCGCCGTCTCCTCGAAAAGGAAGGTCTAATGAATAATATTGATAGTCTAAAATTAGTAGGAGTAGCAGGAAAGACTCCAGTAATTCTAGCAAGTACAGGTGTTATTGCAGAGATCAAAGAAATTGTAAGAGTCGCACCTCATGAAGCTCAGTGGTTCTATACCGTTGAACGAGTAGAGGCCAATAGTTATTGGGGCTACATTTTAAAGAAGCTCTTTATTCCTGAACAATTCGTAGGATCAGCCAGTGTAGAAACACAAGGCTATCAGCAAATTGCTTTCTATAAAGAACTAAAAGAAATTTATAATAATGACTTAACAAAAGTGAATGAAGTCCTTCAGTCTATGTCATGCTGGTGTCACAGCCATGGAAACTTGGACTCACCAAGGCCCTCCAGCACAGATCGTCAACAATTCAAAGAACTGAAAGAAGCCTTCACCGCTAATAAATCTCCTATTATTATGCTTATTTTTACTAAAGAACATAATTACTTTTCTTGTTTATATGATCCTGAAAGAGATCTCACTTTTGAAGGAATCAAAATTCAAGAATATAGCGAAAGGTCTAAAGAGATTGAAGCTATTGCTAAGGTCAAGTTCAAAGCCAAGTCATTAATTATAGCTCCTAAACAGACAATTGCTATGACTGGGTCTTTTCAAAGACAGCAGCAACTCTACAATTGGCAAAGCAATTGTAGGCAATGGTGGACTCCACAAGCAGATAAAAATACCACCTGGTTGTCTACTAAGCCAGTTAGTGCCAATGAAGAAAATGAAGAAAATACCACAGATAATCCTAAATGGAATCAAATTCATACATTGTATAGTCAAATACAAGACACTAAAGATCTTACCGAAACAGATCGACTAACAGAAAAGATCAAACAGCTGACAAGTGATAGGGCCATTATCATTGCTGACATTCTGTTGAACTGCTCTTCAGATTTTTCTGAACTATTAATATTAACTACCGATCAAGGCATCAATAAAGTGGATGCTCTGTTTGATAAACTTTACCCTCAGGCAGTTGAAAATATTACCTGTGGAGTTTGGTTCTCAACAGATTTTTCAGATGCATTAATTGTTGCTGAAGAATTGTTGGCAGCAACTACCCATAAAGAAAGAATAACTATAATAGAAAGCTACATTGATGTAATGGCGGAAAATACAAATGGGAGTTGATTTTCTTAGACATTCTGGATGGGTAAATCCAAGCGTTCTCAATAAAACTGTTTGTTTAATCGGTATTGGTGCTGTTGGCTCAAACATCGCGTTGCTATCTGCGAAAATGGGATTCACCAAGTTTAAAATTTGGGATCCCGATATTGTTGAAAATCACAATCTACCAAATCAGGCGTATGAACCTGAACATGTAGGAAAACTAAAAACTGTTGCAATAACAGAAGTTCTTAAAAGATTTAATCCTGAAATTGAAGTTACAATCTATTCAGATTACTTCACTACAGAAAAATATAAAAAAGAACTTGAAGGAATATTAGTTATTGCTGTAGATACGATGTCAGCTCGTAAGGATCTGGCATCGGCCATGTCGCTTAATTGGCGACTTTATAGGATCTTTGAAACAAGGCTTGGCTTCAATCATGGCGAAGTCAATATTATAAACCCATTAGATTCTTCATCAATTGAGAGATGGGCAGCAGCTCTTAAATCTGACGAAGAAATCGAACCAGGTCCATGCAATCTGCGAATGTGCGGAACATTGGTTTATGTGACAACTGGCTACACTGTTCAAATGATGTGTGGTCTTTGTGCTGCAATGTTTAATGAAGTTGATTGGAAGCCGGCTTCCAAGCAATTATTCTTGTTAGAGGAAAATCTCTTTCAGGTATACTCAAAGTAGAATAAAAGGAGCATATATATGCGTAATTTCACTCTTGTAATGGTCCCTGGTGGTGGTGTGTCTGGTGAGCAGGTTGCACTTGGCACTACTCTGGCTCAGTTCGTAGCAGATCGTGGTCTTTCGGATCGCGAGATGACTTTGAATGATGTCAGTGTGCCTCGTGAGCAATGGTCCAGCACCCTTCTTGATCAGGCCGTTGAGCTATTTGCTGTCAAGTCCGTAAAGGGCGCGTAAGCGAATACAGAAGACAAGGAGCCCTTGAGGGCTCCTTGTCTTTTAAATAAAATAATTTGATGAATGAAAATACAGGTAACTGGGCTGCCTGGTTCTGGTAAAACCACAGCCTTAAAAACAATACCAATAGATAGAATAGATTTAGCAAAGTATTCGGGGAAAAACAGAGAAGAACACTTCTTCAGAGATGCTCAGTGTCACCCTGGTCCCGTTATCATCGAATCTGTTTGTGGCTGTCCATTAAAAAATACAAAAGTTATTCGCTTTGTTGTTTCTCGGGCAGTTGCCCAAAAAAATTTCTATAAGCGAGAACACACAAAACTTTCAGATACCCTAATTGATCTTTATGAACCAGAAATGTTACCATGTCACTATAAGGTCTATGATCAAAGAGCTTTAAAAGATTTAGTTATAAAACTAATAGATAATAAACAGGAATGCAGATGACCACCAGAACAGAAAAGCTGAATAGAATTCAGCTAATATTAGAAGAATCTTCTATGGAAGAAACTCTTGAAATTTTAGGTAACTTATTTATCCAACTCGGAGCTTCTGGGTTGGAAACAGATAAACAATTAACTCCGCAAAATATAGCAGAGCTAACTTTAAAAGATATTGAGAAGAATGGAGAAAATTTTTATAACTCAATATTACGACAAGGACTCATCATCTTAAGTTGGCTTGATAAGGATATACAGAATGGATAATGAACTCGAAAAACTGCCTGGGCAGTTTGCGATTTATAAGAAGAACGGTGCCGCACAGTTTAATCTAATTCTTCCACGATATAAAAAAATTGAACGTGGAAACGGTAGCAGGGCAGAACGGATTGAACGAGAAGGATCTGTGCTGCTTGAAGTAGCGCCAGGGACTGGCGCAAAAAAATATGATTGGGCCAATAAGATTTCATTTTCAATTGGAGTCTCTGATTTGGCAATCTGGATGAAAGATGATATGAACGTGTCTCTCTTTCATGACACTCCAAATTCTCCAGAAATGAAAAAACTTACCATCGTTCCTGGTCGAGACTCTGGCTTCATGTTGACATTGATGGAAACCACTTCAAGACGTACCGTTACAGTGCCTATCCACGAAGGTGAATATCAGCTGCTTCTTCGCTTGCTTATGGCAGCTGCTCCTACTTTTATTGGCTGGTTATAGCAATGCGTTTCCTTGTAGAAGCACAAGGGAAAAAATTAAATCTTACAGCAGATCAATTGATTGAACATTTGTCTGGTAGGATTTTTTCAAAAGAGAAAGATGATATTCCAGTCTTGGCATTAGGAATCATTGATAAAATGAGAAGTCAAATGGAAAGAATTGCAATGAGGGATCTTGTGGCCCTCTCTATGCAATATGGTTATTACTATCGAGTCTTTCTGGAGAAAAATAAAGTAGAGGTACTGATAGATGAAAGCGTTCCTTCTGAGACTACTGGCAAGCCCAGCAACTAAATTCACACTAATGCGAATAGCAGATGTCACTATTAATATAATGGCTCATGCTATTTTGATAGTTATCAATGAACATCAACGGCGAATTCATAGAAAGATGATTGAAGGCCGGAGATTAAAACAAATAGAGCAAAAGGAAAAAGAAAATGTTTAATTTTAGTGTAGATGTATTCATACCAACTCAGCCTATAGGCAAACTGATTGCCTTCGCAAAGATAATTGTCGAAGATGCAATGGTGATTGATGGCTTCAGAGTTTTTAATGGAACAAAGGGACTATTTGTCACTGGCCCAAGCCGCGAAGGCAAAGATAAAGAAGGGAATAAGACCTATTTTGATCAAGTAATATTCCTTACCGGAAAAGATTCCCCTGGAAAGGATAAAGCCATCCAGATGAAACAGGAGATTGAAGAAGCTATTCTAGCTGAATATAATAAAAAGGCTAATAACCATAGCCAAAATGAGAACAGTGGAAAATCTCAGCAGACAGCACCACCCAATAAGCAAGAACGTAAGCGTCTCTGGAGCTAATTTAAAAAGATAAAATAAGCATAGGAGCCTGAAGGCTCCTATGCTTTTAGGAGCTAAAATGAAAGAAGAAGAGATTGAAAAATTAGTAGAAGGAGAAACCGAAACTGTTATTCCAGCAACCTCCACCGAAGAGTTGTTAAATCGAATTAGTCATGGAGCCAATTTATATTCAGATTTATCTGCTGATTTTATCCAAGAGAAATTAATTTTCTATGGTAAGAGCTTATTCGACTGGGCTACTGAAATGACTGTAGAAATTCCAAATGACTTAGACGAGTCAAGCTATAGAACTAAACTTACCGAAATTGCAAATAAACTTCAAAAGGCTAACAACTATTGCTCTGCCGCAATATCTATGGAAGAAACTATTAGCGGAGGATCTCGTTTAACTAAAGATGACATCATCAGAGCTATAGTAGAAGACTACAAAAAGCGTGGAGCTAAGCGTCCAGCTGGAAGTATTATTGAAAGTCTTGCTAATTCTTATTTGTCTGAGACTGTATCTACCCATATTGCTGCACATATTGTTAAAGACTTCTGGAAGAAGAGAATTGAATCTATTATCACTGTAAAAGACATTCTTGAACAGATTGGTATGAGTCTTCATGTTGAAGCAAAACATTTGACAAGGTAATCAAAATGTATAACTTCCCAGAATTAGACGAAACGGAATATTTAAGAGAAGAACTTCTTTATAATGACATTGAGTTAACCACTGTTGATCTTAGATATGAAAACATTTTGCCAATAATAAACACAGAGCTAGAGATAATAGAATTCTGTGTTTCCCAACCAGAAAGGAATTTTAGTGACCCCATTTACAGAAATAATCCGCATAGCTTTAGCTTTGCTTGACAATATATTTAAAGGTTAAGAAATATGTTTTCAGGATTTATTTTAGGCTTGATACTTGCCGTATCCCTAATCATTTCCTTCTCTCATTGGCCATCAATTTTTAAACATTTCTTCTTACATCATTTTGTCATCACAGATATAATTGTCAGCGTTGTAGTCTATCTGACCTTATCAATCGTTTCATCCAGCTTTGCAGCAGTAAGTGCAGCAATTGTTACTGGATTAATAATCAACTTTGCACTAATTGCTTATAAGGCTTATGAGAAAATAAATGTTCGCAAGTGAATATCTTAACTTTGAAGAAACAGATCGTAAAAATGCTTGTGCTGCCATTCTTTTAGATATTGGTTGCATGCCTTGGGTGGACGACGGAACAGAATTTGATAAGTTATTAATTAAAATTTTTCAGGAAGAAAACGAATCGGCTATCCAACTGCTAAGCTTCTTACTTGACGTGAATAAAGAAGATCTTCCTGGAATTCTAACTACGTTTTACTGCAGAGAAGCCGAAAATCCAGAAGATGAAAACCTTTGGGAAAGCAATTACTGAGAAAGGAATAAATAATGTTTGATTATAGAGTTAAAATTACCCTTACCAAGAAAGCAGAGGCAAAAGTAAAAGCAATTGCCACTATTATTATTGATGAAATGATAGAGCTACATAATATTAGAGTTATCAATAGCAATAATGGTTTATTTGTAGGGTTCCCTCAAAACAAGGGAAAAGACGCTGAAGGAAATGACAAGTGGTACGATGAAATCTGGTTCATTGGCGAACGTGGAAAAGAGTTCAAAGATCAAATAACTCAGAAGATCATGGATGCCTACTATCGCTGGAAAGATCAAAACTAAATGCCGTTCAAATCAAAGTATGAAGAGAAGCTCTTTAAAGAAAGATACGCCAGGGCTGGTAATGAACAGTCTTGGGAGGACGTGTTCAAAAGAGTTTGCAAACATGTGACTGTTTATGAGCCTCGTCAAAAACAATACTTTGATGCCATGTCTAAAGGTTTATTTCTCCCCAGTTCCCCTCAATTGTGGAACTTTGGAGTGCCTGGGGAAACTGCTGGTTCTTCATGCTTTGTCTTTGATATTGATGACACTTTAGAAAGTATTTGGAAAGCAGATGAAACAGCAAGAAATGTTTACAAGGCGTCTGGTGGCATCGGCTTTAATCTTAGCAAGTGCCGCCCTCGGGGTAGTCAAATTGGTAATTCACCAAACCCTGCGGTGGGCGTATTATCTATTGCAGAGCGCCTTAATCTTACTACTCGTTATATTACTGCTGGTGGTCGTGCCAGGGGTGCTCTCATGTTGCAGCTTGATGTTGATCATCCTGACATTATTGAGTTTATCCTGGCGAAGCGGCCTATTCGTAGAAACACTGGACAAGAACCAGCCGAATTTGATCTTCCGTTAACACAATGCAATATGTCGGTTCGTTGCTCTGACCAATTCATGCAAGCTGTTGAACTAAACAAAGAGTGGATTTTAACTTGGAATAATGAAAAGACCCACGGAAATAATCCAGTCCAATTTTATTCAATAGAAACCTGGGAAAAATACGATCAAGTCTGGAAGCAAACCTTAAACGAAACAGCAGATCCTTTAGCTGCTTTCTTCTATCAGAAGGTTTTACTTCCAGCTATCAAAGATTATTCAGGAATTATTACTGCCAAACAAATTTGGGATCTGATAATTGACAATGCTTGGAATCATGCAGACCCAGGAATAGTGTTTTCTGATGAATATGAAAGAAGAAACACTACGCCAAAACAGGGTTTGTTATTGGCCAATCCTTGTAGTGAATTTATTGCCCCACCTAACGATGCCTGTAATTTAGCCTCATTGAGTCTTCCAAATATAAAAGATATGGATGGAAATTTCTGGAACAATTTAGTAGATATCACCAAGTTGGCTACTTGGTATCTAAATGAAGCTCTTAATATAAACAAAATCCCTATTGAAGAAATTGATAAAGGCAATAAGGCGAATCGGCGCATTGGTTTAGGAATTATGGGTCTGCACGATCTACTTCTTATGTCGGGTACCGCATATGCTTCAGAAGAAGGTCGAGAGTATGCTTCTAAAATTATGGCTACTGTCGAGCAAGCTGCTTGGCAAACAAGTTTTGATATTGCAGAAAAAACTGGTTGGAAAAGCACTACTATAGATCTTACCAAATTGACAGAGCGATTTGAAAAGTATGAGAGTCTCTGCGCTGAACAAATCCAAAATGGACTTGATAAGCATATTGATATTGGGCATTGGGAAGGAATTAAAGATAGCTTTAGAATGCTAATTGGCTTGGTGAGACAAGGAAAAGTTCCAGCCAATGCAGCAGTAACTTCTATTGCTCCGACTGGAACCATTGCTCAGATTATTGGTTTCATTAGTGGTCATTCGGGTGTAAGCTCTGGTATTGAGCCTGTGTTTGATTGGACTACCCATCGTCAAGATAATAATGGTTCAGTAACAATTAATCACTGGCTGAAAACATGTGCTTATCAGTGTGGTTTGCAAAACGATACTGCTAATTTAATTGCTCCAGAAGATCATATTAAAATGCTGGATGCAATAGTTAAATTTGTAAGCATGTCTTGTAGCAAATGTATTGCGAAGGGAACCCTTATCGCAACCTCTGAAGGTATCATCCCTATCGAAAAATGTGGGATTGCTATCGGAACAGATTGTTTTAACAACAGCATCTCAGCAAAAGTGAAGAATGAAGACGATCAAGAAATTGAAATTTTATCCCATTATTCTAATGGATTCAGTCCAACAAAGATATTTTGTCTTTCCAATGGATATAAAATTGAGACATCTTTAAACCATCAATTATTAACTGCTGAGGGTCTCAAACCAGCTTCAGCCATTACAATTAACGATTTGTTAATTCAGAAAAGAGGAAGCCGACTATTTACTATCGGTGGTAAGGCTTTACCGACCGTAAGCGAAAGCAAAAGAAATAAAACCAATTCCAATAAATTTGATATGCCAGAAAAGATGTCAGCAGACCTTGCACTCTTGTTGGGAATGATTGTCGCAGATGGTAGTCTAACGGAGTCGACTGGAAAAGTTGGGATTACTATTGGAAAACAATCAAAATATGATACGGTAGAAATTATTTTTACTCAATTAGTAAGACAAATTTTTGGCCTACCAGTTAGAAAAACAATTAACAAGAGAACAGGGTGCCGAAAAATTTTTATCATATCTCGACATCTTGTTAGATGGGTCGCCTCTTTAATTGGTTGGCGAGCAAATGACAAACATACGCCCTATCAAATTCTTTGTGGCTCTGAACCTGAACAGGCTTCTTTCATTTCAGGGGTTACCCTTAATGGTTTTGTGGCAGAAGGTGAAGGCGGAATGACCTTGTATGAGGGTTATTCTGAAAGACTTCGTAACGAGATTTATTCTATGATCGTGAACATGGATCTTTCTGGCAGCTGTGGACAAAAGAAAATTTATTCGCCGAGTTCCCAAGAATATACTTATCGAGTTACTGCTTGGCCTTCTGAAAAATATGGGATGTGTGGAATTGAGCCTATTGAATTACACAAAAGAATTTCATTAAAGACTAAGAGGCATAATTATATTATACCCGACGATCTTGAAGAACAGATTGCATATTTGTCTAAAAATAAATTGCATAGTCTTAAGACGGCCAGAAGACTTAAACAGAAAACAGCAAGAGGTAGGTTCTTCACGTCCCTCAATGTCGACATAAAATCACTTCAGGAAGTTGTTGGAATTTGTCGGATTGAGGACGGTCAAGCAGAATTATATGATATTGAAGTAAAATCAAAAACTCATTTATATAATGTTAATGGATTGATTACACACAACACAATCAACCTGCCAGAATCTGCTACTCGTAGAGATGTTGCAGCAACATATAAAATGGCCTGGTCATTAAACACACCCGGCACTACTGTTTACCGAAATAACTCTAAACCCTTTCAAGTATTGAATTCTACGACTGTAGAAGCCACTACAAGCAATGTTAATAGCCAACTGGTATCCTCCCATAGCCAAGATTCAAAAAGCCGTCCAAATCGACTACAGGGCTTTACAGAGAAGGTTCCAGTCAACCTTGGCAAGATTCAGAAGAATATCTACATAACAATCAATGCATTGAATAATTGTCCATATGAAGTATTCTTCGCTGGTCTAAACAAGGAGGACTTAGAAGAATCTGTTGCGCGAGAATTGGGAACTGTAGGGAGATTAACTTCTTTAGCTATGAGATATAATGTTCCAGTTGAGGAAATTATTGATCAGTTAGAGAAGATCGACGGACAGCATCTATTTTCACTACCAACCAAACTATCTAAATTACTAACTGCCTTTATTAAAAAAGATAAAGAAGGCAATGCCCAGCTACATTGTAAACAATGTGGAAAAGTTACTTCTCATCAAATGATTGATGGATGTAAATCATGTATGGTTTGCGGTTGCAGTGCGTGTTAAAACAATTTGTAAAAAGAAAAAGAAAAGAGGGGGCCCCGTTAGGGCCCCTATCTAAAAGGAGATTAAATGTCTTGCTATGAATGGGAAAAGGGTAGCCTAAAAATTCCAGCAGGCGATTGGAAATCTTTAAAAGACTCTATTCGTGAAGCTTACAATCAGTGGATTGAAGTCGCCTATCAAGAGGATTTAAAAACCTGTACAAGCTTTCCGGCAACGAAAAATCAAAAGCCTACAAAAAGAGCCAAGGCAAATACTCGTACTCATGAATATTCATTTAATGATGGAGTGATCATTTTTTCTGACGATAGCACCAAAACAGTAACTTGGATTGTTAATGAAAATAATCATGCCGTCAATTATGCTTGGGAAAGTTTCATCGGTAAGGCTTTTCGTTTGGCATTAAGCCGAATCTCTTGGACTTCTAAAACTGGTGGTTATTTTACAGGCAACAATGAATACAATACTGATAATCAGAATTTCGGCGGTGGAAGTAATTATATTACCGTTCGCTATGGTGGGATTGGCGAAAGGGCTAGGGAATCGAGAACCAAACTAACGACAACTGCTTCTATTTCTGATGACGATCTTTGTTCTTCTTGTAGTTTTTGTGATTACAAACCAGGAGAGGAGTCTTCTTGTGATGTAGATTTCAGAAATGCTTTGTTTGATTTAGATAATTACATAGTTGAGTGTGGTGACTAT
>Ga0066636_10003343_pt1 | contig 10256 bp, 8 predicted proteins | sample CryGeyCG2014_080_2_FD_62736 | JGI IMG/M metagenome (GOLD analysis project Ga0066636, IMG submission 62736) | Groundwater microbial communities from aquifer - Crystal Geyser CG07_land_8/20/14_0.80 | ecosystem: Environmental > Aquatic > Deep subsurface > Groundwater | place: USA: Utah: Grand...
TGACGCGCCGACATGACTTCCGTGCCGAGTTCTCACTCGCGTCGCTGCAGCCGCAAGGGGAGAGACGGGAGCACGTCATCCTGGGGGAAGCGAAGGGTCCCCGCCGGGGCAAGGAAGAATCCCCGTCCCTTAACCTCTCCGGGAGAGGATCTCGAGCATGTCCTGCTCGAGCGACTTCGCGGGGCTCTCGACGATGCGGCCGATTTCCCTGCCGTCGCGGAGAAAGATGAAGGTGGGGACTTTCTCGATACCGTTCGTTGAGGGGGTGGCGTCTGTCCCCTCCTTCTTCCGGTCGACCCCATACAGCTCAATCGACGCGGCAGGAAGCCCCGCCTGATCGACAATCTTGAAGAAGCGCGGCACCTCCCGCTTCGAGTCGCCGCACCACGTCCCCAGGACAATGAGGACCCTCGTGTCCCCCCACATCGCTCCGATTCCCCTCACGGCATCCACGTTCGGTGAATAGTCAGAATAGCCCTCTGCAAACCAGTGGAACGCCCCTTCACCGAGCCTCGCACGCGCGAGCGGGCCCATCACAATCTCGTCCGCCTTTGCCGCGCTGGCTGATGAAGTGGAGCACCCCTGCAGTGAGACTGCGACGATGAGAACCGGTAAGAATATAAACGTGAGAAGGATCTTCATTGCTCTTCCTCCCTGTTTTCACGGACATCTCGCCCCCACATCAACTTCGTCCTGAGCAGATCATAGTATGAGTGCCCTTTGCGCTTTACAAGCTTGATGGTATACGGGGCTTTCTTGATGCGGACCTCCACGGGTGAAGCGTAGATTCGGTCCACCTGTCCATCCGCAGTGAAATGGATCGGCTGTCCCGAGAGGTCGGCAACGATGCGCATGGTCCTGTCATTGGGGATGACAACCGGGCGCGCCATCAGTGTGTGCGGTGCGATGGGTGTGAGAGTGAACACGGGCGACTGCGGCACAACGATCGGTCCCCCGCTTGCGAGCGCGTACCCCGTCGATCCGGTAGGTGTCGAAACGACCAGGCCGTCTCCCGTGTACGTGATGAGGTATTCCTCGTCCACGTACGTCTCCAGACGGATCGCGCGGAACGAGGGTCCCCGGTGGATCACGATGTCGTTGAGCCCGACGAACTCTTCCGTTTCCCCCCCTGTCACCCGAGCCGCCAAGACGGATCGCTCCTCCACGTCGAAGTTGCCTTTGAGAAGCTCCTCGATGCAGATGCCGAGGTCCGTGACGGATACCTCGGCAAGGAAGCCGAGTTTGCCCAGGTTGACGCCAAGCACCGGCGTGCCGCTCGCCCCGACACGACGGGCCGCAGAGAGGATCGTCCCGTCGCCACCGAGCGCGATGACGACATCAAGATGCAGCCCCGGGGAAGACAGCGAGCCGGGCAGCGTCGCGACTTTCACGCCGTCGGGAACTCTCACCTGTTCGAGGAGATCGGCGTCAAGAAAGGTCGTGACATCTCTTCCACGGAAGCGTGAGAGGACCTCACGTACTGCCGGGATAAGCTCTGCCTTCGTCAAGTTGCCGATGATGCCTGTGTTCATGTGTTCTGACCTGCAGCCTCCTGTGATGGCTGAGGACGAGCGGCCGCTTCGTCCTTCGCTACTTCCTCGACGTAGTTGAGGCGGAGATCCCTGAGTGTCGTGTCGAGATAGCGCTGCTCATCCGGGCTCAGGTTCCCCTTCGTCTTCTCGCTGAGCATTTCAAGGAAGTCGATTGATATACGCGCCTCGTCGAGGTCTCGTTCGATCTTGTCCCTGAGAGGGTTCTTCAATTTCCCCATGTGCTGCATTGCGGCCGTCTGGAACATGAGGACCAGCTGGGCGAACAGCATGTCATGCCTGGAGGGCCCGTCTTCCATTTCTTTCTCCTGCACGTACCGTGCCGATTGAGACTGAAGCGTTCAGTCGATAAGCATCCCCATCGTACATGGCGTACCACAACTGCATGGTAATGTAGCAATTATTCCGGCGAGCATCAACCCGCCCGCTCCGGTGCGGCCGAGCAATGGAGGACTCTGTACCCTTCCTTCGCGCCAATTGCGAAGCCGATCCAGAGAAAGACTGAGAACATAGCATCGGTGACAATATTCGCAAGCTGCGCGCTCACGAGGTACACGAGGCCTGCTGCGAGCAGAAACGCCATGAGCAGCCGGTCGTCATTCATGCCCGCCTTGTCGGCCTTCCGACCGGCTACGGCCTGGCGCGTCGCGCGCCAGGCAGCAAGGATCCGAAAGCATAGGAGCAGAAGGATCACCAGGAACAGTGCTGAGGCGATCCAGCCGCTCTCGATCGTCAGATGGATGAAGTCGTTGTGCCACCCGTGGACCCGCTGATCCGGGAGGTCGTGCCGCATTCCGGCAGTCACGAGGGAATCGAACGACATCGGTCCATATCCGAAGAGAGGAAGGTGTGCGATGAATCCGCGCGCCATGCCCCAGAGAACGAGCCTTCCCGAGCTTCCCTCCTGCGTGAACATCGCTGCAAGACGCTCAATGAGATGGTGGGGAGCCAGAATCGCCGCGACGAAAATGACGGCACCGAAGATCAACAGGTATCGCGGTCTTCCTCTGAAGACCAGAAGCACACAGACACCAAGGAGGACCGCAAGAAGCGAAGCCCTCACGAAGGTGAGGAAGAGGGCCTCGATGAGAACCGCGATGGCGAGGATGAGTGCCGCTTTCTGCCACAACGGACGCGGTCTGAAGAGGGCCGCAACGCCGACGAGAATCCCCATCGAGACAAAGAGGGCGAGCGTGTAGTAACCGCTTGAGGCGGATGAGATGCGCTCTTCGAGGCCATATGCATATTTCCCAATCCCATACACTGCAGCGAGGGTGACCGAGAGGAGGAAGACGAATCCCAGCCTCCTGATCTGGTCCGGCCTGATGTCCATGCTGTAAACGACAAAGAAGAGAAAAACGTGCAGCCACAGCTTCTGGAAGTATGTGAGACTCGCAGAGGGAAATGGTGAGACGAGCGCTGAGACGCTTGTAGCGGCGAGGTACAGCAGGACTGCGATGAGAATTGGATCTCTCGGGAGGGCGATTCCTCTTCGTGCAATTCCGCCTGCAATGAAAAAGAGGACGAGGAGAACGGTGACCCCTTCGATGACGGCGATCGACCAGACCATGACGCCAGCAAGCGCGAACAAAGCACCGGTCATCAGGCTTCTCAGGAGAGGCGCCTCTGCGCGCCGCTCCGCGCCCATCTTGGCCTTTATCACGGCACGGTTGCTGGCGTCACACACGGGGCCCCACCAGCTTCTTGATTCTCTTGGTCAAGGGGTCCATGAAGATCTTGATCCGGCGAACCCATGTCGGTGGTTGGTCTTCGAGTCTGGGATGGAAACTCCAATCGCAGGCCTCCACCCTTTCCCTCATGACGGCCGGGTGTGTGCCGTTGAAGGGGACGAGGTTCCCGAGATCGTCATACGCACGCATTTGTTCCGCGAACCTCAAGGTCTCTTCGTCGTTATGGTACAACTTGTGAAAGTCTTTCCTCTTGCGATCAAGGACTGACGGCGGACGAACCCAGCCGTAGTGGTAGACCTCGGCATCGATGTCCTTTGAGCGAATCGGCGATCCGTCCGTGTGCTTGAATCCCATGGCGTCGCCCCAGGAGACGATGCCTCGCCCATTCTTGATGATCCTGACTTCCCGCAAGTACCATTTCCTGTAGTTGTCTTGAACATAGTCGTAGCTGCCGTAGAAATGCTTGTAGCGAAACCGCAGCCCTTCGGCACGATCGTCATTCTGATACCTCTGAAGGGCCGAAAGGATCCTCGTATGGAAAGCCTCATGGACTACTTCGTCGGCCTGTACGTAGAAGCACCACCTCCCCCGGCACTCGGAGAGGGCGTGATTGGTCTCAACTGACAGCAGTCGGCCCCCTTCACGCAGACTCATGTCCCATCGGCGACGGATGATTCTCATGCGGCCGTCGTCGATCGAGCGTATGACCTCCAGTGTGTCATCATCGGAGTCGCCCAAGTTGACGATGAACTCATCGCACAGCGGCAAGACGGAGAGAATCGCCTCCATGAACGGATAGGAATACAACACTCCGTTCCGCACGAGAGAGAAGCCCGATACGTTGATCATGCTCTCTCCATGAATTGCAGTTCGTGGAGTCGCCGGTAGAGCCCGTCCTGGTTCACAAGTTGTTCATGAGTGCCCCTGCTGACGATTCTTCCGTCGTCGAGCACAAGGATAAGGTCTGCATGTTGGATCGTGGACAGCCGGTGCGCAATGACGATTGAAGTCCTGCCTTGCATAAGGCTGTCGATTGCCTGCTGGACCAGGATTTCCGACTCGGAATCAAGGGCGGACGTTGCCTCGTCAAGGATGAGGATCGGGGGATTGCGCAGAACGGTCCGGGCAATCGAGACTCGCTGTCGCTCTCCCCCTGACAGCTTCATGCCTCTCTCGCCTATGACAGTGTCGTACCCATGGTCTAGATCCATGATGAAGTCATGCGCGTTTGCCGCTTTCGCGGCGGCCGCGATCGAATCGAACGGGCAATCCGGCAGGCCGTAGGCGATATTGTTTCGCACCGTGTCGTTGAAGAGTATCGTTTCCTGCGTGACGACTCCGATGAGCGAGCGCAGTGAACGCAGCCGGAGCCGGCGTACATCGATGCCGTCGATCGTTATCGATCCGCCCGTCACATCGTAGAAACGCGGAACTAGGTCTGCAACGGTGGTCTTGCCCGCACCGCTCGGACCGACGAGAGCCACCAGGCTCCCTTTCTTGACCACACAGTCGATGTCCTTCAGTACTTCTCCTCCCGTATCGTACCGGAATGAGACGTTCTTGAAAACGATGCTGTCCTTAAACTCCGGTATGTCGACTGCACCGGGTGAATCCACAATCTTCGACTTGATGTCAAGGATCCGAAAAACACGCTCCCCGGCGCCGGCTCCTTCCTTTGCACTGTTGAACATTTGACCGAACAGTTTCACGGGCGGCATGAGCTGCAGGATTGCCGTAAGGTAGAGCAGGAACACGCCCGGAGTCATTTCGCTCTTCCCGCCGATAGTCTCATAGCCAACGTAGTAGAGGATAACAGTCGCCGTGAGAACACCGAGGTATTCAGTGATCGGCGCGGCGATCGCTCTTCGCCGTGTGAGGCTCACCTGAAGAGCGTAGTACCTGTCATTCTCCCTGAGGAACCGTTCCACCTCATACCGCTCCGTGCCGAACGCCTTGACGACTCTCATTCCGGAGAGGATTTCATCCAGGATCGTCGTGAGGTCGCCGATTTTCTCCTGCACCTTGATGCTTCGCCGCTTCAGGGAATCACCGATCTTGCTGAGCACCAGCGCCATCACGGGAAAGAGGACAAATATGCCGAGCGTGAGCTGCCAGTTGAATATTAAAAGAATGAGCGTGAAGGCGATGATTTGGGGGGGATCACGAAAGATGCTGTTGATAATGGCGATGACAGAATCATTGATGACCCGTACATCGTTGAGAAGATGAGAGATCAGCACCCCCTTCCGCTCCTCGGTAAAAAAATCCAGCGAGAGATCATGAAGGTGCGCATAGAAGTCGAATCGGATGTCTCGAACGATTCCCTGCTCCACAATGGACATGAAATAGGTCTGAAGGAACATGAAGACGTTCTTAAGAAGGAATGTGGCAAGAATAAGGAGACAAAGAATCTGCAAGAGAAACAATCGATCATGCCCGGCAATGATCACCGAGAACTTCTCGATGATAAGACCCTTGAGATCAAGCAGCCCTCGTGGTTGAGCCGGCAGGATCTTGGTAGGCGGTTGCTGGAAGAGCAGATCAACGAAGGGCATAACGAGCCCTATGGAGAGGACGCTGAACGCCACAAAAAGGAGCATAAACAGATTCGACCACACGAGGGGCTTCCAGTGCGGTCGGACGTACTTCAGAATCCGGAGATAGATTCTCATGGCGCTTGAGACTTCAGAAATGAGCTCCTGCTGCGGACCGTCTCATTTCAAACAGACGGATGCGGCGGTTCCGGACTCTTCTGCCGGTTTCGCTTGACATTCTGCAGCTCCCAGATCTTCATGTACGTCTGCGCATCCGTCATCGCGTGGATGAGCGAGACCATGAGACCGTGTACGCCTTCAACGAAGCCCCTCCGCAGGATATAGTGGTGGAGAAACTCCCAGAGCGGGTGAAGGACAAGGGTGATCCCGGAGGGATGCTTGCGCATAGACTTCTCGGCGGCGCGAAGCGTCGAATACTCGTTGATCTTCCTCAGAGTCCCTTCGACGGTCGGATGCGTGAAGTGAAGGAGCTCGCCCCGAAGGCGCGATGTCCGTCCCTCGACGACGAAGCGCTCATGGACCTTGCGGCCCGTGACGTGCGTCACAGATTTCCGGAACAAGCGGAGCTGGTAGTCCGGCGACCATCCGCACGTTCGGATAACGCGGTCGAGAAAGAAGTTGCGCCTCGGGATGAAAAAGCCGTCGGCCTTTGAGAAATCAAGCGAAGAGATCTCGGCCTTCAGCTCTGGGGAGACGCGTTCGTCCGCGTCAAGGCTCAGGACCCATTCGTGCGTGGCAAGGGAGAGACCGAAGGTCTTCTGTCGTGCGTACCCCTCCCAGGGATGTGAAACCACGTGCAGCGTGCAGCGGGATGCGACTTCTTTCGTCCTGTCGTTGCTTCCGGAATCAACAACGATGATTTCATCGACCCACGAAACGCTCTCGAGGCATTCGGCGATATTCGCCTCCTCATTCGCGGCGATGATGGTCACCGAAAGGGGAAAACGATCTGTGCCGGTCCCGTCCCCCACTGGGTCACTTCACGACAATGTTGACGAGCTTGTTCTTCACGACGATCGTCCGGACAACCTGCTTTCCCTCGATCCATCGTTTCACCTTCGCGTCCTCGAACGCACGCTGCTTCAGGGATTCCTCCCCCTCCCCCACAGGCACGTCAAACTTTGAGCGAATCTTCCCGTTCACCTGTGCGACGACCGTGACAGCCTCCGCAGCGGTGGCCGCCTCGTCACACGCCGGCCATCCGCGTGATGCGAAGATGCTCTTCTCGCCTCCAATTGCCTCATGGAGCTCTTCCGAGAGATGCGGCGCGTACGGTGCGAGAAGAAGGAGGAACCTTCGGATGACATAGGCGGTGAACTCAGGAGAAATCGCGGCACCGTCTCCGGCCGCGAGCGCGCTCGAGAACTCGTTGCTCATCTCCATAAGCGCCGCGACGGCGGTGTTGAAGCGGAAGGCTTCGGTGTCCTCCGTCACTTTCTTGATTGTTTGATGGAGCTTCCGGTAGAGATGACGCTCTCCGGATTTCACGATGTCGGGGGTCATCTCCCTGTCGGGCATGCTCCTGAGAAGGTCTTCGCGCTCCAGCACCATGTCGTGGATCCGGTTCAGGAACCTGTGGAGCCCGACGATCCCCTTGTCGTTCCAGTCGCCCCCCTCGTCGTACGGCCCCATGAACATCAGGTACATGCGAAACGTGTCGCTGCCGTACCGCTCGATGAACGAGTCGGGGTTCACCACGTTCCCGCGCGATTTCGACATCTTCGCCCCGTTGTTCGTGATGGTCCCCTGGTGGACAAGGCTCGTGAAAGGCTCGTCAAAAGTCAGCCAACCGGCATCCCGCAGCGCCTTCGTCACGAAACGCGCGTAGAGAAGGTGCATCACGGCATGCTCCGCCCCGCCGATGTATTTATCGACCGGAAGCCATTTCCTGACGAGCTCCCTGTCGAACGGCGCCGAGTCGAGGTGTGGTGAAACATATCGGAGGAAGTACCACGACGAGCAGACAAACGTGTCCATGGTATCGACATCGCGCCTCGCCGGGCCGCCGCATTTTGGGCATGTTGTGTTCACAAATTCTGCAGAGCGCGCAAGGGGCGATTCGCCCGTCGGCTTGAAGTCGACGTTGTACGGCAAGACGACGGGAAGTTGGTTATCCGGAACGGGGAGCTCTCCGCAACCAGGACAGTAGACGATTGGGATCGGCGCGCCCCAGTACCGCTGTCGCGAGAGCAGCCAATCACGGAGACGGTAGTTGACCGTGCGCTTGCCGAGTCCGACCCGCTCAAGATCCTCAGCGACGTGCTCGATGCCGGCCTTCGATTTCTCGCCGCGGTACTTGCCGGAGTTGATCATGGTCCCCGGGTCCGTGTACGCCGCCTCAAGCGGGTCATCGGGAGACGTCCCGGGCTGAAGGATCACCTTCCGTATCGGGAGGCTGTACTTCTTCGCGAACTCGAAATCACGCTCGTCGTGAGCGGGGACGGCCATCACTGCGCCGGTGCCGTAGCGCGCGAGGACGTAGTCGGCGGTCCAGATTGGCACCTCCTCCCCGCTAATTGGATTGATCGCATGTGCGCCGGTGAAGACGCCCGTTTTCACCCTGATGGTAGAAGTGCGTTCGATTTCTGTTTCGTGGGCCACAAGCTCGGCGTACGCGGAGACAACCGCACGATAGTCCGGTGTTGTAATCTTCCGCAGAAACGGGTGCTCCGGTGCGAGGACGACATAGGTGACGCCGAAGAGCGTGTCGGGGCGTGTCGTGAAAACGGAGAACTCGTCCCCGGTCTCCTTCACTCTGAACTTGATGTCAACGCCGATGCTCTTCCCAATCCAATTTCTCTGCATGGTCACGGTCTTGTCCGGCCAGTCAAGCTTGTCGAGATCGCGGAGAAGCTCCTCGGCGTACGCGGTGATGCGGAAGAACCACTGCGTCATCGTCTTCTGGATGACGGGAGTGTCGCAGCGCTCGCATGCTCCGTCGACCACCTGTTCGTTTGCGAGGACGGTCTGGCAGCTCGGACACCAGTTCACGGGCGCCGCAGAGCGGTACGCGAGACCCATTCTGTAGAGCTGGAGAAAGACCCACTGGGTCCACCGGTAGTACCCCGGAGCGGAGGTATTGACCTCGTGGTCCCAGTCATACATGGCACCCATCGACTTGAGCTGCTCGCGGATGTGGGCGATGTTGGCGCTGGTGCTGTCCCCGGGGTGGATGCCGGTCTTCACCGCGTAGTTCTCGGCCGGGAGGCCGAAGGCGTCGTACCCCATCGGCTCAAAAACGTTGTAGCCAAGAAGACGCTTAAAACGAGCCCATGTGTCGGCAGGGCCGTAGTTGTACCAGTGGCCGATGTGAAGTTTATCCCCCGACGGGTAGAGGAACATGACGAGTGCGTAGAGCTTGCATGCCGTATTCGAGAGATCGACCTTGTAGATCCCCTCTTCCTCCCACCGCTTCTGCCATTTCGCTTCGATTTCCTTGAAGGGGTACTTCATGAGACCGATTGTGCTCCTTGAAGCTCAGAGTGTCGTCGAAAGAGACAAGAATGTCAAATTTTAATTTATCGATTTGTCAGCCGAGAATCAATGAGATCGGAGGAGCGGGCCGGGTGACAACGAGATGAGGCGAAGAAGATATGGTCCGGCTTTGAGGTGGATGCCCTCGGGCTGCGGCGTCAGTTCACAAGGAGCCCGGCAATCGAGGCTGTCATCCAGGTGGCGATCGTGCCTCCGAGCACAGCCCTCAGACCGAACTTCGCGATGTCTCCCCGCCGGTTCTCCGCCAGCGGACTGATCCCTCCAATCTGGATCGCTATCGAAGCGAAGTTTGCGAAACCGCAGAGCGAGTAGGTGGCAATGACGATTGCCTTCTCCGAAAGCATCTGAGAGCCCACCATCTTCGCCATCTCCGAATATGCCACGAACTCGTTGAGGGTGAGCTTGATGCCCATGAGGCTCCCGACGTTCAGTGCATCCTTCCACGGCACGCCGATCGCATAGGCAACAAATTGGAACACGAGTCCAAATATGAGTTCGAGTGACAGCGGTTTCCCGAAGAACCTCTGGCAGACCTCGTTCAGGCCGCTGACGTTCCCGAGCGCTCCCAGACCGTAGTTCAGCAGTGCGATGAGTGCGATGAAGGCGATGAGCATGCCCGCAACGTTCAGGGCCAGTTGAACGCCGGTCGACGCCCCTCCTGCCGCCGCCTCGATTACATTTGAGTGTGTCTTCTCAATCTTCAGCTTCACGGTCCCCATCGTGAGGGGCTCCCCGGTTTCGGGGTACAGCATCTTCGCGACGACGATCGTGGCGGGCGCCGCCATGATGCTCGCTGCGAGGAAATGGCCGGTGAAGTACATTTGCGCAGGCTCAAGTAGCATCCCTTTCGCTTTCGCGTACGCGGAGCCGAGCAACAGGACGTACGCCGCCATGACGCCGACGGAGATGTGCGCCATCCCTCCCGTCATGATCGTGAGAAGCTCCGACTGTGTCATGGGAGCGAT
>Ga0066636_10003344_pt1 | contig 10253 bp, 8 predicted proteins | sample CryGeyCG2014_080_2_FD_62736 | JGI IMG/M metagenome (GOLD analysis project Ga0066636, IMG submission 62736) | Groundwater microbial communities from aquifer - Crystal Geyser CG07_land_8/20/14_0.80 | ecosystem: Environmental > Aquatic > Deep subsurface > Groundwater | place: USA: Utah: Grand...
TCCACGTAAGCCTTACCCTCCTTGATTTGGCGCAGGATCGATTCTATCCCCAACAGCATGTCCACGGGTTCAAATCCCGTGACCGCGCAGGGGAGGCCGAATCCGGCGGGGATGAAGTCGTAGGCCGCCGTCCCGATGATGGTGGTGACGTGGCCGGGGCAGAGGAGCCCGGAAACCCGGACTTCGCCGCTGCTCAAGAGCGCCTTGAGGGCGGCGGGCATGGTCTTGTGGACGCACCAGACCGAGAAATTGTCCAGCCCGTATGCCGCGGCACTCTGAATGGCCAGGGCGGTGGCGGGCATGGTGGTTTCGAAGCCCACCCCGAAAAACACCAGGTGTTTATCCGGGGTCTGCCGGGCCAGTTCCACCGCATCCAGGGGGGAGTAAACCACCCGCACTGCGGCCCCCTGGGCCCGCAGGCCTTCCAGAGAAGTGTGCGTGCCGGGGACCCGGAGCATGTCGCCGAAGGAGACCAGGACCACGCGGGGTTCGGTCCCCAGGGCCAGGAAGGCGTCCAGATCTGACTGGCCGGTGACGCACACCGGGCAGCCGGGACCGGAAATGAGCTCTACCCCTGGGGGCAGGAGGGCTTTGAGGCCGAAGCGGGCCGCGGCCATGGTGTGGGTACCGCAGACCTCCATGATGGTGGCGGGGTTTTCCGTAAGGGCCGCCAGGGCCCCCAGGCGCCGGGCCAGGTCCTTGACCAGCGCCTGGTCCCGGAACTCGTCAATAAACTTCATCGGCCAGGCTCCGGAGGAAGGTGAGGGTTTCTTCGGCATGCTCGGCATCCACCCGGGCGATGGCCAGCCCGGCGTGAATGAGCACGTAATCGCCCAGCACCGCCTCGGGGAGCAGATCGAGGCGCACCGCCCGGGTCACCCCATCCACTTCGGCCACGGCGGCGACCCCGTCGATTTCAATGAGACGCATGGGAATGGCAAGACACATAGTAAATTCTGTTTAGCAGATTTTACTGATTTTAGAAAGTTAAGACGTTTAAAAGCCAGGGGGAAAAGGGGAAAAGGGGAAAAGGGGAAAAGGGGAAAGGGAAAAGAGAATCAAACAGCAATTAACCCTTTTCGCCTCTTGCCCTTTTACCCCTCTCTTTCCATCCGGGCGGCGGCCACGGCCACCTGGCCCAGGGCGATGGAGCCGTCGTTGGGCGGCGTCAGGGTATGGGTGAGCACCTCGAAGCCCCGCGCCGCCAGGGTGCGTTGAAGCCGGGTGAACAGCAGGGCGTTCTGCATCACGCCGCCGGACAGGGCCACCAGGTTCAGCCCGGTCCGCTCCCGGATCAGGTTGCAGGCGCCGGCCAGGAGCCGGACCAGGGAGTTGTGAAAGCGGGCGGCGATGGCGGCGGCGGCCACGCCGGCCAGGTAGTCGGCCACCACGGCCCGGAAGATGGCCAGGGTGTCCAGGACCAGGGCCTCCGGCGCCTGGTTGACGGCGGCGGGATAGAAGCCGTCTTCAGTCTCGTCGGCGGCCATTTCCAGTTCCATGGCCGGCTGCCCTTCGTAGGTCCGGAGGCGGCACACGTTTAGGGTTGCGGCCACCGCGTCGAAGAGGCGTCCGGCGCTGGTGGTGAGGGGCGAATTCAGACCCTCGGCCAACTGGCGGCGCAGGATGCGTTCTGAAAGCGGGGCATAGTGCAAGCCCAGCCGCCGGGCCTGGGTGGCAAAGTCATCGCCATAGAGACGGTAAAGGTAAGCGGCAGCCATGCGGCCCGGGTCCTTGACCGCGGCTTCCCCGCCCGGGAGGCGCACGGGGGCGAAGTGGCCGGCCCGGGTGAAGCCGGCCAGGTCCGCCACCAGGAGTTCCCCGCCCCAGACGGCGCCGCCGGGGCCGTAGCCCGTGCCGTCCAGGGCGATGCCGATACAGCAATCGGCGCGCCGGTTTTCCGCCAGGCAGGCGGCGATGTGGGCGTGATGGTGCTGCACCCCGATGAGGCGCACCCCGGCCAGACCCTGGGCATAGCGGGTGCTGAGATAGAGCGGATGGAGGTCGTGGGCGACGATGGCCGGGTCCTGGCGGCACAGGGCCTTAAAATGGGTGATGGCGCGCCGGTAATAATCAAAAGTCTCCACGGAATCCAGGTCGCCGATATGCGGGCTGAGCAGGGCGACGCCGTGGGCGGCCACGCAGAAGGTGTTCTTCTGTTCGGCCCCGACGCCCAGAACGGGCTCGGATAAAAGGGGCAGATAAATGGGCGTCGGCACAAAACCCCGGGCCCGGCGCAGGGGGATCGCAGCACCGGTATCGACGGGGCGGACCACGGAGTCGTCACAGGGCGCCTGGATGTCCCGGTCATGCAGGAGGAAGGCGTCAGCCAGGCCGGCTAATTTGCGCCGGGCCTCAACGTTCGTATGCACCAAAGGCTCTTCGCTGAGGTTGCCGCTGGTCATCACCAGGGCGGCGGGGGCGTGCTCCATGAGCAGAAAGTGCAGGGGAGTGTAGGGCAGCATAAGCCCCAGGAACTTATGGCCCGGGGCCACGTGGGCCGAGACGGTGGCGTCCGGCCGCCGCCGGGCCAGGACGATGGGGCGCTCCCGGGAGAGGAGCCGCGACCGTTCCAGGTCGCCCAGACGGCACAGACGCTCGGCCTCGGCCAGGTCCCGGACCATGAGGGCAAAGGGTTTGGCCACCCGGCCTTTGCGCTCCCTAAGGGTATGGACGGCCCCGTCATGGCGGGCGTCGGCGGCCAGGTGAAAGCCACCGAGGCCTTTGACGGCCACGATCTTGCCATGCTTCAGCAAACTTGCGGCCGCCGGGATGGCTTCCCGGTCCAGGCGCCGGTCCCCCTCTTCCAGCCAGACCCGGGGGCCGCAGACGGGGCAGGCGGTGGGTTCGGCATGGAAGCGCCGGTCCTCGGGGTTCTCGTATTCCGCCCGGCAGTGGGGACACATATCAAAGACCGCCATGGTGGTGTGGGAGCGGTCATAGGGCACCTCCCGGATGATGGTGAATCGGGGGCCGCAGTTGGTGCAGTTGGTGAAGGGATACTGATAGCGCCGGTTGCCGGGGTCGGCGATGTCGGCCAGACAGTCGGCACAGGTGGCCACGTCCGCCGGGATCAGGGCCTCGGTGGCGGCCAGATGCCGGCTCTCCCGAATGGCAAACCCGGCGCTGCCCTCGGGCGGGGTGGAGCGACTCACCACTGCCTCGATCTTGGCCAGGGCCGGGGCCTCCTGCTCCAGCTGGCCGATAAAAATGGCCAGGGAGGCGGGCGGGCCTTCAATCTCGATTTCGACGCACTGGGAAGTGTTGCACACCCAGCCGGCCAGGTGATGCAGCCGGGCCAGCCGGTAGACAAAGGGCCGGAAGCCAACGCCTTGCACCACGCCGGTCACCTTCAGCTTTTTTCGGGCCAGAGTCTCTAGAATCGCCATGCGCCGCGTTACCTTCCGGCCGGGAACCCCTCGATGCTGCGACTGATTGCTGATAGACGATAAAAAGTATAACAGATTTTTGGAGACTGAGAACCATCCCGGCAGGGGGACTACCCAGCCTCTGGAAGCCGGCGGCGGGTTCAGCCCGGAAACCATTGCCCGGGCTGACGTGGAAACCTGCACGACTGAAGGAAAATGTGGTATATATAAAATAACCCGCGCAGGTGGGGTGGATGGTCCCGGAGGGTCAGACGCGGGTTTCCGCGGGGACGGGGAGGGGGCCGGTAAATCCTGGCGGGCTTCTCCGGCCATCAGGCCAGCAGTCCGTGAAATGGTCAAGCCGGTGGATTTTGACAAGTTTTTCCAGGCAGTGGAAGAATTGGGCCTCTACTGGCTGTTGTTGAACAAGGCGCCCAGTTGACCGGTCAAGGCCGGGTTTTCCAGGAGGCGGCGTCCCGGTAGGTAGTCGCCGGAGTAAGTCATGGAACGGTCCCTGCGTATCTTGATTCTGGAGGATTGGCCCAGCGATGCGGAGCTGATGACCTATGAGCTGCGGCAAGCCGGGATCGCCCACACTTACCGGCGCGTTGCCGACCGGGAGCATTTTGTCGCGGCGCTGGCAGAAAATTGGCCGGATCTCATCCTGTCGGACTTTCATCTCCCGAGTTTCGATGGCCTGGAGGCCCTGGTTCTGGCCCAGGCCGCCTGCCCGGATACGCCCTTCATCTTTGTCTCCGGGGCCATGGGTGAAGAGGTGGCCATCGACGCGGTGAAGCGCGGAGCTACGGATTATGTGCTCAAGGACCGCCTATCCCGCCTGGGCCCCGCGGTTCAGCGGGCCCTGCGGGAGACCGAAGAGCGCCGGGAGCGCCGCCAGGCCGAGGCCGCTCTGAGAGAAAGTGAGGGGAAATACCGCCTCCTGGTCAATAACCTCCCGGCCGTGGTGTATAAAGGCTATGTGGATTGTGCGGTCGATTTTATCGATGAGAAAGTGGAAGAGCTCACCGGCTACCCGAAGCGAGAATTCGACACCCGGAACCTGAAATGGTTTGACGTGTTGATTCCCGAGGACCGGGAAAAATTTAAACAGACGTTTTTGGAGGGACTGAAAACTTCCAAGTCATACATCAGAGAATACCGGATCAGGAGAGCCGACGGGGAGGTCATCTGGATTCAGGACCGGGGCCAGATTATCTGTGACCCGGACGGCCGGGTAGAGTATATCAGCGGGGTGTTTTTCGACATTACCGAGCGCCGCCACGCCGAAGGGGCCCTGCGGGAATCGGAGCAACGGCTGCGCTTCCTCACCTCGCAGCTCCTGAGTGCCCAGGAACGGGAACGGAAACGGATTTCCATGGAGCTGCACGACGAGCTGGGGCAGAGCCTGGCGGTGCTGAAACTCCAGATCAGGGCCATTGAACGGGCCCTTAGGGACGATCAGCAGGACTTAAAAGAGGGGTGCGTGGAACTGCTCCTCTACCTGGACGGGGTGATTGACGACATCCGCCGTCTCTCCCGGGATTTGAGCCCCGCGATCTTAGAAGACCTGGGCCTGCAGTCGGCGTTGAAATATTTGCTCGATGGGGTCAGCAAGCATTATACCGTCAGCCATTCCTTTGAGGTGGAAGATTTGGATCATCTGTTCCCGGCTGACGCCCAAATTATTATTTACCGGATTTTTCAGGAATGCCTGACCAATATCTCCAAGCACGCCGGCGCCACCGAGGTCTCGATCGCCGTTAAAGAAAATGATGGCTTGATCTCCCTAATGATAGAGGACAACGGGGCAGGTTTCGATCCGTCCCAGGTCTCGGCCCGCCGGGCCACCGGCCGGGGGCTGGGTTTGGCCGCCCTGGATGAACGGGCCCGGATGCTGGGGGGGGCCTTGAAGATCCGGAGCCAGCCGGGGTTCGGCACCAGAATGACCTGCGTCATTCCCGTTGATCAGAGGAGAAGAGCCGCGGGCAATTAATATGGAGGAGCGCGATGGAGAGCCCTTTCAAGATTTTGTTGGCTGATGACCATGTGATGTTTCGCCGGGGCATCAGGAGTATGATTCAAGGGATGGACAAGGTGGAGGTGGTGGGAGAAGCCGGTGATGGCCTCGAACTTCTGCGACTCCTGAGGGATATTCACCCCCACCTGGTGATTATGGATATCTCCATGCCGAACCTCCGGGGTCTGGAAGCCACCCGGGAGATAAAAATCCTTGACCCTGGGGTCAAGGTCCTGATCCTGACCATGCACAAGGACCGGGAATACCTGTACCACGCCTTGACGGCCGGCGCCGAGGGCTATCTGCTCAAGGAGGATGCGGACGGGGAATTGATGTCGGCCATCGAGACCTTGCGCCAAGGCGGCACCTTCATCTCACCCCTGCTGTCCGCCCAGATGGCCGATATTTTCGTGGATAAATTCCGGGCGGGGGGCGAGCCCCGGACGGCGCCGGAGGAACCCCTCACCGTCCGGGAACGGGAAATCGTCAAACTCATCGCCGAAGGAAAATCCAGCAAGGAGATCGGCGAACTTCTCTTTATCAGCAGCCGGACGGCGCAACACCACCGCGCCAACATCATGAAAAAATTAAACCTCAAGAAAACCGCCGACCTGGTTAAGTATGCCATCCAGAAGGGTTACGTCATGGCCTCGGCCTTTTGACCGTTCTCCCGGCTTCCCCGGCCCGGCGTTTTTGCCTCAACTCTCTGCCGTCACTGCCCTCCCCGGGGCGTTCAGCCCCCCCCTACGGAAATTTATGCGCCGTGCAATTGTTGCCGATGCTTTTAAGACAGTCTAGGTATTTTTGCCCATAGGAAATTAGGTAATAGTGCCAATTTCCTTTTCCCCAGCGATGCGCTACTCTGCCGCACAGCGTTGCATCCGGCCTGAACGCCGGGCACAAGCGCCGCCGCCGGGAGCAGAAAACCATGGACCGCCCCTATTACATTTTGTTGGCCGACGACCATGCCGGGTTTCGCCGGGAAGTGAGAAAGATCCTGGAAGAGATCCCCGGCGTCAGAGTCACGGGCGAGGCCGGCAATCGCCGCGAACTGTTCGAACTGTTGCGGCAATCAGCGCCGAGACTGGTGATCCTGGATATATCGATGCCCGATCTCCGGGCCGGGGAAGGAACACGACTCATCAGATTGCACTACCCTGAAACCCAGGTCCTGATCATGGTCATGGACCAGGAAAGCGAATACCTGACCCACGGACTGGCGGCCGGTGCGGCCGGGGTCTTGCCGAAACAATATGTGGCGGGACAAATGGCTCGGGCCATCACCGCAATTCGCCAGGGCAAAATCTATTTGCCGCCCCCGGCCCCGGGGAAAAAATCTCTCCGAATGGCGGCATCGGCGGCCACCGGGGATGGCCGGGCCGGCCGGGCCGGCCGGGTCAACTGATTAGGTATTTTTACCTAAGGGGAAATAGGTAGTAGCGCGGATTGACCTCATCCCGCTTAGGGAATTTAACTGACATATCCCTGAATCATTTTTTTCACCTTGCACAAGGGGACTTGACACCAACCCGGGGGACGATGAGGAGCACGCACATGGCTCTAAGTACGACATTCTCTTGATCGGCGACGGCACTAACCTCCTGAAGACGATCGGCTGGGTTTTGGACTATAAAGGTTTTGCGGTCAGAGTGACGGCCAGCCCGGAGGCCGCCCTGGAAGCCCTGGTGAAAAAGAACTATGACCTGGTCATTGCCAAGTTCACCGCGGGTGAGAGGGAGAGCTTGGACATCTTGAAGCGGGCCAGGCGGCTCAATCCTGAAGTCAAGGTCATGGTGGTCAGCGGGAATAACGATGCCATCTTTCCCCTGGAAGCCTATGAGCTTGAAGTAGATGATTATCTCCTGATGCCGGTGAGCCCCACGGAATTGTGGCGCCGGGTGATCCACTGTCTGGAGGACCGGGAGGTGATAGACCTCCAGCCGGTCAAGGGTTCGGCGGCAAGTTCCAGGATGGGCGATTTGGCGGGACCGCAGATGATGCTCATGTCCCATGATATCAGGGGATCCATGGTAGCCGCGGCGGCGTCTTTGAAGCTCATGACCCGGGGCGCGTATGGGGAAATGAGCGAGCCAGCCAAGGCAAAAATCCATGAAGCCACCGGCCGGATTGAGAAGACGATTCACCTGATTGAAGATTTCATCGGTAAATCTCTGGCGGACCGCCCTTCAGCCACCGATGAAGACTGCCTCAATTTGACCGAAGATATTGTCGAACCGGTCCTGACCGAACTGGCCGCTGAAATCCGGGACCACCGGATAACCCTGGAGAACCGGTTGCATAATCGGGGGGCAGGCAAGGTTTCGGTGAGGGGCAGTAAATTGTGGCTGAAGTGCGCGTTCCGGAATCTCCTCAATAACGGCATAAAATACGGCGGCCGGGGCTGCACCATCGTGGTTGATTGCGAGACCCAAGGGTCCGCCTGCCGTTTGAATGTGTATAATACTGGGGAACCTGTTCCGGAAGCCTGCCGCTCCATGCTCTTTTCGTATGGCCGGAGCCCGCAACGGTCCAAGAAGAGTCGCCGGGGTCTGGGCCTCGGACTCTCCCTGAGCCGTGACCTCATCCAAAACTACGGCGGCGACCTCTGGTATGAACCGAAAACCGGCGGCGCCAATTTTGTGATCTCTTTACCGCAGCGTTAAGCCCGGCCGGGAGGGTGCGGTTACCGGCGGATGGCGCTCTCAGACCTCCGCCGCCAGGGAAGGGGGCGGCGCCTAAGCAGGGACAGGAGGCTCATTCCAGGCTCCTGCCCCCGTTTATACCGTTTTCGGTTTTCGGTTTTCGGTCAAAAACCATAAAAATTATAAGAGGTTATAGTTATATTTTGTCGCGTTTGAAAGCGAACTTGATATTATTGAGGGGGGGGGCGCCGGCGCCGCGGGGACCTATGGCCGGAAAGATTTGCGGAAATAGCGCCCTGGCCGTGATTTTACCTTGACATCGGCAGACTATATCACTAAAAAGACGATTAGCATGTCAGAGTAAAGCCAGGGCGGGGCCCTGGACCCGAATCGGGACGGGAGGCACGCACCGTTCCTTTTTTCTGGCTGCTTTTTCACGGCTGTGCCGCCACCGGCAGGGTGGCAATCTTCAGGAGGATTGATTCAGCATGAGAGTGAAGGGTACGGTAAAGTGGTTTAATGATGCGAAGGGTTATGGCTTCATTTCCCAAGAGGACGGCACCGATGTCTTTGTGCATCATTCCGCCATCCAGGGGGAAGGGTTCAAGTCTCTCCAGGAAAACGAGGCGGTTGAGTTTGAGGTGACCCAGGGCGCTAAAGGACTCCAGGCCCAGAACGTCATCAAGCTTGGGCGTTAGAGGGCAACTGGCTGCGGCTCCAGGGGTCCAAGGCCCCTGGAGTTTGGTTATTTCAACAGCCTGCGGCGGGCCGCTTGGCCGCGGCCCCGCCCGGGTGTTCCCTCCCGGCGGCGCCGATCCTCCGGCGTTGTCTTCTCCGGGCCAGGCTTAAAGGACCGGCGGGTTGAGCCATATCTTTCCCATGAGCCCCTAACCTTCCTGTTTTCACCCGCTCGCCGGGGCCTGGCCGCCAGAAAGGGGGTTGACCGGGGTCGATTTTATGGTTATTTTGTAGCACCAGAATGCACTGCCCCAGGGGGCGTCAGTATGTCCAAACTTGCCGATTACTTCACCAAAGCTGACCGCAAAAAGCTATTTTTCGACTATCTCAAGCTCGTGGGGATCCTCGAAATCGTCATTTTTATCGTGGTGGTCCTGTGGGCTTCCGACGATAAATACCACCGGGTGCAGTCCGCCTTCCCCTGGCGGGAATATGTCTTTGTGGCCTTTGCCTTCCCTATTGTCTTCACCTTTCTCATGGGGGTGATCATCACCGGATTCAACTATTTTCTGGGAGGTGAAGCGGAAGTTGCGGCGGATACAGGGGAGGCTCCCGCCAATCAGGTGGATGCGGTGATCGGCCAGATCAAGCGCCTGCCCTATCTGAGCCTGTTATTTCTGTTGCTGGTGACCATTTTCGCCCTCTATAACCTGGACCATATCATGGCGTGGCTGGGTTCCCTGGGCTATAACACCTTCCGCTTCCTGAGTTATGTGCTGGCCGGACTGGGTGTCATCGTGGTCATCTATATGATGTTCTTCCTGTTTTTTAAGTACCGTCTCAACCATAAGCACATGCGATACCAATATTATTCGGATATTTCCGCCAAACACGGCTTGATTATCCTGGATGACCAGACCGTGCTCCACAAGAACGGCAATCTCCTGATTAAGGGGCGGCGTTGGCGGGGCCCCAAGCAGGTGGGGACGGCCCCCGGCCAGAAGGAGTTGTATTCTCCGGAGCCTGCCAACCCGGACCACCTGCCGATGCCCAAACCCTGATGCCCCCGAAGCCTGCGGGCCGGGGCGCCGTAAGCGAAACCTTCGCCTGCCGGATCCTCATCATGGCTGCACTGCCCCGGGAAGTGCGGCCTTTTTTGCGCCGGGTCAGGGCGAAGCCGCGCCGGGATCTCGGGCTGCCGGCCTGGGAATGGGAGGCGGGACCGGCGCTGGTGGCCCTGTCCGGGATGGGCGAGGCCGCGGCCCGCCGGGCCGGGGAGACCCTGGTGGGCCGCATCCGCCCCGAACTCCTGGTCTCCGCCGGGTTCGGGGGCGCCCTGACCCCGGGGTTGGCTGCCGGGGATCTGGTCCTCGGGGAGAGCTTCTGGCACTATAACCCCGACACCCTGGAACTTAAGGCGATCCCCCAGCCGGCTTCTCCCCGGCCCCTGCCTCTCCTCTGCGGCGCTCTGAAGCAGGCGGGGCTCACCGCGGTCACCGGCAGTCTGGTTACCACCAGCCGCATCATCCACAAGGGACGTCAGGGAGAGCC
>Ga0066636_10003345_pt1 | contig 10252 bp, 11 predicted proteins | sample CryGeyCG2014_080_2_FD_62736 | JGI IMG/M metagenome (GOLD analysis project Ga0066636, IMG submission 62736) | Groundwater microbial communities from aquifer - Crystal Geyser CG07_land_8/20/14_0.80 | ecosystem: Environmental > Aquatic > Deep subsurface > Groundwater | place: USA: Utah: Grand...
TTGGGATCTCATCGTCTGCGATGAGGCTCACAAGATGTCCGCCACTTTTTACGGAAGCGAGATTAAATACACCAAACGGCACAAACTCGGCCAGCTCCTTTCAACTTTGACCCGGCACTTTCTCCTGATGACCGCCACACCCCACAACGGCAAGGAAGAGGACTTCCAGCTTTTCATGGCGCTGCTCGACGGGGACCGCTTCGAAGGAAGGTTTCGAGACGGTGTCCACACCGTGGGCGTCTCGGATCTCATGCGGCGGATGGTCAAGGAAAGCCTTGTCAAGTTCGACGGCAAACCGCTTTTCCCGGAACGTATCGCTTACACCGTCCCCTATAAGCTTTCAGGGATCGAGGCACAGCTTTATAAAGAAGTCACGGACTATGTTCGACAGGAATTCAACCGGGCCGAAGCGCTGGCAAACGACAAGCGCGCGGGTACCGTCGGATTTGCCCTGACCATTCTCCAGCGCAGACTAGCCTTTTCCCCGGAGGCGATTTACCAATCCTTGCGCCGCCGTCGGGAACGACTGGAGAGCCGGCTGCGCGAGCTGGAATTGCTCCAACGCGGAGCCCAGCCTGCCCAAACCCTTCCGGGTACGAGAACAATAGATGCCGAAGATCTGGGGATCTCGAAGATGTCCCGGACAACGAAGTTGAAGAAACCGAGGGGGAAATCCTCGACGAGGCCACCGCCGCAAGGACGATCTTTGAGCTCAAGGCGGAGATTGACACCCTTAAGGATCTGGAATCCCTTGCCTTGAGGGTCCGGCAAAGCTGCCAGGATAAAAATTGGCAGGAACTTTCCAATCTGTTGTGTGAGATATTTACACCGGCCGCCCTTGTCAACTGTGTGGCCGATGCCGACTTACCCTATGGCGTAGGCCCTATCCCGAAACCCATCCCGAACCCCCGGCAAAAATTGGTCCTTTTCACCGAACACCGGGACACGTTGAGCTATCTCGAAAACCGGATCGCAACGCTTCTGGGTCGCAGCGAAGCCGTCGTCATCATCCACGGCAGCATGGGACGAGAGGAACGGATGAAGGCCCAGGAATCGTTTCGGCACGATCCCGAGGTGCAGATTCTCTTGGCTACCGATGCTGCCGGAGAAGGGATCAACCTCCAGCGCGCCCACCTCATGATCAATTACGATCTTCCCTGGAACCCCAACCGCATCGAGCAGCGTTTCGGCCGCATCCATCGGATCGGTCAAACCGAGGTCTGCCACCTCTGGAACCTGGTGGCTGAAGAGACCCGCGAAGGCGATATCTACAGAACACTCCTTGAAAAGCTGGAGGAGGCCCGACAGGCTCTGGGCGGGCAGGTCTTTGACGTGCTCGGCAAGCTGCAATTCGGAGGCCGGCCCTAAAGGGAACTCCTCATCGAAGCCATCCGCTATGGCGAGCGTCCGGATGTCCGCGAACGTTTGAATCGGATCATCATCGATACCATCGACCGCAGCCAGCTCCAGGAATTGCTGGAGGAACACGCCCTGGTGCACGAGGCAATGGACACCAGCCGTGTCCGGCGCATCCGGGGAGATATGGAACGCGCGGAAGCCCGACGCCTTCAGCCCCACTATATCGAATCCTTTTTCCTTGAAGCCTTCAAGCGCCTGGGAGGGATTGCCAAACAGCGGGAGCCCCGCCGTTATGAGATCACCCATGTGCCCGCACCGGTACGAAACCGGGACCGCCTGATCGGAATCGGCGAGCCCATTTTGCCCCGATACGAGCGCATCACTTTTGAAAAACCTCTCGTGTCCCCCCAGGGACAGCCCCTTGCCGCCTTTGTCTGTCCCGGACACCCCTTGCTGGACGCGGTCATCGACCTCACCCTCGAGCGGCACCGGGATCTCCTCAAGCGCGGCACCGTGCTAGTGCATGAGCGGGACGAAGGTACCCAACCGCGGGTGTTGTTCTACCTGGAACACGCGATCCAAGACGCAAGCCTCACCCGATCCGGCGAACGCCGCACCATCTCCAGGCAGATGCACTATGTGGAGCTTTGCGCCGACGGCACTCTCCGCCAGGTCCATTACGCGCCCTATCTCGACTTCAGACCCTTAAAAGAGGAAAAGCCGTCCATCGAAACGCTTCGGGATAGGCCCGATTGTGTCTGGATCAGCCGGGATCTGGAACAGCAGGCCCTTCGCCATGCCGTAACCCATGTGGTTCCTGGGCATCTGGCCGAGGTACGTGAGAAAAAATTGGCTTTGATCACCAAAACCGAGGCAGCGGTAAAGGAGCGTCTCACCAAAGAGATCACCTACTGGGATCACCGGGCAGAACAACTCAAGCTGGAAGAGCAGGCCGGAAAATCCAACGCCAGGCTCAATTCCCAGGAAGCCCGAAAACGTGCCGATCTCCTGCAGGCAAGGCTTCAGAAGCGACTGGAAGAATTAAAACTTGAAGGTCAAATCTCGCCGCTTCCGCCGGTGATCCTCGGGGGTCTCCTGGTGGCCATACAGGGGCTTCAACCTCGAATCGCTGCAAGTCCCGCCGATACCCAGGCCTCGGCGGCAAAAGCCCGCGCCGCCGTCATGGAAAACGAACGCCGTCTCGGATTCGAGCCGGTCGATCGGGAAACAGAGAGGCTCGGCTACGATATCGAAAGCCGCGACCCGGCCACCGGAAAGCTGCGGTTCATGAGGTCAAGGGGCGGGTTTCCGGTGCCGACACCATTACGGTCACTAAAAACGAAATCCTGTATTCCCTCAACAAGCCCGAAGATTTCATCCTGGCCATTGTCGAGTTTTTAGATGTCGACCAGCACTGCGTCCGCTACCTGCGCCGACCATTCCAGCGCGAGCCGGATTTCGGCGTGACGAGCGTCAACTACGATTTTTCGGGGCTTCTGTCCCGCTCGGAGGCGCCATCTTGATGAAAAACAACGCCTTTTTCGTTGACAAAGGAATTTAAAGTATCATAATGATACTAAATTAAGCCTTTTGAAATGGAAAAATTAAAGCCGCACTATGCGCTCAAAACTATTCAAAAGCTTTTAACCATACCATTGTCAAGGATCATCACGAGGACTGCCCGAAAAGGAGCCGTGGCAATGGGATATATGGATGACGACGATATGGTGGAAGTCATTCATCGACTCAGGGCGGAACATTTTGTGAAATTCATGACGACCTATGAGAATCCTCAAATTTGGCAAGATGTCTACAAGTATGATGATGAAAACGACAACAGTCTGTACATTAAACTTCAATTATCCGCAGACCGAAAAAAAGCGGTTTTAATCCAAATGAAAAATGATGAAGGGAGTGATGAATAACATGAAAATTAAAAAATGCCCCGTTTGCGGCATCGGTACACTGAAAAAACGGATCGAAAACGAACCCTTTGAATATAAAGGGAAACAGATCACCATTCCAAACTATATTACCTATGCATGTGCTGAATGCGGAGAAGCCGTTGTAGATCCCATAACCTTGAAAGAGTCCGGAAAGATATTGAAGGACTTTCAAAGAGAGGTGGACGGTCTTCTTAACGGTGCGCAAATCAAAGCGATTCGAATGAAAATGGGAATGACCCAGGAACAATTGGCTGAGATTATTGGCGGCGGATTGAAGGCCGTGGCGCGCTATGAAATCGGAACCGTTTGCCAAAGTCGGGGGATGGATAACTTGCTCCGCATTCTGGATGCTTATCCGGAGACGCTAAAAGTGATTCAGAAAAAGATAGGAACCGGCAAACGTATCGCTCAAGTTATAGACATTGAGGATGTAAGAAACAAAAAGAATTACAGATACCCAGGAGAAGCGTATTCCATCGACAAGATAGGAGGCGCTGCTTATGGAACTTAAATTCAAAATTGCTCGGATCAGGCTCATTGAGACTCATTTTTCTATTATTCCTCAATTCCAATCAGAAAAAGATAAACCGATAGAGATTATCAGCAATGTGGATTTAAAATACAATAAAATCAAAAATGGGATTCGTATTGTCGTCTCGGTTTTTTCAGATTCTGAAAAACAACCATTTCGATTTTCAGCTTCTTGGGAAGGATTATTTACCTTTGATAAAATGCCTTCAAACACGGAACTGGATCGAATCGCTCAAATCAACTGTGCAGCAATTGTTTTTCCCTATGTCCGCGAATCGGTGGCAGATCTGACCCGACGTGCCAACATGCCGCCAGTGAATTTGCCGCCATTTAATTTTGTTGCCATGTATGAAGAACAAAAAAAATCTCAAGCTAGCCCCACTTCCTTACCATCCCGCAAAAAGATTAAACCCTGAACATGGTACAAAAGAAAAAACTTATCGAAGTGGCCTTGCCGCTGGATGCCATCAACAAGGCTTCCGCCCGGGAAAAATCCATCCGCCACGGGCACCCCTCCACGCTGCACCTGTGGTGGGCAAGGCGCCCCCTGGCCGCGGCCCGTGCCGTGATCTTTTCCCAGATGGTGGATGACCCGTCGGCGAACCCGGATCTGTTCAAAACCGAAAAGGCTCAGGAAAAGGAACGGCAGAGACTCTTTCGTATCATCGAGGACCTGGTGAAGTGGGAAAACACCACCAACGAGGCTGTGCTGCAAAAGGCCCGGGACGAAATCTGGGCAAGCTGGCGGCGGGCCTGCGCCGAAAATTCCGATCATCTCCGGGCAAAAGAGCTGTTTGACCGCTACAAGTTACCCGCCTTCCACGATCCCTTTGCCGGAGGCGGGAGCCTGCCTTTGGAAGCCCAGCGGCTGGGGCTTAAAGCCTATGCTTCGGATCTTAACCCGGTGGCGGTTTTCGTCAACAAGGCCATGATCGAGATTCCGCCTAAATTCGCCGGTCGGCCTCCGGTTTCCCTGGGAGCGCGGGCGTCTCGCCCGCATAAACACTGGCACAGTCGTGGTTATCTTCCGCATTGCGATACACCGGAGCTCATTCAAGCGATTACATTCCGGCTTTTCGATGCATTGCCTGCAGAAACATGTCAACGGCTCCAGAATGAAGCTTCTGACAAGCCGGATATGCGAAAAAAATTGAAGCATGGATGGATGCTGGTAAAGGAGCGTGTTGGCTTAAAGCACCTGACATCGTCGCTCTGGTTGAAGATACACGTATTTTTTTTGATGGGCAGCGTTACCGGCTTCTCGCCTGGTGCATCATGCCCAATCATGTCCATGCCTTGATTGAGACCCGCACTGGACATCCCTTGCACGACGTGGTGCAAAGCTGGAAGTCCTATACGGCAAAAGAGATCAATCGGATATTGGGGCGCACTAGGAAGGTATGGCATCCGGAATATTACGATCGGTTTATCAGAGACGAAATGCACTTGCAGGCAGTGATCCGGCATATTCACGAAAATCCTGTAAAAGCCGGACTGGTCAAGTGTGCTGAGGATTGGCCTTTTTCCAGCACGCGACTTTTGAATGAGAAGGCGGGCGAGACGCCCGCGCGTCCAGGTATGGGCCGCGAATGGAAGGGCGCCCAAGGTCTCGCCGAGGACGTGCGCTACTATGGCAAGTGGATGCGAGACGAGGCCGAGAAGCGCATCGGCCATCTTTTATCCCAAAATCGAAATCACGGCCGAAATGATTGCAGACCGTCCGGATCTGAAACCCTACGTGGGGAAAAAGCTCACGGTTATTGCGTGGCTGTGGGCGCGGACGGTGAAAAGCCCCAACCCCGCCTTAGCCAACTTCGATGTGCCGCTCGCCTCAACCTTCATGCTCTCCACCAAGGCAGGCAAGGAGGCATACGTCGAGCCGATCCTGGGAACGCGGGACTCCGGCCCGCACAAATCGGCGGACGAGACGTCCGCGCTCCCAGGCTACCGCTTCACGGTGAAGAAGGGCAAGCCCAAGGATGCGGCGGGGGCGAAGCGAGGCACGAAGCTGTCGCGCGGAGCGAATTTCAAGTGTGTGATGTCAGGCGCTGTCATCAACGATCCGTACATCAAGGCTGAGAGTATGGCAGGGCGGATGGGTGCGCGGCTGATGGCCATCGTCGCGGAGGGCAAGCGCGGACGGGTCTATCTGCCGCCCACACCGGAGCACGAGGCAGTGGCACGGCAGGCGAAGCCGGTGTGGATGCCGGACATGGCAATGAACAGGGATACAGCCAACCTCGTTAGTGGCCGAGGCTACAGCTTCTTTACATGGGCGGACCTCTTCAGCCCCCGGCAACTCGTGGCGCTGACGACCTTTTCGGACCTGGTGGGTGAGGCCATGGAGCGGGTGAAGCGCGACGCCCTGGGAGCGCGGGCGTCCCGCCCGCAAAAAGCGGCCAAGATGGCCGCGTTCCCAGGGGATGACGTACCCCTCGATGCCGGCAGCACCGGCGCGACGGCGTATGCAGAGGCGGTGGGGGTGTATTTGGGAATGTCGATAAGCAAACTAGCCGACGCGCAATCGTCGTTGTGTCGTTGGAAGACGACGATGGACCAGTCAATCGCCACGTTTGGTCGCCAGGCGCTGCCGATGGTGTGGGACTACTCGGAAGCCAATGTCTTTGGCGATATGGCGGGGGACCCGCTCGTTTCACTGAAGAATATGATGCGGGTTCTCGATCAGTTGCCCGCGATGCCTCATGGCTACGTGAGCCAAGCAGACGCCCAATCGCAGTCGTTGAGCCATGACTCTGTCGTCTCCACCGACCCACCCTATTACGACAACATCGGCTACGCCGACCTGTCGGACTTCTTCTATGTCTGGCTGCGCCACTCGCTGAAGCCGGTCTTCCCCGAGCTGTTTGCCACGCTCGCCGTGCCCAAGGCCGAGGAACTGGTGGCCACACCTTACCGACATGGGAGCAAGGAGAAGGCGGAGGCATTCTTCCTAGCCGGCATGACGCAGGCCATGCATCGGCTCGCCGAGCAGGCGCATCCGGTATTCCCGGTCACCATCTACTACGCCTTCAAACAAGCGGAAGCTGAGAGCGCTGAAGGCACCTCCAGCACCGGCTGGGAGACCTTTCTGGATGCGGTGATCCGCGCCGGATTCGCGGTGAGTGGTACTTGGCCGATGCGCACGGAACTCGGCAACCGCATGATCGGCTCCGGCACCAACGCCCTCGCCTCCAGCATTATCCTCGTCTGCCGCAAACGCGCCGAAGATTTATCCACTGCCACACGCCGCGAGTTCGTCACCGCGCTCAAGGCCGCGCTACCCGCAGCGCTCGCCCACCTGCAGACGGGTAACATCGCGCCGGTGGACCTGGCCCAGGCGGCCATCGGCCCGGGCATGGCGGTCTTTACCCGCTACGAAAAGATCCTGGATGCAAAAGGGAACCCCATGACCGTGCGTGAGGCATTGGCCCTCATCAATGAAGTGCTTGACGAAACACTCTCCAGGCAAGAGGGTGATTATGACGCAGACACCCAGTTTGCCCTGGTTTGGTTTGAGCAGCATGGATTTGTCGAAAGCGAGTATGGCGTAACGGATTTTCTATCCAAGGCCAAGGATACAAGCATCGAAGGGATGGTGAAAGCAGGAATCCTATACTCCAGCCGGGGCAAGGTGCGCCTTCTGCAACCCAAAGAGCTTCCCGCAAACTGGGATCCGACGGGCGACAAACATTTTACGGTGTGGGAAGCGGTCCATCAACTCATCCGATCTTTGGAAACAGGTGGAGAAAATGCCGCGGCAGCACTTTCCGCAAAACTGGGGAGCAAGGCCGAAATTGCCCGGGATCTGGCCTATCGCCTCTATGCGATATGCGAACGTAAAAAACGGTCAAAAGAAGCCCTTGCTTATAACGCCCTGGTGCAAAGCTTTCCGGAGATCGGCCGTCTGGCACAGGAACATCAGCACGTTTTACCAAAAGATACGGTGCTTCCCGGATTCGAATAACCCATGAAATCAATATCTGTCCTTTAAATAAGGCTTGATTTATAAGAACCTATCCCTTATAAGGGGACACCTAAGCAGAATCGTGACCCGGCCATGCCCTTGCATTCCATATTAAACGAAAAACTGAACGAGGGGATCGACCCTCGACCCTTACCGAAGATGACGCTTCGGGATGCCAAACTTCCCCCGGTTCCGGGAAAAGCCCATACCGTCATCGGCATGCGGCGGGTCGGAAAGACCGTATATCTTCGTCAGTTGCAGGCCGATCGAAGAAAAACGTTGTCCGCAGAGAGGTCGGTTTTCATCAGCTTCGACGATGACCGCCTGGCCGATCTGAACCTGGATCAGCTTGGATTGATGCTCGAGGAGTATTATCGCCGGTATCCGGAGCTGCGGGGCCGGGAAACGGTTCATTGGTTTTTCGACGAGATCCAGAATGTTTCCGGATGGGAGCGTTTCGTGCGCCGGGTGCTGGATACCGAGAAGGTTGAAATCGTCGTTTCCGAATCTTCCGCCCGGATGCTCAGCCGGGAGGTCCATACGTCGTTGAGGGGCCGGGGGATGTATTGCGGGAGATGTTCACGGAGTACGGCCCTTGCCTGATCCTCATCGACGAGTGGGTGGCCTATGCCCGACAGCTTCATGACCAGGGGGATCTTCCGGCAGGAAGTTTCGAAACCCAGTTCAGTTTTGCCCAGGTCCTGACGGAGTCGGCTCGGGCAGCAAAGAACTGCCTTCTGGTCATCAGCTTGCCGGCCTCGGATACCGGGGCATCCCCGCATGCCCAGGCCGATGACGTGGAGGTGGGGGGACAGCGCGGCCGGGAAGCTTTGCATCGGCTGCGCAATGTGGTGGGCCGACTGGAATCCTCCTGGAGACCGGCCAGCGCAGAAGAAGGATTTGAGATTGTCCAGAGGCGCTTGTTCGAGCCCCTCACCGATCCGGCCCACTTCAAGGATCGTGATGTGGTGGCAAGAGAGTTTGCGGACCTCTATCGCACCCAATCCGCGGAATTTCCGCCTGACTGCCGCGACGGTGACTATGAAAATCGCATCAAGGCTGCCTATCCGATCCATCCGGAGGTCTTCGAACGACTTTACACCGACTGGTCCACATTGGTGAAATTCCAGAGAACCCGCGGCGTATTGCGCCTGATGGCCGTTGTGATCCACAGCCTCTGGGAAAAAGGGGACCGCAACCCGCTGATTATGCCTGCCAACATCCCTATTGACGACACGCGGGTGCAGTTCGAACTGACTCGTTACCTTTCAGACAACTGGATTCCGATCATCGAAAAAGATGTGGATGGCCCGAGCGCTTTGCCGCCACGTTTGGACGGGGACATACCCACTTTAGGAAAATTTGCAGCCTGCCGAAGGGTGGCACGAACGATCTATTTGGGTTCGGCGCCCAACCCGACGGCCGCCAACCGGGGGATTGAGGACCGCCGCATCAAGCTCGGGTGTGTCATGCCCGGGGAATCTTCGGCGATTTTCGGGGATGCGTTGAGGCGACTGAGCGGGGCCGCGACATATCTCTATCAGGATGGGCCGCGCTACTGGTACTCGACCCAGCCGACGGTCACCAAGCTTGCCGAGGATCGCGCAGAGCAGTTCAAGCGGAATCCCGATGCAGTGATTGACGAGATTGAAAAACGGTTGCGCGCCGACCTGCGCCATTCTTGTGATTTCAGAAGAATACATCCAATGCCCCAATCCGGTCAGGATGTTCCGGATGAATTCGACTCCCGGCTCGTGGTTCTCGGGATAGAAACCCCGCACACGAAAGATCCGGATTCTCCTGCTTTAAATGCCGTAAAAAAATCTTGGAGATGCGCGGCAATGCCCCTCGTCTTTATCGGAACACCCTGGTCTTTATTGCGGCAGATAAGACCCGGCTGCAGGATCTGGATGAAGCCACACGCCGGTACCTTGCATGGAAATCGATCCTGGACGAAAAAGTGGCGCTTGATCTCTCTCCCCATCAGGTGCGGCAGGCCGAAGCCCAAAGGGAATCGGCGGAAAGCACGGCCATCAGCCGCATTCCTGAAACGTACCAATGGGTTCTAGTACCGGTGCAGCCGAAGCCGGAGTCCGCTTTGACTTGGGAGGCCTTAAAGCTGGCAGGGCAGAACCCTCTGGCGGAAAAGGTGAGCAGGAAGTTGAAAAGAGATGAGCTGTTGATCTCAAGCTTTGCCGGAACCCGCTTGCGCATGGAACTGGACCGCGTGCCCTTGTGGCGGGAAAACCATGTGGAAATCCGACAACTGGTCGAGGATTTCGCCCGGTATCCCTACCTGCCGCGTCTGGCAGACCCTTCGGCCCTGATAGGGGCGATCCGGGATGGATTGGCGTTGTTTTCATGGGTGCAGGATGCCTTCTGATATGCGGACAGTTATGACGAAAGCACCTCTCGCTACAGGGGGTTGAGAGGCGGGCAGAATATCGTCATA
>Ga0066636_10003352_pt1 | contig 10239 bp, 7 predicted proteins | sample CryGeyCG2014_080_2_FD_62736 | JGI IMG/M metagenome (GOLD analysis project Ga0066636, IMG submission 62736) | Groundwater microbial communities from aquifer - Crystal Geyser CG07_land_8/20/14_0.80 | ecosystem: Environmental > Aquatic > Deep subsurface > Groundwater | place: USA: Utah: Grand...
TCAACGCGAGCCTCTATAATTTCAGAAATATATTTTTTAGAAACCAGGGTATTTTCCGTGGGATCAAAATCGCCCAGATTAATCTCATCTTTTTTGTTCATATCTTTAGACGAAGCCGTGCCGTATTCCAGTTTTATTTTTTCCGCCGCTTCCAAAGAAGTTCTTAGCCCAATTGCAATATCGGAAGTAATAAATTCTCCGCCAATAGGCAAAATCCGATATGAATAAGGTCTCCCCCTTCAAAAACAGCTACTTCGGTTGAAGAACGGCCGATGTTAACCACCGCTACTCCAAGTTCTTTCTGATGAGGAGTGCAAATGGCTTCAGAGGCCGCCAGAATAGAAAGGACCGTGTCTTCAATATCAACACCGGTTCTATAGATACATTTGGTTAGATTTTTAAGATGCGTCCCCATTCCTTGAATAATCTGGGTTTCAACTTCAAGCCTTACGCCGCTCATTCCAATTGGATCGCGAATATTTGTTTGGTTATCAATGGAAAATAATCTCGGAATAACATGCAACACTTCAAAGTTAGGAGGACAGGCAACCGCTCTTGAGGCTTCTATCGCCCGCTCTACATCCCCTTCATCTATCTCTCCATTTATCCTTGCTACGGCAACAACGCCCTTGCTTTTTTGAAAAATTATATGACCGCCGGAAACACCAACCCAAACTCTCTCAAGAGGTACTCCGGTTATTCTTTCCGCAGTTTCAAAGGCGGCGGCAATGCTTGATGTCACATCTTCAACACTCGAAATCGCCCCTTTGGAAATACCTTCAGATGGGATTTCCACGGCAGCAATGATCCTGGGCAAACCATTTTCATCTCTTTGGGCAACTACGACACGGGTGGTAGTTGAACCAAGATCTAGACCTGTTATTATTTCACTCCTCATATTAAACTTCTGAAAAGTTAATTTTACTATTATAAGATATTAAAAAACTTTTGACAAATTTCCACAAATCAACAAATCTCTTACAAATATACAAATTTGGCAATCATCATTTACTATAATTCGCGGATTTGTGAATTTGTAAAGGATTTGTAGATTTGTGGACTTTTCTAAAATCTAAAACGATATTTTGCTGATATTATTAAACAAATTGACGAAATGTGGTGTAAAAATCAACAAACCGATCAGGATCGCGCCAATGGAAAAAATCAAAACGACTGTCGCCATCATATCTTTAATGCTCTCCACATATGGATGAAGTCTGGGCTTCAAGACATCAACAAGTCTTTCCAAAACGCTGTTTATAAGTTCCAGAACAAAGATTAAAGTCATTACTAAAACAACTACGACCAACTCCCATACTTTAATATTAAAACACAAAGACAAAATTAAAACTAATAATCCTATAAAAACTTGAACGCGAAAACTGTGTTCCTCTCTGAAAATTTGAGATAAACCCTTGAGAGAATAACGAAAACTTCGAATAAATCTTGCTAGGCTTAGCATAAAATTATTTTATAATTTTTTCGCAAATCTTTTCCTGTAAGCCTTCCATTTCGCGCGCTTCCTTTTCACTCTTCTCGTGATCATAACCGCAAAGATGCAGAACTCCATGAACTAACATAAAAATCAATTCATTTTCCCAGTCAACATTATTTTCTTTGGCCTGCCGTTTTACTTGAGGAAGACAAATGACTATTTCCCCGAGAAGCGGACTTGCGCTATAGCCAAAACTTAAAACATCGGTCACTTTGTCCTTGTCGCGATATTTTTTGTTAAGCTTTTTTATTTCTTTGTCTCCGACAATGGCAACGGAAATTTTTCCGCCTTCCCTGCCAATTATTTTTAACGCTTCCGCGACAACTTTTTCCAATTTTATTTTTGTTATCTTTTTTCCAATTTTTTGGTTCACTTCAATTTCATGGCTCATAGTTGCTGAACATTAGACCCACTGCGTAATAACTTTCGTTGCGAAATTTTCAGATTTTGAGGAAATTTTGTTATAAATTTTTGAGGGAATATGGTTATATTAGCGAGAAAATTTATGGCAAAATTTACCGAAAGATGAAAATTGCAGTAGAAAGGTTATTGTGCAGTGGGTCTACTGACTTTAAAACTTCTTATGATCATCTCAAAGGTGCTTTTATAATTTAATTCTGTTTTTACTCCGATATTATAGCTGATGGCGAATATTTTATCTCCAATGCTAAAATACGCCGTCAATTCATCCGGAGTTTTGATTCCGGATAATCCGCTTTTTGTCGCAACCGTTCCCACATCTGTCGGTTTTACCTCCGGCGCTTTTTCGAGATACCAATCTAAGAGAGCCAAACCTTCCTTATTTTCCACAACAATGATTTGAACAAATTCCCCCGTAGCTGAAGTGATCATTATTTCCTGATTGGTCTCGTCAAGCGCTTTTGCCAACCAATTTGCCGGATAAAAAATTTGGAAATCGTATGTTGGATTTTCATAAATTTCAACTAAAGCCGTCTCTTCTATTTTTTGCGGAGCAAAACCGGCGGGATTGTACAAATTAATCACCTCAAGCCCGTCTCTATAACCGTCACTGTCCGTATCTTCGTTTTCCGCTTTTACTCTGAAAAGTTCCTCTTCTATGTCGGTAAGACCATCGCTGTCACTGTCGGGAGCTGTAGGCAAAATAACCGGAGCTGGTGGCTCTGGCTCTGGCGGAAGCGGGCAATCGGAAAGACAGCTTACTGAATCTTCGCTATCTTCACATTTACCATCTCCGCAAATCGGCACGGGAGGAGCGGGTGGCTCTTTTATTGGCTCTTCTGCAACCGGCTCGCTGGGAACAGGTTCTTTTCCCATATTTAAACTTTGAATGAATAAATAAGCCGCACCGACAATTAAAAGAATCGCTACAGCAACCAAAATGATTATCACTGTCGGCTTTTTTTTCTCCATCGGAACTTGAGGAATGCCGGAAGTAGCCATAATCGGCGTTGGAGCCGGAACCGAAGCATAACTGACTGTTTTTGGCTCCGGAACTGCCGGCCGAAACATATTGCCTTTTTTAAAATAAAATTCTTCGGGCATCACTTTTATGGCAATTCCTTCGGGATCAATAACCGGCGTAAAAGTTTTTTTTCCAATTCCAAACATATTTAAATTTAGCTAGTAAGTCTATAAGCAGATTAGCAGTGTTCCACTCCCTTGACGGGAGGGGTTAGGGGAGGTGACTTGAGTAATCATCCCCTCCTCGCCTCCCCTGTCAAAGGGGAGGAACTTGCTAACTTTTGTACTTTTCAATAATTTCGTAGGAGATTATTCAACTACTTCACTCCCCACGCTATTCACCGGCAACTCAAAAAGTTTTCCTGAACCATTGGGATTATAACCGCCCCTAGCTTCTTCGCCGTCAAGATAAGTATCTCCGTCAGTATCCGGATTTAATGGATCTGTTTTATATATTTTTACTTCTTCCCTGTCGGTTAATCCGTCATCATCAGAATCAACTTTCATCGGATTGGTTCCCAGATTCAATTCTTCGTCATCTATTATTCCGTCCATATCGGTGTCCACATCAACCACTCCCGCTTCTTCTTCCATTATGGCTTCTACGGCTGAAGTATCAATCGGTTCTTCTGTTTCTGGTGGCGCAACTGATTCTTCGGGGACAGTAATCGCCGGAACATTGCTGATAGACGGTCCGCTCTCCAAAACTTGAGTTGAGGGGGTTGATAATTGTCTCCAGGCGAAATATCCGCCAATTCCTAAAATTAAAACTACTGCCACCGCGATAATGGCTAGAAAAATTTTTTTATTGCTTCCTCCGCCAATGCCGGGATCTTCATCACCTAAAATTTGCGATGAAATCGGCGATGGAACAACGCTTGCCGGCGTAATTCCCTGAATTGGAGGAGAAACAACTCTTCCGGGTACAACTTGATTAGCCTGCCTTTGATTTGGATTTAAGGTTTGTTGTTTCGCCGGCTCAGTCCCGGCAAACATGTCGTCTGGTTGTTGGTCAAACATAGCATTAGGTTAAAGGTTAAAAATGAAAAGTGAAAAGTTAAAAATTCTAAACAATTGTTTTGAATTTTGATATTTGGTCATTGTAATTTATTTGGGATTTGTGATTTTGAATTTGTAATTTTATTTTTAATTTTTAACTTCAACTTTTCACTTTTCATTTACTTCAATTTCCCTTCTCCCTTCGGATTATACCCTGCTTCCACTTCCGCTCCGTCAAGATAACTATCTCCGTCAGTATCGGGATTTTTCGGATCTGTGCCGTATTTTTCCTCTTCAGAATTACTTAGGCCATCATTATCAGAATCCGTCCCGCCCAGCTCTGCTGAACAACTTTCTCGCGAATCCGGATCGGAAATTTTATCGCAAAAACTTGTATCGCCTTTTAGAAAGGCCTCATTGGCTAAAACTATATTCAAACATTTATCTTTTAATTCCCCCAACTCGTCGCAATATTTCGCGTCATTTTTTTTATTGACAATGCTAAAAAAACAAGAATCGCGATAACTTTCGTCGGGAACCGTAAGACATATTGCCATATCATCACTCTCCCGCACTTTTGTTCCCAAAATTAAACTCAAACAAGTATTCTTTTCCGCCTCGTCTTTGTGGAGATCACAACTTTTTTCATTATTTTGGCGAATGGCGATTTCTGTGATGCAGTTATTTTTCGCTTTTTCGTCCGCTATTTCGTTGCAGGCTTCCGCCTTTAGATCATTTATCGCTTCCATAATTAAAACATTGTCCTGGCATCCCTCTTCTCCGCTTTTTGCGCATTTACTTTTTTCTTTTTCAATTCTCGCCAGTTCAAAAGTTTTATTCTCCGGAACTTTTTCTGTTATTTTTTCTTCCTCTTTTGGTAAATTTTCAGTTTTATTTTTTTGTTTTGAATACCAAAAACCAAAAGCGACTCCGAATAAAATCAAAGCTCCGATTAAAAATATGATAATAATTTTTGTGTTTTTGGACATAGTTTGTTTGTCTCAATATCTCAAGGACTGTCCTTCAAAAATTCCCTGATTAATTTATTTTCTAAAATAGTTTTCTTGTTTTCTTCAACAAATTTCCGATAAACCTCGGCGAAGGACAGTCCTTGAGACTGGAATAAATCTGCTATTAAAGTTCTATCGCACAGCGTTCCCAAACGAAGTCCAATGTAGTCGCGATAACTTGACCACTGATAATCTTCAACTTTTTGGACTAAACCGTCAGCCTCCGGATTCAAGTGAATATAACAAGAAAGATATAGAAGGTCATTGTCATCTTTTACAATTCTTTGCTTGAATCTCCCCTGAAACAAATGCCCCACTTTTCCATATTTTTTATTGAAGTATATTGCGTAGCTAGTGTGCAGCGAAGAAATAAATTTATGAATTGGCACTTCTGAATTTTAACGAACTTCCAAGTGAAGGTGATTCGGCATTAAGACATAAGCAAGAAGGGAAACATTATATTTTTCTTTAGTATTTTTCAATCTTTTTAAATAATTAGCAAAATCGTTTGTCTCCTGAAAAATGTTCTGCTTATTATTACCTCGATTGTAAATATGATAGATAGTGCCGGAATAATATGCCTTATATTTTACATTTCCCATAACTACGCCGAGGACAGTCCTTGAATAAGGACTGTCCTCTATTTCTAATCTTCATCAGGATCAGGCGGCCACGGCGGACCGGAGCATGTGTACGCTTTTAGATTGCTCACTCGCGCGCTTCCTGTTCCTTCAAATTCTATACTGAAAGGAATATTTGGTTGCTCATCTTCTCTGCACTCAATATTTCTTGAAATCGGAATATCTGTGCCACCTCTAATGCCTTCGGTAGTCATGTCCACTAAAGTGTCTGGATTCGTTAGGGTAATCGTTGAGGCGGTAAGGACGTTTATGATCGATCTGTAAATAACGTTTAAATCGGTGGTAGAGTCACTTTTATACGCATGTTGTCCTGTAGCCGAGCTACTTGCCATAATTCGCATATTTTCTTCTGCATCATCCGGACCATAAAATAATATTGTATAAATTTCTATGCCGCCATCCCTTTTCGCAGTAATAGCTTCTTCTCTGGCAACGCATGCAGAATAATCATTACCATTGTATGATAGACAGACAGCGACACCATCCTCTATAGCTATGGGTTTTTGAGGTCTAGTAGCCACTCCGTCACTCATTAAAATTATAACATTCTTTTCGCCATCCCCTTCGCCATCCTCTCTCTCAGCTAACATTGTTCTCGCTTTTTCTATTCCTGCGCCAATATTAGTAGCCCCTAACGTGGGAGCATAAGCCTCTACTGCACTGATTAAGGTACTTTTCCCAGCCCAACCACGAAAATTGGGATCAGTAATATCTATAAAAGCAGCATCACCATAACTTACTAAACCAATATGGATATTTTCATAACTATCAATCAATAAATTAATCGCATTTACAAGAGAACTTTTTGCGCAATCCATTCTTGATCGCCCAGAAATACCACCGCAAGTAAGGTTTGCTACTGACCGATCTCCGTCTCCCCAGATCATACTCCCCGACCTATCCGTCACGAAAACCACATTCAGCGGAGTTTGTTCAACATCGCTTAAATCAACATCAACTTTTAGATCGCCCAAGAGACGGCAAGATGGAAGATTAACCGTCGTGCCCACTCCGCTTGCCAATTCAATAGAACTTCTGCCCTCCGGACCGAAAGTTAAAGTTTGAACTCTATATGACGGCGGGCAAGTTGAAGTACAATCTGCCGAACACATTGCGCGGTTCCAAGCTAAACCACATGTTTCTCTTTGAGGACCAACACCTATTAAAGGACAATCTGCATTAGTAGTGCATGCTTGAGCAATAGTTATACTGCAAACCCCTCCGGTTGTTGGCTGTGCTAGACAAGTACCTGCCTCGCAATTCCGTGGCACCTCCATAGTTCCACAACTAACGCGAGGAGGGACAACTGGACAATTCATAATACTTGGCACTTCAATGCCAAGACTTGCAAGTCCCCTTCCTTCGGTAAAAAATTTATTAACGGCATCAAATTTTGTCCAAGTCAACTCCGTCCCCGCGCGGTCATCGCATGTCTCGCCGTCTCTCGCATTTTTAATCCCATCCCCGCAACGCGGGCCGGTGATGACTTTTATGGCACAATTGACATTGCAATAATTGCATGTTTCGCCATACGTAGCCGTACAAATTCTACCGTTATCTATCCCGACATCGCAAGCTTCAGTTCCTGTTTTAGTAAATCCATCGCCGCAACGAGCTATTTTGCAATTATTCAGCCCGGGCGGACCGCTTGCGATAATAATACAGCCATCAGTATTATTTGTATTTCCGTCATCGCATTCCTCTACCCCTTCTTTTATCCCATTTCCGCAAGTACCTGCCGGCTCGCAAGCGCCCCAATCATACCATTGACACTGATTTAGTCTTCCCCTCTCGTCGCAATTTTTAGTTCTTGACTGAGTATAATTATTTGGCACCGTATTCGCGCATAAAACACACCTTTCGCCTGCGACAGGGCAATCCTCATTATTTTCACATGGTAAATATTCTCCAGGAACCCCTAAAGTATCATTTAGAACACCAGACGCGCAAACTCCCCTTGAAGTTATCGCATTGCCATCGCATTCCTCACTTCCATTGACCACTTCATCACCGCAATAAGGACCAAAGCCGGAACAATCAGTCCTGCACCACTGTCTACTATCACCCCTTAATCCATAAGATCCATTACCACAACTCGTTTGCCCTTCCCGAACAGTACATATAAAGTCATCGTCAATGAAACAATTTTCATCTCGACGCGCCACTCCTTCCCACCTGCAAAAAATACCATCGTCGCATCTTTCCCCATAAGCCGCTTGTTGTCTCCCATCTCCGCACCATTCTGTGGTTGCCGCAACACCAACGCCTACCCTCACAAATTGACAATCCCTGCCGCAAGCGTATGGCCTATCTTCGGAACTTCCTCCTCCGGCAATTCTCCCGCCCAAAGGACCTTCGTCGCATTCTTCGGTCCCATCTTTTACCCCATTGCCGCAAAGCACTGAACAACCACCAACTGTCCGCCAGGTACAATCCGCCGGATTACACTCCCATCTTTGAATACCTTCTTTTTCACTATCAGCTTTTTCCACTGGTAAACCTGGCGGGCAAGTATCTCCCGTAACCGAATGCTCCTCCCTTACAACGCACGACTCCCCGACCAGACAATCAGCATTATTTACACAAACGCTTGCCGTGGTACTGGAGCAAGTCTTTCTTTGGCAAATTCTCATCGTACAACCTATTTCCCTTTCCAAGCACCAACCACTACCCGCCACTGGAGGTGTAGCATTGCAGTCGTTATCGTTAGCGCATCCTCTCCCTCTCATTGCGATATTTGGCGAACTCTCCGAACAAGACCTTGCCATCCCAACCTCGCATTGTTCACCACTATCTATATTTATTATTCTATCGCCACAAACACCGGTACTGCTTATAACATCCTCATTGCATGTTCCCTGAATATCAAACACATCTGATAAATCTTCATCCCATAATGTCCGCAAACTGCCCAACGCCACACCAGCGCTGTATTCAAAATCGCTCTTCAATTTATATGTTCCATCTCTATCTATCTTATACTGATAAATATGCGATCCGGCCGGACACTGATATTGTTTTGACTCCAAATTCCAACATGTTTCTTCGTTAAAACCTGCCTCGCCACCGCAACCCACCATTTTGTTGATCGGATCAACCGGTAAAGATGTTCCCAAATCGCTCCCCAGCTGACCGTTCCAAGAACCCCAAACGCTGGCTACAAGCGACCTGATGTAAGTTCCCGCTTCTAGTTTTGGATAAGTTCCGTGAACTGTTTTATAAGAATCTATTACTCTTTTAATATTATTAAGATCTATAATTCTCCTCACATCGCGCGCCAGTTTATCTTTCGGTGCTTGGCATTCATTTATCGTTCCCACCAAACTGGCGACGGGAACAGCCGGAGGGCAATCTATGTCTTTAGTACACGATGCTAAAGGCAAGCAAGCGGAAGTAACATCAGCTCCTTCACGACAATCTGCATCTGAATTACAACTTTTTTTATCATTATTACTGCAAGCCCTATACAAGCAAACTCTTAAATCCGCGTCTCTTAAATTAGTGTTGAATCTTAAATTCTGTATTATTTGATTATAAATATTTATTGTATCGGAATTGGCTCCTTCATTATATGAAACCAAATAAATATTAGTAAAAAGAGAGTGCGGACCTTCAGTATCATTAGCCGCGGAAACATAAACCGTTCGGCCGTCTCTTATCGCCTCATAGCCATCAATATTGATTGTTTCCGGGCTTCCCGCGACCAATCCTTGCTTTTGATACCATTCGGTCGGGGTTAGATGATCAGCATTTTCATAAATTCTAATGCCAATAGCGTCTTCCGCTCTCCGGCAATCTCCCATTCCGACAGGACAGGAACCCTGAGCGCCAGGTTCAGCACCAAAAACACATAAAGTTTGCGAGACACTGCAATAATTTGCTAACGGGAAAGTCAATAAATATTCTCTCAACATATCATCAACTCCTTCCGGAGGCTCTATTCTTTCCACACTTTCTGCCGGCAAAAAGGCTGGCAGATCATCATCCTCGCTAAATTCTCCTTTGTCGCGGCAATAATAAAATTTAAAATTATAATTATCATCCCTATAACCGCCTCTGGCTCTTATTGTCGTTGCGTCAGGCCAAGGATTTTCACAAAGAAAAACTATCACATTGGAAATGCCGGTTCTGCTTTGTCTTATCGTACTCGGTCTCATGACACTATCTACTATTATTGTCGCTCTAGCGGAAATTAACGACTCTCCGTTTTTATTTTGCGCCATAACATTTCTGCAATTTTCGCTTTCAGCCATACATTCGCCAAGAGTGGCAATATCCGTATGACTGGATGCCCAATCCCACCTCCATGCGTAATTTATGACCGGTGAAATTGGATCACCCCTCCTATCCTTGGCAGTAGCTATAAAGTTCTCTCTATTTTCCGGATCCAAACTGCTTCTAAAAAGTTTTTGAGAAGGATTAATTTCAACTGAATCCAGAGTGCAAATTTCATCGCTTGTCCAAAAAGTCCAAGCCCTGCTTTGATAAGCCACGTCATTCTCGTTAAAAATAAACCGCGCTTCGCCCAATTCAACTCCATTAATACTTCTTACACCCTCTACTCTATCCAAGGTAGCTAAATTATTTCCCTTGACAATGACTTTATGCTTTACATTTGAATCTAAAAGTTTTAACAAATTAAAATCAACTT